>ENA-UALE01000157-UALE01000157.1-human-gut-metagenome-genome-assembly--contig:-NODE-157-length-27752-cov-9.355959_pt1 | contig 27752 bp, 23 predicted proteins | sample MGYA00243697_ERZ654462 | MGnify/ENA primary metagenome ERZ654462 (study PRJEB26926, sample SAMN06164625) | human gut metagenome | biome: ENVO:00009003; feature: ENVO:2100002; material: ENVO:00002003... | reverse complement strand
GAGATGAGCGCTAGTCTCGTGGGCTCGGAGATGTGTATAAGAGACAGATACATATCTGTGCAGCTTTTTCCCATCCGCGCTCCATACAGTACTGATAGCCGTCTATCAGATGCCTTTCCGAACTCACTCCGGCATAGCGTCCAATATCATGCAACAACCCGAAAATATATGCCTGTCCAGAAGATAAATCTTTACAATGTGATGCAATGTTTTTACAGGCTTCGGCTACAAACCGGGAATGATCTGCCCATGCTCCCGGATTGGATTCTGACGCTTCCCTTAATGCCAATTCTGCGGTCTGAATGTTCAACTCCATTTTTAACTCCTTTCAAATGGACGGGGCTGGTAAATAAAACGCCCAGCCCCTTTATAATGAAATATTTACAGACAAATCAGCAATCCCCCGCATAGTACGAAACAATTTTCATATAGTCCGTTGGATTCGGAATTTCTAAAATAAGACACAGACAGTTTTTGTTTTGAAAGTATTGCCGCCACAAACTGTCCTGTATCCTTTCTTCCCCATTAATGTTTTGTTTTTTACCGTTCGGGCAGAGCATATATACTTTGCCGATGCAGGCATTGACAGTACCTAAAAAATTTTTCATGTTCAGAATGTTTAGCTTTACCACTTTGCGCTCACCTCCTGTAAATTGCTGTTTCACTTTACAGATATCATTATAATGCAAAAGACATAGGAAAAATATTTCTTTTCCGCCATTACCTATCACTATTCTGCCATTTTTTCCTATATTCTATAGGTGAACAATGTGCATATTCCCGAAAAACCTTTCCAAAATAACTGCTGCTCCCTAAACCACACTCATGACTGATAACAGTAACAGCTTCCTGCCCCTTTGCCAACATCTGACAGGCAACTTGTAAACGGTAAGTTGTTATATACTCTACAGGTGTCATGTGCAGACAGTCATGGAACACTCTATAACACTCCCTTTCGCTTAAATATGCTGCCGCAGCAAGTTCCGGAATAGATATTTTTTCTCTGTAATGTTCATGAATGTATATCATCAGCAGCTTTATTTTATCGTTGCTTTTGTTATGTTCCCCTTTCTTTTCACGCATAGAACGAGAACGTTCAAAAAGCATGAGCCATATTTCCGTTAGGGCTTCCCGTAGTTTTATTTCATATCCAAATTCATCACTGGATAAACGAAATGAGGCAGCAAGCAGTTTCAAAATTCTTTCTTCTTCTGCATTGCCCGGAAAAAGCGGGATTACCTCAATCTGCGTGGCTGTTATGACAGGTAAAATATATTTTTGTTCAATCCTGCTTCCCTGTTCTCCGGCAAGTAAGGAAACGTCGAAAATATGAAGTAGCTGTATATTCTTTTCTTTCTGCGATATTGCTTTTGTCATATGGAGTACATTGGGATTTATCATGCCGCCGCTTCCAGCCGGAAACAATATTTTTCCTCCAGGCGTATCATATTCAATACTGCCGCTTTCCATATCAAAAAGTTCCACTGTCCTGTGCCAGTGCCAGTGCCAGTGCCAGTGCCAGTGCCAGTGCCAGTGCCAGTGCCAGTGCCACGGTACATAACACCCTATATACTTGTCAAGTTCTGCCCTCGAAACAATATAGGGAAAATCTTTTTCAAAACCGGGAAGCAGTTCTTCCTTGCTTCCAGTATAAAATTCAATGCTATGGATATTTTTCATGTCTGTTCACCTGCACATCTGGGAGTTTGTATCTGCTTTATGGATTAAACATACTGGAATAACTCAGTAATTGTTTTTTATTGACTGTTCTCTTCTCATGATTGTCTGCGTATTGCATTTAGACTGTTTACTTTGCAGTCTCAATCTATTGGTCAGATTTTCTAACTTTCCATATACGAAAATTTTTCTCCGATTATGCCCAGAAATAAGTATTTTTTCTTTTAAAGAGTCCCAATTTCATGCAAAAATTGAGCGTTTTATATCATGGTGCCATGATTTCAGTCACCCTGACGCTATATCTGCTGACATCGACAGACTTTTTCACCCCTGCTCCGGAACCGTCACCATCCACAGATACTGCTCACTTTTTCCCCATAGCAGCAATTCTTTCATCTGCTCATCATACTCCTCTGTCGGCTTATAATCTTTTAACATCGAAAACAGGTACTTTTCCTGTTCGTCCTTCGGCTCTGTCTTTTCGATTTCCTGATGTACAAATTCCCCCAGTTCGATCGGTTTGATATCTTCTGAAAACTCAACTCCCGATAACTTTGCAATCAGTCCTGCCGCATAATAAAATTCGTAGTTGCCGGTCAGGACAGATTTCTGCATGTTGCATTTTATGATAACACTCTGACGTACGATGGATGTGACCATACCGGATTCCCCCTGTTTCTTCGAAATAAAATGCTTAGGACAAAGAGTCGCCTGCGACTCTTTCGCGCTCGAGCGGTGCTGTTTACAGCTAACTTCTACTCCGCGAGATGCGCATCCCGCCCGGAGGGTTTTTTAATTCATAGGACGTAATTTCCTATGAATTTAAAAAAATCCCCGGATCACCAATTCCGTGATCCGGGGATTTTCTTTTTTATTCATTTATAAGCTGTCATAGCTTCGTATTTTCACTACATTTTCTTACTTTGTAAGCTGTCCTACGACCTCCGTGAATCCCATAAAGTGGGATGCCTTTACCAGAACCGTGTCACCGCTTTTTACATAAGGCAGTAATTCTTCCATCAGCTCATCTTTTGTTTTGAAGTAATGAACCTCCGTCTCCTTACTGCATTTTCTTACTGCCTGTGCCAGATTCTCTGATAATGCACCGGCTGCAAACAAAGCATCGATTCCTTTTCCTTCGAAATGTTCTCCGACCATGGCATGCAGTTCCTGCTCATTTTCGCCAAGTTCTCCCATATCTCCAAGCACTGCGATTTTTCTTCCAGGTGCCGCTGCGAGCACGTCGATGGACGCCTTCATGGAAACAGGGTTTGCGTTGTAACAGTCATCGATGATCGTCATCCCGCCTTTGTGGATCAGATTACTTCTTCCTCCGATCGTTTTTACCGACTCAATCCCGCGTTTCATTTCATCCACACTAAGTCCAAGCTTTCCTGCAACGCAGACTGCGGCTAAAGCATTGTATACATTATGCTCTCCTGCAATCGGGATCGTCACTGCAAAGCTCTCTGCACCAATATGTATCACCGCTTTTGTTCCATCTAATCCTACCGGTTCCACATCTGTTGCATATACTTCCTTTTCGGCAAGATATTTTTCACCCTGCTCTGTCTTTGCAAGCTTTGCTTCTTTTCCGATACCATAAAATACCACCGGTTTTCCGTTCACCATCTTTTTCTCACAGAGCTTATCATCATCTCCATTTAACACGGCAGTTCCTTCCGGTGTCAGGTGCTCAAAACTCTCCGTTTTTGCCTTTAAAATTCCATCTCTGGTCAGCAGGTTTTCCAGATGGCACAATCCGATATTTGTGATCACACAGATATCCGGATATGCCATTTCAGCCAGACGGTGCATCTCACCGAATTCTGAAATTCCCATCTCAAGCACTGCCACTTCATGCTGCTCCCTGATCTTAAAAATCGTAAGTGGAAGACCGATCTCGTTATTGAAATTGCCCTCTGTCTTTAACACATTATACTTCTGTGAAAGAACCGACGCGATCATCTCCTTTGTGCTGGTTTTTCCAACACTTCCGGTAATTCCGACGACCTTAATATCAAGACTTCTGCGGTAGTATGCCGCAAGTTTTTTCATTGCACCAAGTGTAGATTCCACCCTGATATAAGGGCCCGCCGGTTCTGACAGTTCCTGTTCGGATAATACGGCAAGTGCACCTTTTTCAAACACCTGTGGAATGAACTGATGACCATCCACCTTTTCTCCCTTTACCGCAATAAAAAGATATCCTGACTCTACCTGTCTGCTGTCGATCACAGCTCCCGCAATTTCTTTCTTTTTGTCGGCCTCACTGCCATAATATACTCCACCGCATACTTCCGTAATACGCTCCAGTGTCATGTTTTTCATGATCTACCTCATTTCCCGGGATTCGTTTTGCTTTTACTTTTACAAAAATATCTTATTATTTCTCATATTTATCCAGGGAAATCTGGATCAGTTTCTCACACAATTCGTTAAAGTTCACACCGACAACCTGTGCCTCCTGTGGAAGAAGACTTGTCGGAGTCATACCCGGCAATGTGTTTGCTTCCAGACAGTAGATATTTTCATTTTCATCCAACAGAAAATCGGTGCGGGAATAGGTATCTAATCCAAGTACCTGTGCCACCTGCTCTGCATAATGCTGCATTTTCTCTGTAACAGCTTCTGAAAGTTCTGCCGGACAGGTCTCAACAGCACTGCCTGCTTTGTATTTATTCTTATAATCATAAAATCCCTGTACCGGTGCGATCTCGATGATCGGAAGTGCTTTTCCCTCGATCACGCCGACAGAAAACTCACGTCCTTTTACATATTCTTCCACGATCAGGTTTTCTTCCCAGCGGAACGCCTCATCTAATGCTGCTTTATATTCCTCCGCATTGTGTGCGATGGAAACACCGATACTCGAACCTCCGCAGCATGGTTTTACCACACACGGGAACTGAACGCCAAGTTTTGTGATATCGTCGCTGCAGTCAGCCTTTTTCATGGATGCGCCCTTTGGAGCCGGTATGCCTGCTGACAAAAATAATTTTTTGGACATCTCCTTATCCATGGCAAGCGCACTGCTTAAATAACCGGTTCCTGTATAGCGGATGCCAAACAGATCAAATGCGGCCTGAATCTTGCCGTTTTCTCCGTTTTCTCCATGCAGTGCCATAAAAACGATATCGGACATCTGGCATAATTCGATCACATTCGGTCCAAAGAAATTGTCTGACTGATCTTTTCTGGATGCTTTTACCTTTGCAAGATCCGGTGCAATTTCCGGTATTCCGGATACTTTTACACTGACTTCCTCACTCCGGTCAAAAATACCTGTCAGATCTTCTTTTTTATCACTGTATCCCATAAATACATCAAGTAAGATTACCTGATGTCCATTCTCTCTCAATGCCTTTGCCACCATATCTCCGGTCTTAAAGGAAACATCTCTCTCTGTACTTAAACCACCTGCTAAAACAACAATCTTCATGGTATACTCTCCTTACTATCTCATAAAAACATTTCTGCTTTATAGTATACCTTTTTTCTTTGTGTGGCAAGGAATTTGCACATTCCTTTGTACTTTTTATGCCTGCATGACATCCTTTCTTATTTATTTTTCTGCCTCACGGCAATGCCCCCGGCAGGCACCATTTTTTCTTTTATTCCCCGTTTTCCCGTACCGGAAAAGATTCCTGACTCATAAAATTCTTTGCCTGCTGCTGGCCTCTTTCACGATAAAACCCATTTCTACAGCATTGCGATTTCTTCCATCCTCAGTGCCTGCAGCAGCCACAAAAATATCTGTCTTCCAATCAGATCCTGTTTTCCGATCATACTCCCGTACCGGTATATCTTTGCAACCACATCCTCACAGCGTTCCTCGTCCCCCGCCAGCAATATTTCACAGAGCAATCCATACCGCTCTCTATTTAAAGTGCACTGCCTGTCTATTTCATTCCATAGTTCCGGATACCTTCTTGCGAGATCCACCAGAATCTCTGCCCCGTTATACATTTCTTCCGCTTTCTTCTGCTCTGTTATATAATTTTCCACTTTTACACTACTGTCATGCAGGCATTAATACTACACAAGTATCTTATGTCTGTCGATTTTTGTCAACTACATTTGATTTTTATTTTGATACTTTGATAATCAAAATATCTTGACATTCTTTTCATCATACTTTATATTTATTTTTGTTTGATAGTCAAACTATTTTATCCGGAGGGAAAAAAAATGAGTGTACGAATTATTGTTGATTCCGCATCTGATCTCACAAAGGAACGTGCGGATGCATTAAATCTTGATTATATGCCTTTAAAAACAATTTTTGGCGAAACGGAATATTTAGACGGTGTTACCATTTCCCATAAAGAATTTTATGAAAAACTGATCGAATGTGGAACAATCCCGACGACCAGCCAGGTATCTCCACATGATTTTGAAGCAAAATTCAAAGAAGTAAAAGAAGCCGGCGATACCGCCGTTGTGATCTGTCTGTCCTCTCTTTTATCCGGTACATACCAAAGTGCACACATTGCGCTTGATGGCTATGAGGACTGTATCACATTAGTTGACAGTTTAAATGTATGTCTGGGCGAACAGATCCTTGTCCTTTATGCCGTAAAGCTGCGCGATGAGGGGCTTTCTGCGAAAGAGATCGCCGAAAAACTCGAAGAGAAAAAGAAAGATGTCTGTGTCTTAGCTGTCTTTGATACCCTTGAGTATTTAAAACAGGGCGGACGCATCTCAAAGACTGCCGCCTGGGCGGGAAATATTTTATCCATCAAGCCTGTCATCGCCATTGAAAAAGGTGAGGTTGCGATCTTAGGAAAGGCCAGAGGATCGAAAAACGGAAATAACATCCTGATCCAGGAAGTGAAAAATAAAAACGGTATCGATTTTTCCATGCCGTATATGTTAGGCTACAGCGGGCTCGACGACTCACTGCTCCGGAAGTATATTGCGGACAGCGCAGATCTCTGGACCGGACAGACAAAAGAGCTGCCAATCAGCACGATTGGGAGTACGATCGGTACACATGCGGGACCGGGGGCAATCTGTGTGTCGTTTTTCCATAAATAATAATGATGTTGGAACAAATATTGATTTCAAATTTCTTGATTGACAAATTGCAACAATCCGGGTCTGTTTTGTTCCATTGTACGAAAATAAGGAAATCTAAGTCTGCCTGATTAGATTTTCTCAAAGTGACATGAACGGCGTTCAACGAGCCTTCCATGGCTCGTGAAGCCTTGTTCTGCCATCCGTGGCAGAACATCACTGTGAATTGAATTGACAGGCAGGCTAAGATTTCCTAATTTTCTTCCAAAGTCACAAAAGTATTCCCGGCTTGTTGCAATTTGTCAGTCGTTATGTTGTGAATCACTATTTGCCCCAACATCTTATCTTCGACAAATGCTTCACGTCACACAAGGAAATCTATTATGATGTACTGCAAAAACCCACCCTGCGGCAAGGTGCTTGCCGCAGGGTGGGTTCTTTGTATTCACAGCACAATTCTGCAATGATCCATTTTAGTATTCCGGTTCGATCAATCCGTATGTGTTGCCTTTTCTCTTGTATACAACGTTGACATCTTCGGTCTCAGCATTGATAAATACGAAGAAGTCATGTCCTAATAACTCCATCTGTACACATGCATCTTCCGGATACATCGGCTTCATATCGAACTTCTTAGAACGGATGATCTTGATCTCTTCATCATCGTCTGATGCTGCATCCAGGAAATCCTGTTTGAAAACGGATGCTGCGCTCTGCTGTTTCGTAACCAGTTTCGTTCTATATTTCTTTAACTGACGCTCAATAACCTCTTCTACCAGATCAATTGATACATACATATCATTGCTGACCTGTTCAGAACGAATATAGTTTCCTTTCATTGGAATCGTAACTTCCACTTTCTGGCGTTCCTTCTCTACGCTCAGTGTTACATAGACATCTGTGTCCGGAGTGAAGTATTTCTCTAATTTGTTTAACTTGTCCTCCACTGCATCTTTGATACCATCGGTTAATTCAATGTTTCTTCCTGTAATCTTGATTCTCATGATGTCCAACCCCTTTGCCGTTTATTTGATACAGATTTATATCATGGTTTTATTATAGCACTTTCCACAAATATTTCAATACAATATATCATTTTTTATATATTTTTCAGAATATTTATATTTTCCTGTAATATTCTTGTAAAAATGTGCATCATTCGCTGGCACGATCAATATTACACATTTAACAAGGGATGCAATGTCATAATGACTCGCCATTATGACATTGCATCCCTTATCATCTGTTCCGCTTTTTTTGCTTCCTCTTTGGTAAGCTGCGGTGTATCTTTTAACACATAATCCATGCCAAGATTATCATACTTGACCTTGCCAAGTGCATGATATGGCAGTACTTCCAATTTTTCCATATTGGAAAGTGTCTTTAGAAAGTGTCCGAGTTCCGTCAATTCTGCCTCTTCAAATGTGATGCCGGGAACAACGACATGACGGATCCACACCGGCTTTTTCCTCTGATCTAAATATCTTGCAAATGCCAGAATATTCTTATTAGAATGTCCGGTCAGTTTCCGGTGATCCTCGTCACGGATATGCTTAATGTCAAGCATTACAAGATCTGTGACATCAAGAAGCCTGTCTATTTTTTCCAGTGTGATATCTGATGTGGCTTCTCCATCCTCCGGAAATCCCGGAAACATAATACCTGACGTATCTAAACAGGTATGGATTCCATGCACCTTCGCCTTCGCAAACAGTTCCGTCAGAAAATCAATCTGAAGCATCGGCTCGCCACCGGTGGCGGTAATTCCGCCAGTCCGGTAAAAAGAGGCATTGCGCAGGAAGCGGTCGATGATCTCGTCCGCCTCCATCTGTTTTCCATCAGTCAGCACCCATGTATCCGGGTTATGGCAATACTGGCAGCGCATCGGGCAGCCCTCGAAGAATACGACAAAACGCACCCCAGGACCGTCCACGGTACCAAATGATTCCAGAGAATGAATATAGCCCATAATAATCTCCTTATTATTACATCAATTCATGGAAAGTTCTTGCAATTACCTCATCCTGCTGCTCTTTGGTCAGTTTGATGAAGTTTACTGCATAACCTGATACACGGATCGTAAGCTGCGGATATTCCTCCGGATGCTTCTGTGCATCAAGCAGTGTTTCCTTATTTAATACGTTTACATTTAAGTGGTGACCGCCTTTTTCTGCATAGCCGTCAAGCAGTGCCACAAGGTTTGTTTCAGAGCTTTCCTCCGTCTTTCCAAGTGCATCCGGCACGATGGTAAAGGTGTTGGAAATACCATCCTGCGCATCCATAAATGGCATTTTTGCAACGGAAGCTAAGGAAGCAACTGCACCATTTTTATCACGTCCGTGCATTGGGTTTGCACCCGGAGCAAACGCAACACCTTTCTTTCTTCCATCTGGGGTTGCTCCTGTATTCTTACCGTAGGATACGTTGGATGTGATGGTAAGAATAGAAGTTGTTGCGATACCTCCACGGTAAGTATGGTTTCCTTTTACATATTTGATGAATGTATGCAGAACCTCTTTTGCGATCTCATCCACACGGTCATCATCATTACCATATTTCGGGAAATCTCCCTCAATCTCAAAGTCTACTGTAATACCGTTCTCATCACGGATCGGTTTTACTTTTGCATATTTAATGGCAGAAAGGGAATCTGCTACTACGGAAAATCCTGCAATACCGGTTGCAAACCAACGTCTTACCTGTTTGTCATGTAATGCCATCTGCATTCTCTCGTAGCAGTATTTGTCATGCATATAGTGAATGATGTTTAATGCATTGACATAGACACTTGCAAGCCATTTCATCATGTCTTTGTATTTATCCCATACCTCGTCGTAGTCAAGATACTCGGAAGTGATCGGACGATATTTCGGTCCTACCTGTTTGCCGCTGATCTCATCCACACCACCGTTGATCGCATAGAGTAAACATTTTGCAAGGTTTGCACGGGCTCCGAAGAACTGCATCTCTTTTCCGATTCTCATGGAAGATACGCAGCATGCGATACCGTAGTCATCGCCGTGAACCACACGCATGATGTCATCATTTTCGTACTGGATCGCAGAATGTTTGATGGAAATCTCTGCACAGAACTTTTTGAAGTTCTCCGGAAGTTTTACGGACCATAAAACAGTCAGGTTTGGCTCCGGTGCTGCTCCGATGTTGTTTAAGGTATTTAAATAACGGTAAGACATCTTGGTTACCATATGTCTTCCATCTACTCCGATTCCACCGATAGACTCTGTTACCCAGGTAGGATCTCCGGCGAAAATACTGTTGTACTCCGGTGTACGGGCAAATTTTACGCAGCGCAGTTTCATGATGAACTGGTCGATGATCTCCTGAATCTCTTTCTCCGTGAATGTACCCTCACGAAGGTCGCGCTCTGCATAGATGTCTAAGAACGTAGAGGTACGTCCTAGACTCATTGCCGCACCGTTCTGCTCTTTGACTGCTGCAAGGTAGGCAAAATATACAGCCTGTGCTGCCTCAAGAACATTTGTTGCCGGTTTGGAAATATCGCATCCATAGATCTTTGCTAATTCTTTTAACATTTTAAGGGCTCTGATCTGCTCGGATAACTCCTCACGCTCACGGATAACATCGGAATACATGATGGTGCGTGTGGAATCTAACTGCTCCTGCTTATCTTCGATCAGACGGTCTACACCGTAAAGTGCAGGTCTTCTGTAGTCGCCGATGATACGTCCGCGCCCGTATGCATCCGGAAGTCCGGTGATGATATGTGCGGAACGGCAGGCTCTCATCTCCGGTGTATAAGCGTCAAACACACCCGCATTGTGTGTCTTTCTGTGTGTTGTGAAATATTCTACCACTTCCGGGTCTACTTTATACCCATTATCTTCACATGCCTTAATTGCCATACGGATACCGCCATAAGGCTGTAAGGAACGTTTGAATGGTTTATCTGTCTGGAAACCTACGATCTTCTCCTTATCTTTGTCTAAGTACGCAGGTCCATGGGAAGTGATCGTGGAAATGATCTTCGTATCCATATCCAGTACGCCGCCGGCCTCTCTCTCCTGTTTTGAAAGCTCAAGTACATCCTGCCAGAGTGCTGTGGTGTCCTCTGTCGGTCCCTCTAAGAAAGAGCTGTCACCATCATATGGCTTATAGTTTCTCTGGATGAAGTCTCTGACGTTTACTTCATTCTCCCATGCTCCACCATTAAAATCTCTCCATTCGTTTTGCATTATTTTTCCTCCTGTTTGCTGAAAACTATGGTTTACCTGTATAAAACGGATCTGATCCCCCAATATTTTTGTATTGCTGGAAAATATTGGTAGTTATTTCTAACTTTTGTTAGCTAGTTCTAACGCTGTGAATATATCATGTTCCATCACTGCTTGTCAATATCCGCTTCGTTTCCGGAACTGTTCTTTTTTTCATACAAAAGGATTCCTGTAAGAAGAATATCTTTAAGAATAAAAGAAACCGACAGTCCGGGTTATCTCGCCCAGACGGTCGGCATTGTAAACGTTATACTTCATGTGGTTCTTCCACTTTTTCCGTCAGTCATATAACAATTAGATGTTATAATTTTTGATTCATTTTTTCAATAGGTAAAATGTACCAAAAAAAACTTATATCATTGTGTAAATTGCTATGCTGTTTTTTTCTTCCTTTTTGACCTGATAGAGTGCTGCATCCGCTCTGTGATACAGTTCACGGAAGCTTGTGCCATCCTCAGGGCCGAATGCGATGCCAATACTTGCTGTCGGCTCCTCCGCCATTCCGATCATTTCTTTTTGTCTGCGCAGCCGGTACAGCACTTCATCTGCCTGCCCCTGTATCCACATACGGTCTTTTACATCCGGAAGAAATACTGCGAATTCATCCCCGCCCATACGTCCAATGCTGACCTGATTACCGTAGACTTCCCTTAAAATATTAGACACACTCATAATGACGCGGTCGCCAACCCAGTGGCCATACACATCATTGACCTGCTTAAAATTATCCAGATCAATAGCAATGTATGCATAATTTTGTCCTTCTGCCACTGACTCCAGTTCTTCTTTGATACGATCTTCCATCGTACCACGGTTTAACAGTCTCGTCATGGAATCTCTGGCTGCACAATCCCGTAAATATTCTCTTTCTCTCGCGTAACGTCTGTTTTTTTCTACTTTCTCCGTTACATCCGTGATCGTAATATAACTGACCGGTTTTAACTGCGAGGATATAACATCCATGGATACCATCACACGAAAAGACAGCCACTTTTTATTTCCGTCTTTCGTCTCTGTCTGAGCAGTCAGTTCAAATGACTCCCCTGTCAGAATCTCTTCATGATGCTCCCTCATGACCATTCTTAAGTCAATATCCACAAACCGGCTCCAGCCGTCCTGTACTTTTTCAATAAATTCCTCCCGCGTGTAACCGAGCATATGGTACGCCATCGTATTCACATAATACACCTTGCGTTTTCTGCCCTCACTGCTCACAACAAGACCAAATGGTACGTTTTTCATAACTTTATGAAAAACCTTTTCCTCCAATACCGAGCTTTCCATTCTCCCTCTCCCGTTAAAAAATTAACTAATTGATCCCCCGAACAGTATACTACATTACTTTAAAATAAAAAAGTATTTTTATGAATATTTTTCTTTCTTCTAGACTTCCATACTTTTTTCCTATATAATTTATCTAATTATTTTTTTACTTAATGGAGAAAATTAGTATGAAAATAACATTTTTCACGCAAGAATGGAGAATTTTATGAAAATTGGCATTATTTCTGATACACACGGTATTTTCCGTGAAGAGTGGCACCGTCATTTAGACGGCTGCGATTATCTGATCCATGCAGGCGATTTCTGTACGCAGAAAAATTATGACTGTTTCCGGAACTTTGGCATTCCGCTTTATATGGTCCGAGGCAACAATGACCGCGGTGACTGGGCAAAAAATCTTCCTGAATTTTTACAGTTCCGCATTGGCGGCAAGACTTTTTTTCTGGTTCATAATCAGTTTGATCTTCCATTTGACCTGACAGATGCTGATTTTCTTATCTTTGGTCATACTCATCACTATACATTTTATAAACGTTTCAATAAAGTTTATATTAATCCGGGCAGTGCCAGTGACGGACGTGAAGATTCGAAAAGTCTTGCAATCCTGACACTTTCAGGCAATGATTACAGTTTAGAACGTGTCATTCTGTGATTTTTACAGATTTTGAAAGGAGAGGATTTCCTTGTTACACATCACTTCGTTGAATGAAGGGCTAGAACTTTTTAAGGCACTCGGTTCTGATGTGAGAATTGAAATTTTAAATATTTTGCTGGAAAACGACAATATGAGCATGAATGAACTTGCCTCCCGTTTAAATATTACAAACGGTGCCTTAACCAGCCATATCAAAAAACTTGAGAACTGCGGACTGATCACAACATCCAGTGAATCTGCTGTTCACGGCAACCAGAAAATCTGTTCCATCCACCTGGATAAGATCCTGATCGATTTAGAAAAGCCTGCCGAAATCGAGAATGTTTATCATACAGAATTAAAAGTCGGTCACTATACAAATTACCAGATCTGCCCGACCTGCGGACTTGCCTCTGCAGATGCCCTGATCGGTGAAGTGGATGATCCGCGGTATTTTGAACATCCAGACCGCTATAACGCTGATATTCTATGGTTTACACGCGGTTATGTTGAATATGCCATTCCAAATTTTATCCCGGCTTCCAAAAAAATCACACAGATCACAATTTCCGCAGAACTTAGTTCCGAAGCACCAGGCACCAACAATGACTGGCCTTCCGATATCAGTTTTTACTTAAATGATATTCATATTGGTGACTGGACCTCCCCCGGCGATTTTGGCGATGTGAAGGGTCTGTTGACACCGGACTGGTGGTATGCAAACTGGAACCAGTACGGATTGCTAAAACAACTTGTCATCAATCAAAAAGGTACCTATATCGACGGTCTCAAAATATCCGACGTTAAAATCGATGATTTCCATCTCAACTGCCACAGCAGCATCCGCTTCCGCCTGGCTGTGGAGGACGATGCCAGGCACGTCGGCGGACTTACGATCTTTGGAAAATCTTTTGGCAATTACAGCCAGGATATCAAAGTGAGTCTCGGGTACGCCCCGGTGGAGGAAATGAAGTAATATTACCGCAATAAAAAATGGTAACAGTCCGTCTGAACTGTCACCATTTTTTATATGGGCATTTTGATACGGCTGCCGCGGCGCGCAGCTCTACATAGCAGCCGCACGCACCGCAGGTTCCCGCGTTTAAAAGTTCACAGGTTTTGCAGACAGTAAGCCGTCTCTCATACTCGCTCTCTGATACCTGATCTTCTTTTTTGATCGCCTCTTTATATTTCTCAATCATTTTTGCATCCGCTTCCGCCATTTCGCGCAGCAGACACTTTTTACAGATCTGTGCCATATGTCATCTCCGCCTGTAATTTTCGTTACTGTTCATATTTCCAGTATGACCAGCAGCTAATTTTCCCGCCATTTCTGACAGTTTTTTTCTTATTTTGCAAGACGCAGCTCGATCACACTGTTTGCCGGCATTGTGACATTCACGCCGTTTTCCGTCTCCTCATAGGCAGTAAAATCTTTTTCTGTCACGGTATCCGGTGCCTCAAATGTGTTATGTGCATGCATATCGGAATCGGTTACGATCTTTGCCTCAGTTACATGATAGCCACGGTTTGCAAGCTGGATCTCCACCTTTTCCGATGCCTCCACAGAGAGGTTGTTCATGGTGACGGTGATCACACCGTCTTTATCCATGGATACGGACTCTGTGATCTTCGGTACTTTCCACTCATCCGATCCGATCTCACCTGCCCCGGTCAAAGTGCTCTCTAACAGGTCTGCGCCCTGATGGTGGCGGTACATATGCATGACATGGTAGGTCGGTGTCTTTATCATCTGGCCGCCCTCTGTCAGAAGTACAGACTGTAAAACATTTACCATCTGTGCTAACGCAGCCATTTTGACACGGTCACTGTGCTTGTTGAAAATATTTAAGGTGATACCTGCAACAAGTGCATCACGCACCGTATTCTGCTGATACAAAAATCCCGGATTGGTGCCCGGCTCGCAGGTATACCAGGTGCCCCACTCGTCCACGATCATACCGACTTTTTTATCCGGATCGTACTCATCCATAATCGCACCGTGGCGTTCGATCAATGTCTCCATATAAAGCGCCTTCGATAATGTCTTATACCAGACATCCGCATCAAAGTCCGTAGAACTTCCTTTGATCTCCCAGCCCTCCGGATGTACATAGTAATGAAGTGATAGACCATCCATAAATCCGTGCCACTGCTCAGCATGGTCAAATGCCGTATTTAACACTCCTTTTGTCCAGTAATAGTCTGCAACATTTGCACCACAGCAGATCTTTTTGATCGGACGGTCCGGGTGATAATTGCGCACATAGGTCTGGTATCTGCGGTACTCATTTGCATAATATTCCGGCGTCATATTTCCGCCGCATCCCCAGTTTTCATTGCCGACACCAAAATAGTCCACTTTCCATGGCGCCTCATGTCCGTTTTCTTTTCTCAAATCTGCCATCGGGGAGACGCCCTCAAAGGTCATGTACTCCACCCACTCTGACATCTCACGGACAGTTCCGCTTCCAAGATTGCCGTTAACGTAAGTCTTACAGCCGATCTGACGGCACAGTTCCATATATTCATGTGTTCCGAAACTGTTATCTTCCACAACACCACCCCAGTGTGTGTTGATCATTTTTTTACGCTTTTCCTTCGGTCCGATTCCGTCCATCCAGTGATATTCGTCCGCAAAGCAGCCACCCGGCCAGCGCAGTACCGGAACTTTTAATTCCTTTAATGCGTCCACAACATCAGTGCGCATGCCGTTTACATTCGGAATCTCCGATTTTTCGCCGACGTAAATTCCCTCATAAATACATCTCCCCAGATGCTCCGAAAAATGTCCATAGATTTCCGGCTCAATACGACTCTTTTTGTTTTCCTCATTGATGATCAGTTTTGCCATTGTTTTCTCTCCTTTTTTATTTATTTTCATAGGAAAATACCGGTCTTCCGGCTTCATCCCATTTTACCTTCATAAGCATCGCATGACGATTCGGATTGTACAACGGATCTCCGTTAATTTCTGCCTCCGTCCGCGCGTGGTAGACCATGACGTCATTTCCATCTTCATCCATGGTAAACGAGTTGTGTCCCGGCCCGTAAATGCCCAGTTTTTCACAGGTTTTTAATACCGGGTAACGCTCTTTTTTCCACAAACGCGGATCTAAAATGTCCGCATCCTCATCGATGGATAACATTCCCACACAGTAATCCACACCCGTCTCGCTCGCCGAGTATGTTAAGAACATTTTTCCGTCATGATGGATCACGGCAGGTCCCTCGTTGACCCAGAACCCTTTCCGCTCCCAGTCGTAATCCGGCGTGGTCAAAAGTACCTGCACCGTTTTTAACTGATTGCCGGATTCCATCTTTGCAATGTAGAGATTTGAAATCATTTTGCCGACTCCGACCTTTTCTGCCCAGACATAATAATATTCACCTTTATTTTCAAAGACGGTCGCATCCAGCGAAAATGCCTCAAAAGAAAACTCATCCTCCGCTGCGCGTTTCATCTTTCCAAGTTCCACCCACTCATCCGTCAGCGGATCGTCCCCGCTGCACTCTAACACATATGGACGGATCTTCCAGATATCTTCCGCCTCGCCTCCCGCAAAATAAATATACCATTTTCCAAACAGATAGTGGATCTCCGGTGCCCAGATATGATAACTCATCGGACCGGACTCATGTTTCTTCCAGACCATGACTTCCTCTGCTCCGGAAAGTTCCGCCAGTGTTCCGGCACGTCTCAATACGATCCCGTCATACGCCGGTACCGACGCCGTAAAATAATACGAGCCGTCCGTATGACGGTAAACATATGGATCCGCACGCTGTAAAATCCACGGTTCATTGTACTTTAAAGATTTTTCATCTGACATGCAGTATCCTCCCCTCTGATGACATTCGTACTGTTTCTTTCTTATGACAGTATACTCCTTATTTTTTGTTTTGTATAGATTATACTAAAATATTATATACTTTTCTAAAATCAAAAAACGCAGACTACATCACCAGGCAAAAAAACAGCGGAAGCACTCTGCCTCCGCTGTTTTTTATTTTTCACTAATATCTCTGTTTTTCAAAATATTTCTTTGTCTCTGCCACTACCACACCACTCAAAGCAACGAGGGCGACAAGGTTCGGCAGCGCCATCAGTCCGTTGAAGATATCTGCAATCGTCCACACTGCAGACACAGTCATAAACGGTCCGATAAAAACTGCTAGGATATACAGCCAGCGATATCCCTTCAAAACAGCTTTCTTATCACCGACCAGATATTCAAGACACTTCTCACTGTAATAATTCCATCCAAGGATCGTCGTAAATGCGAAGAATACAAGACATAACATTAACACAAAAGATGCCATCTGCTCCGGGAATGGCAGTCCTATCTGAAATGCTTTCGTGGTTACAGAGACACCTTCTAATCCCATATCCCAGGCTCCTGTGATCACGATGGAAAGTCCGGTCATCGTACAGATGATCACCGTGTCAATGATCGTTCCCAGCATGGATACAAGTCCCTGTGTCACCGGCTCATTTGTCTTTGCCGCTGCCGCTGCGATCGGCGCACTGCCAAGTCCTGCCTCATTCGAAAAGATTCCGCGGGCAATTCCCATCTGCATGGCGATCAGGATCGATCCAAGGGTTCCACCTGCAGCCGCACGAAGTCCAAATGCACTCTGCACGATCTCTACGATTGCTCCCGGAATTGCGCTAAGATGCGTAAATAGTATGATCAGTACCACAACGACATAAAGCAGTGCCATAAAAGGTACCACAACCTGTGCTACTGTGGAAATACGCTTAATACCGCCAATGATAACCAGTGCCACACACAGTGTCAGAATAATACCTGCGATCACAACCGTCCAGGAATAGGTTCTGCCAAACAGTTCCACCGTCCATGTATTCTGCGGATCAAAGAAATTGTTCACGGCACTTGTGATCCCGTTGATCTGCGTAAAAGTTCCGATTCCAAGTAAACCTACTCCGACACCGAAAAATGCAAAAATTTTTGCGAGCCATTTCCATTTTTCACCCATTCCGTTTTCGATGTAATAAAACGGTCCTCCGACGATATGACCGTCCTTTGCCACAACACGGTATTTAATTGCAAGCAGACACTCGGAATATTTCGTCGCCGTTCCAAGCAGTGCTGCGATCCACATCCAGAACAGTGCACCCGGTCCTCCGGCGACAAGCGCGGTTGCCACGCCGACAATGTTACCTGTTCCGATCGTTGCAGACAATGCTGTGCAGAGTGCACCGAAACTTGAAACTTCCCCGTGTTCTCCGTTTTTTTCATTTGCCACCATATGTTTTATGGCAAGTGGCAGTTTCGTGATCTGAAGTCCACGCAGCCGGATCGTAAGAAAGATACCAACCGCTAAGATCAACACGATCAGTGGAACTCCCCAGACGAAATCATCAATCGCTTTTAACATTTGTACCCGTTCCTTTCCCAAAACTTTAGATACGTACCACATTACCATGGGAAAGAGTTCTTTGCAAGTATTTTATGCTCCGTCTGCCGTTTCTCACGTCTTTGCTTTCATTTTACTCAAAATATTTAACGCCCCAGACACTCTCATCTGCTCCTGCCGCAGAAAATGTCATAACATCCGTGCCTGCTTCATCTTTCATCTGACAGAATACACCGTTATATTCTTTTTCCCCGTATGTGATCGTCATATAACAGGTGCCCTGCTCCATACTCCAGATGCCTTCTAAGTTTTCGCCGTACACGTTTCCATTCTCCATCAGTACCAGTTTTACCGGCTGTGCAATCCTGGCACTGATCGCAGTTCCCTGGTTGATCACATAATAAGTTCCCGCCACTTCCGAAATGTCATAACCGCTCTCTGCGATCGTCTCACCGTCCGTCGCATACGGAAGCATACATGGCCATCCATCCTGATTCAGGAAATACTGATGCACACGGGGTTCATGATACTCCTGCCCGTTGTCAAAGCGCGTGTGGTATACAATATATTTCTTTCCATCTTCATCCACAAAAGCTGAATTGTGCCCGGTCGCCATATATGCCTTATTAAGACCCGGCAGATAATAATTGCCGGAAAGTTTTAAGCCATAAGCTGCATTGTCATCCCACATCCCCGGATATGCCCCATTCATATCGACATACTCTCCATCCACCGTTTTTGAGCGGAACACACGCATCTGATAGCCGCCCTCTCTCGTCAGGGAACCATAGGAAACAAACAGATAATAATATCCGCTTTCCTCATCATAGAGAATGTAAGGTCCCTCGATCGATTTGTGTCCGCCGCCAAGCAGACGTTTTCCAAAATACGGATCCACGCCGTTTTTTTCATCTTCTTTGGGGTGGATGACCAGGCCTGTTTTCTCATCGATCTCTAACAGAAAAATCCCACCCGACCATGAACCGTAGACCATCCACATTTTTCCGTCCGCATCATAAAAAACGGTCGGATCGATTGCGTTTGGATATTTCTCATAGTTATATTTATTTCCCGCGATGATGTAGTTCTTTTTTGCATAGCTGATGTCCACATAATCGAGCACATCAGTTGCCTCGATCGTATCTTTCGCGAATCCGGAATAGATGAGCGCTCCCTTCCATGTATACGGTCCTTCCGGTTTATCTGAAACCGCATAACACAGATTCGATGCATTCCAGGTCGAAGACGTACAAAAATACATGTAATATAAGTCCTGTGCCCTGTTGTAAACCACGTCCGGCGCCCAAACATGATAAGTCCCATCGTCAGTCGGTATCACAGAGTCTCTGCTTCCCGTATAATCAAATACATGCTCTGTTCCAAGCAGATCATCAAAGATCGGATTCGACGATGTATATCCGTCACCGATCGATGTCCAGTTCCGCAGATCTTCAGACGATGCCGCTGACATATGTGATCCGAAAATGTAATAGGTACCATCCGCCTCTATCACGGATGGATCATGTACACTGACGCCCGCCGTAATATCCGCCGTTTTGATTCCTTCATAACTCACTGTAAAATCCTTCGGGATCTTTCTGCCCCCTGACAGTGCCGTCCCCGTAAGCACTGCTGCAAACCCCAATACAATTCCTGCATAAAAAATGATTTTGCTTTGTTTTCTCATACGGCTCCTCCATTTCTGTATGATATCTAACTCTACAATAGCAAAATCATTTTTATTTTACAATTATTTATTTTACTTTTTCATAAAATATTTTACTTTTTATTTTTGTTCCCATTCCTGCTCGCGGAACAGATTATCAACAATCACACGGTACTCCGCCACATGCTGTGTCTTTTTGATCTGCTTTACATATTTTTCGGGTTCTGTAAAATATTTTGCAAAATAAAACCACAGCTCTTTCATACGAAACAGCGTGTTGCGCTCCCCTGACATCACATCCAGATATCCTTTTAATATGTCATCATGAAACGCATGAAACTGATCCTTTGTGATCGGCGCATGTCCTGTGAGTTCTCCGATCAGACCCGGATTTTTTAAAACTCCTCTTCCAAGCATGAGATGGGACACCAGGCTGCCAGTGTCCTCCGGATCCGTCTGCTGCCCGGATTCCTGCATAAAAGCACATTTCCTTTTTTCTTCCATCTGCTGTCTCCATGTCCGGTAATCCTCCACGGAGCAGATGTCACCGTTGTAACATAGCGTATGTCTGCTGTTTTCTACCGCATATAAAAACGCTTCCATATCCGGAGTATTGTTATAAAAGTCCTTCTGTACACGCGGATGAATGATCAGTTCCTCCATCGGATATTTTTCATAGATGGAAAGAAGATGCTCCCACTCCCCGGCATCATTGACACCGACACGTGTTTTGACGGAGATCCGGAGCGGACATTCCGCAAAGATCTCTTCTAAAAAATGATCCAGTTTCTCCGGCACCGCAAGAAATCCTGCGCCGCGGTGCTTTGCCACGACCGTCCCGGACGGGCACCCAAGATTTAAATTGACGCTCTCGTAACCATAGTTTCCTAACTCTTTTGCGATTGCCAGAAAATCTTCTGCACGATTCGTCAGAATCTGTGGAACCACATGCATCCCTTCATTATGTTCCGGCAGAATGTCTTTGATCTCTTTGTAATTCATCTTTTTATTATTGATGAATGGTGTAAAATAGGTATCTATATTTCCAAAATGTTTCTGATATGCATTTCGGAACACAAAACCGGTAAGTCCCTCCATCGGTGCTAAATAAAATTTCATTTTTGTCATCCTACAAAGCTTCCCACTGTGCATATAGTTTTACTGTTGCTCCATTTGTAAGGGAAAGATTTGATACTGTTGCACCATCTCCATAAAAAGTATCGCTGCCATCCGCTTTGGTACTCCATCCGATAAACTTATATCCATTTCTCTGGAATGTGTTTGCAGAGAGTTTATAGCTTGTATTGTATTTGCAGGAACTGATCAATTTCATCGAACCACTGGTTGCTCCATTTCCGTCAAACACGATATTGTAAGTATTGATCTTCCATTTTGCATACAGTTTGTAATTTTTACGGGTTCCCTTTTTGATCTTCGTGATCTTGTTTTTAAATGCAGAATCCGTATACCATCCTTTAAAGGTATATCCTTCTTTGGCAACTGCTGCAAGCTGAATCGTAGGTGTGTCGTAATAGTAGCCGGTCGGATTTTCAGACGAAATGGTTCCTCCGTCAAGTACATATTTTATCGTGTACTGCTTTTTGCTCCACTGCGCATACAGTGTGACTGTCTTACCGTTTTTCGCTGTGATATTACGGATATCCTCTCCGTCTTCATAAAAATCACCTTTGCCGTTTTTCTTTGTATTCCAGCCCTCAAACACATAACCCGTGCGCTTGAATTTATTTTTTGTAAGCGTATAGGTCTTGCCATATTGGCAGACAGAGACACCTTTCATGGAACCGCTGGTTGCGCCGTTTCCATCGTATTTGATTTTATATTTATTGATCTGCCACTTTGCATAAAAGGTCAGATTTCCAATTGTACCTTTTTTGACCTGTGTGACACGTCTGGTGCATTTTTTGTCTTTATACCAGCCTTTAAATATATAGCCATATCTGACCGGTGTTTTTAATTTGAACGTTCTGGTATCTACGTTGTATTTCTTTGCAGTACCATCCGCAAGTTCTCCGCCGTTCGTTTTGTAAGTGATCTTGTAAGTATCCCTTGACCACTGTGCATACAGATCAACAACTGCACCGCTTTTTGCAGAAAGGTTCTCGATTTCTTCCTTGTTGCCGTATTTCTTTCCACTTCCATCTGCCTTTGTGTTCCAACGGACAAATTTATACCCCTTGCGTTTAAATTTATTTTTTCTAAGGGTATAATCCATATCATATTCGAGATTTTTCATCTCCTGCATACTGCCGCTGGTTGCCTTGTTTCCATGAAAGCGAACGGTATATTTATTTGCTTTCCATTTTGCATAAATGGTAAGGTTGCCTTTTGATCCTTTCGGGATCGTTGTGATCCTGTTTTTAAAGCTGCTCTCCTTATACCATCCTTCAAATGTATAACCTTTTTTCTTTGCTTTTTTCAATGTGATCGTTTCTGTTGTGATCTTATAAGACGATGGATTGGCATCGCTATTTTCCCCATCATAGAGTACATATTTGATGGTATATTTCTTTGTTACCGGATCGTCCGGGTTATCCGGGTTATCCGGATCATCCGGACTGTCACCGTTATATTTTGCCCAGTAGACATCTCTTGCGCGTTTCGCACGTCCTTCAAAATATACACTGTTACAGCGCTCAAAATATTTTGCCCAGTTATACCCGGCTGTATAGGCTCCGTCTGCAGTGTTTTCGACATTTTTCACTTTGGAAAATGCATATTTCTCGGAATGTTCCAGTTCGTATTTTAAAAACTTAAGCTGCCCGTCGATGGAAGTATAATCATAACCATTGCTGCTGCAGTAGTTTCTCAGGTCATCAAATCTCGAAGCATTCCACTGACAGATACCATAACTGATCTTGCCGTTGGTATCAATGACGCTTATGGTTGGGTTAAAAGAAGATTCACTCTCAATATTGGCAAGCACACCACAGGCCGCTGCTGTATTTAATTTGAGCTTTCTTTTCGCAAATTTATATACTTTTTTTTCGTTGGATTTTTTCTCATCCTGAGAAATGGCTGCACCTTTATAGAGACTTGTCCCTGAGATCACCACATTGATGTATGGGATTTTGTCCTTTTGTCCTGCTCCAAGTGAATACTGATCTGTATCCCATTTCGGGTCAAATTCATAGACAAAATAATTCGTCGTGTCATAGTCTCCGACACAGCTCCAGGTTACCGGAATACTCGTCGTCTCTTTGCCGCCATCCAGATAAACATCAATGCTCTGCGGCATCTTGGCAAGCAGGCGGTTCAGGCTGATTTTACCTGTCATACGAATCTCTTTCGGATTGTCCGAAAGATCTGCAAATCCTGTAATCTTTTTCTTTTCCGTCGTGCCTTCCTGTGTTTTCGTTTCTGCTGCATACACAGACATATCTGTTGCAGCCGTACCGACAGCAAGCAGGAGCGCCATCGCCCCTGCTGCCAGTCTTGTCATGATTTTTTTTGCATAACTTTTCATAGCTGTCCTCATTCCTGCGGATTACTGTCTGTATCCTGTACTCTCATTAATAAGTCTTATACCGGATACTGATATTTACCTTGCCATTTACACCATTTACTGTACCCTGGTTCGTGTATCTCCACATTACCACATTACCTTTACCCTGGTAACCGCTTCCAAGACTCTCTGCACGATAATTGATAATCCACAGATCTGTTCCTGTGAGCTTGCTTGTATCCACATATTTGCCCGGATACTGCTGTAAAAGTTTCTGGTTCAGACCAAGTGCAAACTTATACTGTTTTCCACCATCAATGATTTCTGTCCTGAATGCATTGATAAAATCAATTCTCTGTGTTGCTGTTACATTATTGTACAATAATGAGATATCATCAAGTACATATACAACCGGATAGTCTAACTTCTGTGCATTCAGAATATTTAATACTTTATCACCCTCAGCTTTTGCCTGCGCTGCGTTCTGCGCCAGGGAGTAGCAGTATACACCAACCTTAAGGCCTGCTGCTTTCGCATTCTTATAATTTGTCTGGAACTTCGCATCCGCTGTTGTTCCTTTGGAAATACGAAGCATTACACATTCGTATCCGGCTGCCTTGATCGCATTAAAATCTACCGTACCGTTATCACTTGAAATATCTATGATCTTATTCTCTGTCTCAAGTTTGTCTTTTACCGTTACCGTGATTTCTTTCGTGATTCCGTTTGCAGATGCCTTTACGGTCGTTGTTCCAGCCTTCAGACCATAGATTGTTCCATCTGAGGAAACAACGGCGATCGTAGAGTTAGCAGAAGACCAGTATACCACACCGTATGGTTTTGCAGTTGCTGTTACTTTTACACTCGTTCCTGTCTTGATCAGTACACTCGTTGTGCTCACTTCAAGTGCTGACGATATAACACTTACACAATCCGTTGTTGCACTGACGTACTCTCCACGAACCGCATAAATCTTATAATAATAGGTTTTTCCTGTCACAGCGGTATAATCAATAAAAGAATTTGTTGTACAAAGTTCCGTTGCAATCTTATATTTTCCGTTCTCAGAGTTACTTCTCAATACGGTATAAGTTTCTGCACCATCCACCGCATTCCATGTCAGCTTGATCTGGTTTTCAGCAATTGAGGCTGCATATAATCCGGTTGGTTTTGAAAGAACCGGCGTTGCCTGTTTCACTGCGGAATAGTCACCATAAAGTTTTTTGCCATTTTTGTTCACATAAGCTCTTACTTTATAATAATAGGTCTTTCCTGTCTTTAACTTACTGTTCTTATAAGAAAGCGTATTAACGGAAGAACAGGTTTTGACTGGTTTATATTTTCCATCTTTCTCTGTTGCACGATATACACGATATCCATCACACCCTTCTACTTTCTTCCAGGAGACCGTAATGGTGTTATAATTTGCTGCAACTACCTGGATGGAAGGTTTTCCCGGAAGTACCTGCATGGATGCCGGATCGGAATAATCACTGTAGATTTTCTTTCCACCGGACGTACAGAAAGTACGAACTTTATAATAATAGGTATTACCGGTTACAAGTCCCTTATCCACATACGAAGTTGTTGTTCCCTTATTGATCGTCTTAATTTTTCTGTATTTTCCATTTTCAGAAGTGCTGCGGTAGATCGCATATCCCTTTACATAACGGTTTTTGGATGCTTTTACCTTTTTCCATGTAACTTTCAGGCTTTCATTTCCTGCCGATTTCACTTTAACCGTTGTGATACTCGGTGCAGCTGTAATGCCTTTTACACCTGAATAAGCGGAACGGAGCATTTTACCGCCCGAAATGTTTTTGTAAGTTACTACTTTATAATAATACTTCTTTCCGATCTTAACGTTTTTATCTGTATAAGATCCGGTCATGGCTCCGCTCTTTCTTTTTACGGTTCCGATCTGCTTATAACTTCCTTTTTTAGAAGCTGCACGGTAAACAATATATCCGTCCTCATCCCCTGCGGAAGTAACATTCCAGCTCAATACGACGCTGTTGTATTTGCCTGATTTGATCGTGTCGATCGTTACCGGAAGAAGTTTCGGTGTTGCAGTAAGTTCATTGGAAGTTCCACCATATGCCCTTTTGCCATTTTTATCTTTTGCAAAAGATACGATTTTAAATGTATATTTCTGACCCGGTGTAAGTCCTGTCACTGTATAAGAAGTACTCTTTGTACTGCATCTTTTTACCAGCTGATCTGCTCCGTTTACAACCTGATATACTGCATATCCGCCACCTGTGGATGGCATGTTCACTTTATTCCATGTCAGTTTGATCGCCGTTGCACCTGCTGCTTCTGATTTTAATGTTACTGCTTCCGGTGCTGCCTTGATCGACTGCACATCCGAATAGTTCCCTGCTACATTCTTATCCCCGACTGTACGGAATGCACAGACTTTATAATAATACTTCGTTCCTACCGACAATTTTTTATCTGTACAGGTAATCGTCGTTTTATCATTGACTGTCTTAACAGCTCTATAGCCGCTGTCCTTTTTCGTAGAACGATATACTTTATAGCCATGTGCACCGCTGATCTGATTCCATGTGATCGTCACACTGTTGTAAGACGCATTTCTAACTGTAATCTGTGGTGCCTCTAAAGCAGGGGTTGCCGATGCCTCGTTGGAATAATCTCCATATACCTGACTTCCATTTACCGTTTTATAGGCTCTTACTTTATAGGTATAAGCAGTACCTGCTGTTACTTTTGTATCGCTGTAACTTGTCTTTCCATTTGTTACAGTTGCAATCTTTTTATAAGAGGATGATGTTTTTCTGTAAACCTCATAACCCGTCACACCATCCACGGCACTCCATGCCAGTTTTACTTCTTTATATCCGGCTGATTCTGCGTTCAGTCTTGTCGCTGACGGAAGCGGTTTGCCGGAGAGAATGCCCGACGCATCACCAAAAACCTTTTTGCCGTTTACCACACGATATGGCTGTACTTTATAATAGTAGGTCGTTCCGGCTGTCAGTGCGGCATCCACATAACTTACTGCACCGTTCGTGATATCCGTGAGCTGTGTGTCCACTTTTGATTTATCTGTGGAACGATATACAATATATCCGGTTGCACCATCCACTTTTTCCCATTTTAGTGTCAGGCTGCTGTAACCTTCCGCTGTAACAGATGTCATTGCTGCTTTTCCAAGCTGTGGTGTTGCTTTTACGGATGCATAGGCATCCGTATTGGCATAATCCGTCTGTCCGTTGTTCGTATATTTTGTATAGGCATATACATGATAAATATAGCTGATTCCGGTCTGTGCTGCCGTATCTTTATACGACACCGTATCAGTACCATCCACATGTGCGATCGTCTGCTCTGTATCTGAGCCTTCCACTTTTCGTGTGATGGTGTAGCCGTCTGCATCTGCTGTTTTTGACCAGCCTAAACTTACTGTATTATATGTCGTATCCGCCGTACAGCTTGACGGCGCATTTTTCGGTTTTACGACAATATAATAATTATCTTTATCAGCCGGTGTATCTTTTACCTGAAGTGTAAGGACAGCAACACCTGCTGCTAATGTCTTTACCTCTCCTGTAAGCTTTCCATCTACTTTTGACGTAGTAAGTGTTGCGATACTGTTATCATCGATCAGCCACTCAACCTCCGGCTCATCATCTCCCGTTGTCTCAAACGAATATCCCGGAAGCGTCACTGTTTCTCCCGCGCTGACAACTGCATATTTATCTTTTTTGCTTATGATGACTCCATTTGCAGTCGCTTCCTTAATCTCGGTATCTTCCGTTGTTTCCGTCTCTTCGGTCTCTTCGGTAACCTCAGTGGTTTCCGTAGGATCTGTCACTTCGGTAGTTTCCGTCACCTCGGTAGTTTCCGTCACCTCGGTATTCTCGGTATTTTCGGTTACTTCCGTTGTTTCTGTCGTTTCGCCGGCTTCGGCTGCCTCGCCGGCTTCAGTCTGTCCTGTTACCCCGGACGGATCCTCCTGTTCACCATTTTCTCCGGTCTGGTCTGACTGAGCATCCGTCAAAACCCCAGTCTCATTTTCTGTGGCATCCGTCTGTTCTACGACCTGTCCGTTTGCCGCTTCTGCCGCAAATGCCATGGTATCGGAACAGATGATCATAGTACCCGCCAATGTGATACACAGACCGCGCTTCAACCATTCCAGTCTCTTTTTTATCATAACATTTTGCCTCCCATCCTCTTATTTTTCTCTTTTGGGGCAGTTTTTGCGAAACCTGCCCATCATTGGTATTGTAGCACAATTTTCCTTTTGGATATAGTTTATAAGAGATTTTAAGCAAATATTAAGATTTTTTTCGTTACTGTTCACTCGTACCTCGTTCCAGTAACGGATTTTGCCGATGCTTCGCA
>ENA-UALE01000133-UALE01000133.1-human-gut-metagenome-genome-assembly--contig:-NODE-133-length-30486-cov-8.893825_pt1 | contig 30486 bp, 28 predicted proteins | sample MGYA00243697_ERZ654462 | MGnify/ENA primary metagenome ERZ654462 (study PRJEB26926, sample SAMN06164625) | human gut metagenome | biome: ENVO:00009003; feature: ENVO:2100002; material: ENVO:00002003... | reverse complement strand
AGTGTGTGCCAGAGTGGTTTATAGCTGATGTGCATATTGTTTTCCTGCCTTTCTATCCATACCACCGGGCGGTTGCCCCGGCAGGAACTTTTCTCTTATTATAACTCCAATCTTGTGAAATCACAATTTATTCTTGTGGTCTGCCGCTGATACCGTCTGGATTGTGCTTTTCCTTTCTTTTTGTTCCCGCATCTCAAGCGCTCCATAAGCAAAATTTATAGGTCATAGTAAATTTATTCGGTTTACTGATATGATACTTCATGTTATACTATATTACAATAGGAAATATGGATAGGAGTTTCAGAATCATGGAAAAGAAAGCAAGCAGCTTCTCCGGACAAATCGGATTTGTCCTTGCTGCCGCCGGAAGTGCGGTGGGTGTCGGCAACCTGTGGCGGTTCCCGTACCTTGCCGCAAAGGATGGCGGCGGTTTGTTTTTGCTGGTGTATCTGGTGCTGGTGCTGACCTTCGGTTTCACGCTGCTCACCTCGGATATCGCCATTGGCCGCCGCACCAAGCAGAGTGCCATCCGCGCCTACGAGACGATGCGCCCCAAGTGGAAATTCCTCGGCATCCTGACCTTTCTGGTGCCAGTTCTGATTATGACCTACTATGCCGTCATCGGCGGGTGGATTACGAAATATGCGGCAGTCTACCTGACCGGACAGTCTGCTGCCGCTGCTGAGGACGGTTATTTTACCAGCTTCATCACCTCGCCGGTCTCCCCTGTGGTGTTCGCTCTGCTGTTCATGGGCGTGACAGCTTTCATCGTGTACAATGGCGTGGAGGGAGGCATTGAGCGGGTGTCCCGCTACATGATGCCCATTCTGCTGGTTCTGGTGGTGGTGATTGCGGGCTACGCCCTCACCCTGCGCCACGAGGACGCTTCCGGCCAGATGCGCACCGGTCTGGAGGGTCTGCGCTACTACCTGACCCCGCACATGGAAGGGCTGACTGTCAGCCGCTTTTTGCAGATTTTGCTGGATGCCATGAGCCAGCTGTTCTTCTCCCTCAGCGTGTCCATGGGCATTATGATCACCTACGGTTCCTACGTCAAACCGGACGTAGACCTGAACAAAGCGGTGAATCAGATTGAGATCTTCGATACCGGCGTAGCCCTGCTGGCCGGTGCCATGATCATCCCCGCCGTGTATGTTTTCTCTGGCACCGAGGGCATGAGCACAGGCCCCAGCCTGATGTTCGTCTCGCTGCCCAAGGTATTCAACGCCATGGGCAAGGCGGGCGTGTTCGTGGGCATCCTGTTCTTTGTCACTGCCATTTTTGCCACCCTGACCTCCTGCATCTCGGTGCTGGAATCCATCACCGCCAACTGCATGGAGATCTTCCACTCGGGCCGCAAAAAGACGGTGCTTGTGCTGGCGGTCATTTATCTGGCCGCTTCCGCCATCATTGCGCTGGGTTACAGCATCTTCTATTTTGAAGTACAGCTCCCCAACGGATCGGTGGGTCAGCTGCTGGATATCATGGACTACGTCAGCAACAGTGTTATGATGCCTTTCATTGCCCTGCTGTCCACCATCCTGATCGGCTGGGTCATGACACCGGATTACGTCATTGACGAGATGCAGCGCAACGGCGAGACCTTCCGCCGCAAGAAACTCTACCGGGTGATGATCCGATACGTTGCTCCGGTGATGATGCTGGTGCTGTTTTTGCAGTCCACCGGGATCCTTGCTTAAGCCGAAAAGCCCCCGTGGGCTTTTGGGAAACCGGACGAACAGAAAGGGACTCGCCTCAACAGGCCCGGTTCCGTTATCATCTGATCCACGCCATTGAGGGTGCATATAAGTATCGGAAAGATTGATGATACCAGTTTTATCGGATGGTTCTGCGGAGCCATCCGTTTTTTTGCTCAAATCGCATTTTTTAGAGGTTTAAACGCATCTGAATTATCGCACAAGGTTCATTTCCCATGCTGCACCAGAACCGACACTCCTCCAAACAGCTCAGATTTCCTCCCTATTTTTTATGCAAATTATTGCAAGAAATTCAAAATAAGCTTGAAACGGTTTTAACAGAATGCTAGAATATAATGTCACTACTTTTATAAGAGAATCCACACAAGATCCAGTGCGGACAGGCCGCAAGCGTTGACCGCAAACGCCTTCCTTGAGGATGTGAAAAAGAGCAAGGAGGCCGGCATGGACGAGCATCTGTCCAAGCCCGTGGACATCGCTGCGCTGGAACAGACGGTGAAGCGCTTCCGCGTTACCCCCCCCCCCCTCGAAAATAAATAGTGGAATCTCACGGTTTCGCAGATGACCGACACCCACGACCTAGCAGGGCCGCCCATTTGCGGCCCAGCTCTTTTTTTGTGAGAGAGCAATCATGATGAATCAAAGGATTGGATGGTATTGTGTATGGAACAACAGCCAAATAAAATCCGGCCTATGTTGCTATCGGCACTTGCCCAATTGAGCGCCTGCCTGATCGTCTGGAATTTTCATATTCCAAATCCAAATATCCTGCTTTTTGTTGTTCTTTCTGCTGTGCTCGTGAAATACGGCTATGCAGCAGGAATCGTAAGCGGCCTCATTGCATTCCTATACTCCGCGTTTTTCTTTTCTACCGACCACAGCTTTTTTCTTTACACCTCTTTGAACTTTCAAAAGCTCATCGTGATCGGCCTTGGTATCGCTGCGAACATTCTGCTGATCGGTCGCCTGCAATGGCAGTTCGAGCGCTCCAGCATGGAAAAGATGCAAGCCGAAGCCGAGGAAAAGCTTCAAGAAACAACAGAGAACTACCGTGCAAAACTTTACCACGATGTCTTGACTGGCACGTACAACCGCCGCTACTATGAGGATATCGCATCCCGTATCGTCGGCCCGGCGGGTGTCGCACTGCTGGATGTGGACGATTTCAAAATCTGCAACGACACCTATGGACATTACGCCGGAGATATGGCATTGGAAACAGCGGCAAATGCCATCCGCTCCTGCATCCGGGAGTCGGACCTGCTCATCCGCTATGGCGGAGACGAATTTCTGCTGGTCTTACCCGGCATTCCGGGAGATATTTTGCAGACCAAATTGGAACAGATCCGCACGGCTGCACAGATGGCATCCGTACCCGGCTATTCGCATTTCCGCCTCTCACTGAGCATCGGCGGAACGATGCAGGCCATCACCGACCCGATGGAGAATGCGGTTCGCCGGGCAGACCGGCTGATGTATCAGGCAAAGTGCCGCAAGAATGCCGTCACGGTGGAGGTTCCGGGGTGCAGCCTGGCCGCACCGGAAAAGCTTTTGCAGGAAAAATCCCAGATCCTGCTTGTGGACGACTCCAAAATGAACCGCATGATCCTGGCAGAGATCTTAGGAGACGGCTACCATATTCTGGAGGCAGAAAATGGACAGGAATGCCTGGAAAAATTGCGGGCAGAAGCCGGAAACATCGCACTGGTGCTGCTGGACATCAACATGCCCGTTATGGACGGCTTTGAAGTGCTGAAAGCCATGAATGCCAACCACACCATCGAGGACATCCCGGTCATCATGATCTCCAGCGAGGACTCTGATGCGGCGATCCGGCGTTCCTATGAACTGGGGGCGAGTGATTATGTCAATCGTCCCTTTGATGCACGCATCGTATACCGCCGCGTGACCAACACCATCAAGCTGTACGCCAAGCAGCGGCGGCTGGTGCAGATGGTCTCTGACCAGATCCGTGCCCGTGAAAACAATACGGATACGTTGGTAGGTGTACTGAGCCATATCGTAGAATTCCGCAACGGCGAAAGCGGTCTCCATGTGCGACATATCCGCATGATCACGGAACTGCTGCTCCACCGTCTGCTGGAAATCAGCAGCAGATACTCTATTACTGCGGAACAGCAGGATATGATCCCGCTTGCCTCTGCCCTGCACGACATCGGCAAGATCGGCATTGATGAAAAAATTCTCAACAAACCTGGCAAACTGACCCCGGAGGAATTTGAGGTCATCAAGACCCACAGTATGCTGGGAGCCCAGATACTGTACGATCTGGATAATTTTTCCGAGCAGCCGCTGCTGCAAACGGCCTACGAGATCGCCCGCTGGCATCACGAACGCTGGGATGGGCGCGGCTACCCGGATGGACTGAAGGGCGACGAGATCCCCATCAGCGCACAACTGGTCTCGCTGGCCGACGTATACGATGCACTGACCAGCGAACGATGCTATAAAAAAGCCTTTTCCCACGAAAAAGCCATGCAGATGATCCTGAACGGCGAGTGTGGAGCGTTCAACCCGCTGCTGCTGCAATGTCTGACGAATATCCAGTCCGACCTGAAAGAAGAATTGAAGCAGCACAACTGAACAGCGGATGCAATAAAAACAGGAGAATAAAAAAGCCCGAATGAAACACAGAATCTCACGCCGTGCATTTCTGCACGGCTGCACGCTGCTGGCGGCATCGGCTGCCGTTGGCAGTCTGACTTCCTGCGGCGGAACGGACGCGAAGGAGAGCGGTCTTCCGCAGATCATTGTGGGGAGCGATACTTACCCGCCCTATATCTATCTGAACAATGACGGTGTTCCCGCCGGGATTGACGTGGAGATCGCCACCGAAGCATTCCGCCGCATGGGATATGCTGCCCGGTTTGAATCGATCGAGTGGGAGCAAAAAACAAATCTGGCGGAAAGTGGTGCCATCGACTGCATCTGGGGCTGCTTTTCCATGGATGGACGCGAGGAAGCCTACCGCTGGGCGGGGCCTTACATGGTGAGCCGTCAGGTGGTTGCGGTGGATGCCGACAGCAGCATCCTGACACTCGGTGACCTTGCCGGAAAGACCATCGCCGTGCAGAGCACCGGCAAGCCGGAGGAGATCTTTCTCAGCGGCTCCGATCCGCGAATCCCGCAGACGGTGGAGGTGTTCAGCATCGAAGACCGCAACGTGCAGTACGCGATGATGGCCTGCGGCTATGTGGATGCCATCGCTGCCCATGAGACAGGCATCCTGCAATACATGAAGGACAATTCCGTGGAGTTCCGCATCCTTGAAGAGCCGCTGCTGGTCACCGGGCTGGGCATCGCCTTTGCCAAAAACGACAGCCGCGGGCTGGACACCCAGCTGAACGCGGTTCTTGCGCAGATGCGCACAGACGGCACACTGGAGCGGATCATTGGCCGATACCTTGAAAATGCTTCGCAGTATCTGGAGGTGGACACCATTGGCGCATAAAAACAGAACCATTTCAGATGCAGGGAGATGGGGGATCTATCTGATCGTCGGTGTGCTTTTTATGGCCGGCATCGTTTTTCTCTCGGATTGGCGGGCACTGCGCACAGCGGAGGGACGTTTCTGCCAGACCCTTGATTTTGTCAAATCGCAGTCCACCAGCTTTGAAAAGTACAACGATATCGTTGCTGCCAAAGCGCTCCGCCGCACGGCGGTATCGGTGCATCAGCTGGCACAGGACCCTGCGCTGGACCTCTCCGATCTGCAGTGCCTGAAAAAGCAAACGGAGAAGCTCTGGCTCACAGGGATCTCGGTTCTGGCCCCGGACGGTACGCTCCTGTGCGAATCCACAACAAACGGCATCGGCTATGCTCGGTTTGGAGAGCAGCTCAAAAATGATACCGTTCTGGACGTTTCTTCTCACCCGCAAAAGACCTACCTCAAGCGGGTCCTGCTGGAAGATGGGTCTGCTGTGGATGTTGCGGCACACAGAGCAAAAGGCAAAGATGTGATCCTGCTTGCCTACCGCTATACCCCGGCAGATTTTATAGAAGGAACGGCCTTGTCCATCCAGAGCGTACTGGACGGCTACTCGGTAGAAACCAGCGGCACATTGTTCATCGTGCAGAACAATCAGGTCATTGCCTCCAACCGCCCGGAGTTGATCGGGCAGGATGTTACGGACAACCCGCTGGTACAGGAGATCCGCAAAGTCGGAACCGCCGAAACGCTGACCCATACCCATGATTGGAACGGCTCCGGCTGCTATTTTGGAATGTACTGTCATGGAAGATCCTTTGATCTCTATGCGTATACAGATGAAGGATCGGTCTTTCGTGAATCACTTCCGTTGATCCTGATGGCGCTGGTCGGTTACATCCTGCTTGTAATGATCCTTCAGGTACTGCGCCGCCGTTCTGTGCAAGAGATGGAACAGCAGAAAAAAGAACAGGAGAAGAAGTATCAGGCCCAGCTGGAGGAACAGAACCGCAAGCTCGAGATCGCGCTCCAGCACGAGGGGGCGGCAAACCGTGCCAAACGGGAGTTCCTGTTCAATATGAGCCACGATATCCGCACCCCCATGAATGCCATCATTGGCTTCACCTCGCTGGCTGCGACCCATATTGATCATAAGGAACAGGTGCTGGACTACCTGAAAAAGATTTCTACCTCCAGCCAACACCTGCTTTCCCTCATCAATGATGTGCTGGATATGAGCCGCATCGAAAGCGGAAAAGTAAAAATTGAAGAAAAAGCGGTGCATCTGCCGGATCTCGTCCACGATGTGCGCTCCATCATCCAGCCCAATGTTTCGGCAAAGCGACTGTCTCTTTTCATTGATACCATGGATGTGGAAAACGAGGACATCATCACTGACCCGCTGCGGCTGAACCAGATCCTGCTGAACATTCTGTCCAACGCCATCAAGTTCACCCCCACAGGCGGCATGATCAGCATCCGCATTTCCGAGAAAAACGGTGCGCCCAAGGGCCGGGCCTGCTATGAGTTCCGCATCAAGGACAATGGCATCGGCATGAGCGAGGAATTTCAGAAGCACATCTTTGAGGAGTTCACCCGGGAGGAAAACTCCACCGTCAGCGGCATTCAGGGCACCGGCCTGGGCATGTCCATCACCAAGAACATTGTGGACCTGATGGGCGGCACCATCGCCATTGAAAGCGAGCCGGGCAAGGGCAGCGAATTCATCGTAGATCTCTGCTTCGCACTCAGCAGACAAAAGATAGAGCCCAGGCAGCTCCCGCAGCTGGAAGGGCTGCGGGCACTGGTGGCGGACGACGATACCGACACCTGCCTGAGCGTCAGCACCATGCTGTCCAAGATCGGGATGCGGCCGGAGTGGACGATCTCCGGCAGGGAGGCGGTGATCCGCACCCGGTACGCCATGGAACAGGGCGACGAATTCAGCGTCTACATCATCGACTGGCTGATCCCCGATATGAACGGCATCGAGGTCGTGCGGCAGATCCGCAAGGTGATCGGGAAAAACTGCCCCATCATCATTCTGACAGCCTACGACTGGGCCGATATCGAAGAAGAAGCCCGCGCTGCCGGAGTGACCGCTTTCTGCGAAAAGCCGCTGTTCCTTTCCGAGCTGCGCAGAGTGTTGGCAGAACCGTTCTGCGCAGAGCCTGCCCACAAGCCATCGCAGCCTAATGCCGCCAAGCTCAAGGGAAAGAAACTTTTGCTGGTGGAGGACAATGCGCTGAACCGTGAGCTTGCGCAGGAGATCCTGAAGGAAGCGGGTTTTGTGGTGGACACTGCCGAGGACGGTGAGATCGCCGTCCAGAAGATGAAGCAGGCGGCCCCCGGGCAGTACGACCTGATCCTAATGGACATCCAGATGCCCAGGATGGACGGCTACGAGGCAACGCGGCAGATCCGTGCCCTGCCGGATGCTGCAAAGGCAGGCATTCCCATCTTTGCAATGACGGCAAATGCCTTTGAGGAAGACCGTCAGAATGCATTGAAGGCCGGGATGGACGGCCACATTGCAAAGCCGCTGGATATCCCGCACCTGCTGCAGGTCCTTACAGACGTACTGAAATAAACAGCAAAAAGCACCCACAGCAAGCTGCTCACCGGAGGTCCAAAACCTCTGCGGCGCTTGCTGTGGGTGCTTTATTTTTGATGCCTGACAGGCCGCCGTTTTCCTGCAAAAAGTGGGCGGAAAACTGTGGTGGCAGCCTGCGTTACTGCACCGCACGGATAGCATCTATCGTGATGTTGTACTGTTCTGTCACACGGTCAAACCATTCCTTTGAGCCTTCCAGGGTGCCCGCACGCAGCACCTCGGTCAGCTCATAGGTGGGGTGATAGAGATTGGTAAAGCCAAGGTTCTGGCATACCCCCTTGAGCGTGTGTGCCGCACGGAATGCTTCCTCTACATTTTCTTCCTTTAATGACCGCTCCAGCTTTGGATAACTGTCATCGTCCAAAAACATTCTGGCAAATTTACGGATCATCCCCTCACTGTACAACCGCTTGAGCACATCCTCATAGTCTGCACCCATTTTCTTATAGCATTCTTGGATCGTCATAGTCCCCTGCGCATCCTTTCTTCATTCTTCCGTGGCATTGTGCCGTCATAGTGGTATCTCGTTTTACCTGTGCTTCATCCTTTGATGCAATGCGGCAGGGAATGGTCACAGTAAATGTGGAACCAACACCGATCTTGCTCTCCACTTTTCCAATCTTTCTCCGCCCCAGACGGTTCATTCCGGTTTCATTTTCATTCCACTGGTTTCAGAAAGGTCATTGCGAGATCATTCTCGTTATGCTGTCAGCAGCTTTTTTGAATCTATACCATTATATAGCATGATTGTAACATTATCGCGGATGCGTTTCAAGAGATTTTGCTTGTAAAGGCTACTAGTTTTCTATTGTTAGTGCTTGACAAAAAGCCGCCGAAAATACCTCCCAACATAGGAAGAATCCTCGGCGATATTCATTTAGCAGGTCAGGATTTTCTCGGATAATACCGGCGGAGTAGACCTTGCCAATGCCGGGGATGTCTGAATCGCATTTGGAAGAGCATCCAGCGTCCTTGCTTTGAATTTGCGCAAAAGGGCCTTTATCTTCGACCAGAGCTTTTCAATGGGATTCAGATCGGGACTATACGGTGGAAGATATCTGCAAATGATGGAAAGCGGCGCATTCGTGCTGGCCGTCGATCTGCCCAGCGGCATCAACACAAAAAAGCACTTTCCCTTATATTTGCATTGCAAATAAGGGAAAGTGCTTTTGTCTTACTCACTATGAGGTTACTATCGCAAAGGATACGGTCAACTCCCAATAGCGAAAAGATAATACGGCAGCCTTCACTTTTTCAGCACTACGCACTCATAGGGGCGCAGCGTGTCGGCGGTGTCGGGGTAGTTACCCAGCAGTTTCTCGGCATCGGTCCAGCCTACGGGCAGGGGCTTGGTAATTTCCCGCTCCCGCAGGTTGCAGAGAACCAGCAGCTCCGTCTCGCCGTCGTACCGGCGATAGGCTAACAAATCCGCGTTGTCGGGGTACAAGAACTCGATTTTTCCCGCACTGATGACCGGCATTTTCTTGCGCAGGACCACCAGCGTTTTGTAAAAGCTGCGGATGGAATCCGGGGCGTCCATTTGGGCAGCGGCGTTGATGGCCTTGTAGTTGTCGGCAATGCCGATCCACGGCGTACCGGTGGTAAACCCGGCGTTCTCGCTCGCGTCCCACTGCATCGGGGTGCGGCTGTCATCGCGGCTGCGCTGGGCGATAATGTCCAGCGTCTCGGCCTCGGTCTTGTCCTGCTCTCGCAGGATCCTGTAGTAGTTGCGGCTTTCCACATCACGGTACTGGTCAATGGATGTGAAGTGCGGGTTCGTCATGCCCAGTTCTTTGCCCTGATAATGGTGCCGGCAACAGCCGTGACATAGCGAAGTTGTTGAAGGGTCACGGTAGTTTCCTTTCGGCGTGTTTTTTTATCCTACCGCAGAGCCGCAAAAAACGCAACGTATTTTCTTCTTTGAAATACCAAACGAACATTGCCGGCATATCCAGGATACGTTTTACCTGCCCTGCAATTTCCCTTATAATAGCACCACAGTCTTGAAACGGCTGCAACATTCCCATATCACAAAGGAGGCTTTCCGGTATGGGACAACGGCAAAGTGAGATCATCAAAAATCACATGGAAGTCTACTGGCACGACTATGCGTCGGCCAGCAAGGGCGTTCCCATTACCGAGGCGGGGCTTGTGGAAAAAGCCTCCGTCATTGGACGCACCGGGCTGATGCTGCTGGAATGCGGCACCGGCGCATGGCGTGTCCGAAGCTCCATGAACACCCTTTCGCGGGAGCTGGGAGTCACAACAACAGCGGACATCGGCCTGTTGTCCATTGAGTTCACCTGCTTTGATGGTGACCAGTGTTATACCCAGTCACTCTGTCTGACAAACACGGGCGTGAACACCTCCCGGCTGAACCGGCTGGAACATTTCGTCAACGACTTCGACCGGGAAGGGAAATTTATGACCGGCGAAGAGCTGCACAGCCACCTCGATGAGATCGAGCGCATCCACGGCTTGTATTCGCCCATCGCACTGGGCTTTGCAGCTGCACTGGCCTGCGGCTGCTTCACCTTTCTGCTTGGCGGCGGCATTGTGGAAATGCTGTGTGCCTTCTGCGGTGCAGGCATCGGCAACTTTGTACGATGCAAGCTGACAAAACACCATTTTACCCTGTTTCTGGGCATTACGGCGTCGGTCTGTTCAGCAAGCCTCGTGTATGCCATCCTGCTGAAGCTGGCAGAGGTGCTGTTTGCCGTATCGGCGCAGCACGAGGCGGGGTATATCTGCTCCATGCTCTTCATCATTCCGGGCTTTCCGTTCATTACCAGCGGCATCGACCTTGCCAAGCTGGATATGCGCTCCGGGCTGGAACGTCTGGCCTACGCCGTCCTCATCATTCTGGTGGCAACCATGACGGCTTGGATCATGGCACTGCTGCTGCATTTACAGCCGGTGCAGTTCCCTGCCCTGAGCCTGACACTCCCGGAAGAGATCGTGTTCCGGCTGCTGGCAAGTTTTGGCGGTGTGTTCGGCTTTTCGCTCATGTTCAACAGTCCCCGGAACCTGGCAGTCTGCGCCGCCCTTATCGGTGCGGTAACGAACACGTTCCGGCTGGAGCTGGTGAGCCTTGCGGGCTTTCCGCCCGCTATTGCAGCGTTTCTGGGCGCACTGCTGTCCGGATTGCTGGCCTCCTGCCTGAAGAGCGCCGTCGGTTATCCCCGCATCTCCGTCACCGTGCCGTCCATCGTTATCATGGTACCGGGACTGTATTTCTACCGTGCCATCTATAATCTGGGCATCCTGTCTCTGATGGACTCCGCCACATGGTTTGCAGATGCCATTCTCATCATCGTGGCACTGCCGTTAGGGCTGATCTTCGCCCGTATTGTCACTGACAAGACTTTCCGTTATTGCACCTGATGTGCAGCATTTCCATTCTCCCTTATAAGGCAAAACGCAGCGAATCTTTTAACGGTTCGCTGCGTTTTGTTTTGCTGTAATGTACTTATAAAGGGAGTTCGTTTACAGGGCGTTTACTCGCCGTAAACGATCTTGGTAGCAGTTTCCACATGGCGTTCCAGCCGATCGGCAAAGTGTTCCAGCGGCAGAAAAACGCCAAGTTCATCGTAGCGGGTTCCGCCGTCCTTGAGCGTATCCTGTCCATAGTAGACCACGGAACGGGGCAGTGCGTGCTGCAGCTTCATCTGGATATCCCAGACGGTGGAGTAGGCTTCCGCTTCCGTCACCTTTTGCTTCACGGTGTCCGGCAGTTCGTAGATCAGCAGCAGCCCCAAATGCTGGTTGTAGTGGTACTCCACCACATCCATCGAGCCTTCGTCGTAGCCGTGATACTTGCAGTAGCCGCTGGCAAGGTACATTTTTACCTTTTCCTGCTTCTGGAACACCCGGATGAACCGGTCGTATACTTTGCTGCTCACGGCAAATTCGTTGTTCGGCAAAAGAACGCCGGCATCATCCGTCAGGATCACCGGGTTCGGCTGACCATCGGCGTTGAATTTGAACGGGATCAGGGCAGCGTTCCGTAGCAGGTCGAACACACTGTGCTGGCAGATCGCCATCAGAAAGGCAGACAGATCCTTGTTCTCGTAGGCATTGAACAGCGCTGCGGCAAACTGCTGTGCACTCACGGCCGGCGCATCCAGTACGTCTGCCATGTCCAGCGAGTCGTTGAAGGTATCCATCAGGCGGTGGCAGGCTTCTGGATTTTTCAGGATCTCCCCGAACAGTGCCTCTGCCTTTTCTTCTCTTGGAAATATCGTTGCCATCAAAAGACCCTCTTTCTGTTTATTTCCAACTACCTATTATAGATTCATAATGCCCCGCTGTGAAATACTGCTTTCATATTGCTGCTATATGCAGAACACTTTTTACACATTTTCCAAGTGCCTGTATAAACAAAAATAAACCTTCCGGCCGCAGATAGTCAGACAGTTCGCTTGCAGGCACACCATACACGGGCAGAACCCCGTCGATAATTGGTGAATGTTTTATCCATAAAATATGCCCACTTACATATTATGTCAATAGGTTTTTGCTTTGAGCATAAAAATGCTCTATGCCATCCTTCTGAAACATGTTTTTTCTCTGTTTTCTCTTGACGATGCCCCGCCAATGGAGTAGGATGGTGCTGCAAAAACGAATTGCAAAAGAGGAGATCCAAATGCAAATCAGCCTTTTATTGATGCAGCAGATCGCGCAGCTATTTCTGATCCTGCTGATGGGATATGCCGTTGTGAAAACCGGTCTGTTGAAGGCATCGGACAGTAAGGTGCTGTCTGTGGTCTTTGTCTATCTGGTCATGCCTTGTGTCGTTCTGAACGCCTTTCAGATCAAGGACACACCGGAGATCCGCACCGGGCTGCTTTATTCCATGGGCATCGCCGTTGGAATGCACGTTGTATTTCTGCTTCTGAATGCGCTGTTCCGCAAAGCTCTCAAGCTGGACGCCGTGGAGCAGGTCAATGTCATTTACAGCAATGCCGCCGCGCTGGTCATTCCCATCGTGCAGGCCCTGCTGGGGGAGGAATATGTTGTCTACTCCTGCGCCTTTGTCATTGTACAGCTGGTGCTGCTCTGGACCCATGCCAGTGCCTGCCTGCAGGGCTCTGCCCGGCTGGAATGGCGCAAGCTCCTTACCAATGTCAACCTGATCGCCATTGCAGCCGGTGCTCTGCTGTACCTGCTGCACATCTCGCTGCCCGCCCCGATCACCAGCACACTGAGCAGTGTCGGCAATATGATTGGCCCCATGGGAATGCTGCTGGCAGGCATGGCCATTGCGGAAGTGCCCCTGAAAAAGGTTTTCTGCACCCCGCGCAACTATCTGCCGGTATTTCTGCGTCTGCTGGGTGTTCCGCTGGTCATCGTTCTGCTACTTTGGGCAGTTCGTGCCTCCCACTGGATACCGGACGGCAAGTCCATCCTGATGACGGTCTACCTTTCTGCCATTACCCCCGCCTGTGCAACAGTCACCTCCATGGCACAGCTCTATGACCGGGATGCTTCTCATTCCAGTGCAATCTATGTCCTGAGCACGCTGCTTTCCATCCTGACCATGCCGCTGATGATCGGGTTGTTTGAGCTGTTGCTCTGAAATACCAAAAAAGGCCGTCCGGCACCGTAGCAGGGCAGCCTTTACAACTACAAGGATGTGTCTCTATGAAACTACTCAAACAATTCATTCAGCAGGAAACGGTCCTCACCGCAGCCGCTGTGCTGGCCGTTGTCTCCGCCTTCTTTGTTCCGCCGGATGTGCAGTATCTCGGCTACATCGACCTGCGCACGCTGGCGATCCTGTTTTCCCTGATGACGGTCATGGCCGGGCTGCGGCGGCAGGGCTTTTTTGATGGCCTGGGACGGGCATTGCTGTCTCGCACCCACAGCACCTTTCAGCTGACACTGGTACTGGTCGGGCTGTGCTTTTTCGGAAGCATGTTCATCACCAACGATGTTTCCCTGCTGACCTTCGTTCCCTTTACGTTCGTGGTCCTGAGCCGTCTGGGAGCGGATGTCCGCCGCTCCCTTCTGGTTCCGGTGGTCTGTATGCAGACCATTGCGGCAAACCTTGGCAGTATGCTGACCCCCATCGGCAACCCGCAGAACCTCTATCTTTACGGAAAAAGCGGCATGAGCATCGGGGGATTTGTGCTTCTTATGCTGCCCTACACACTGGTCTCTCTGCTCCTGCTGCTGGCTTGGGCAGCAATGGTCTGCCGGAAAGCCTCTGCCGCCCTCTCCGTGGATGAGCTTGTTTCTTCTTCTGCATCTCAGGGAGATCAGAAGATCATCCTGCTGTATCTGGTTCTGTTTGCCGTTTGCCTGCTGTCCGTGATCCGGGTGCTGCCCTATGGCATTGCCTTTGCCGCTGTACTCGTCTGCGTTCTTTTTTCAGACCCGCACACCTTACGGGCAGTGGACTATTCCCTGCTTTTGACCTTTGTGGCTTTTTTCATCTTCATTGGCAATCTGGGGCGCATTCCGGCCTTTTCCGGCTGGCTGCAGGAGTTTCTGACCGGCCGGGAAGTGCTGGTGGCGGTTCTTGCTTCGCAGGTCACCAGTAATGTTCCCGCCGCCCTGCTGCTGTCCGGGTTCACGGCAGAGACACAAGCCCTCATCATCGGCACCAATCTAGGAGGTCTTGGCACTTTGATCGCATCCATGGCCAGTCTTATTTCCTACCGGCAGATCACACGGGAGCTGCCACAGGGGAAGAAGCAGTATTTCGGGCTGTTCACCCTGTCCAACCTGATCTTCCTTGCGATCCTGCTAGGCGTGTGGTTCTTGCTCCGTTGACCGTGGCAGATGACTTATGGTTTTTCTATAAAGCTAAAAAAGGGAGTTCCGTCACGGACGAAGGTCCGGGCAGAACTCCCTTTGGTTTTATCGTATGCACCAGCGGATAAACCGCTTTGTTTCTTCTTTCTTCATTTTCTTCGCTTCCTGTTCGTAATCATAATAGCCAAAAGCGTTCCAGCTCCGACACAAGCAGTGCCGGATGATTGATGATCTCGCCATGGCCGAAACCGGGGAAACAGCGGACGATCAGGCTCGGATATGCCGTCCGCAGCCGCTGGATAGCCTTTTTCATGTGCCCTTCTTTTTCTCCGTACCAACAGGCGACCTTTGCATCGGGCTGTACCAAAAAGTCCGTTCGATAGAGATAAAGTCCTGCCTCCCAAGTGGCCCGGACGGATTCCAATCTGATATGATCCGGGATACGGCGGAGCATAGTCTGCATTCCCTGCTCCGTCTGCCCCATAAAGCGCAGCGCCCATGCAGGCATGTACTTTTCGTGTGCCGTTCGATATTGCTTTTGCGGCATGACCTTCAAAATCAGTCGATTCAGCACTCCGAAATCCAGATACTCCGGCCCGCTGAGGATCATCCGATCGATCTGAACGGTTGGGGAAGCCTTCAGAAAAACAGCCGGTCCACAGCCCAGCGACTCTGCAAAAAGCAGATCCAGCCGTCCGTTAAGCTCTTTCTCAATATAACCGGCCAACTTGTCCGCCTGATTCTGGGCGGTCGTGTAGGTTGTTTTGCCTGTTCCGTCAAAGCCATCGAAGCTGACGGCATACACGCAGAATTTCCTTTCCAGCAGCGGGATCAAATCCTCAAACTGCCGCCAGCACATAAGATTTCCGTGCAGCAGCATCATGGTCTTTCCCTCTATATTGCCGAATCGTTTGATTTCCATTTCAATATGCCACCCACTATTATCTGACCTTCATGCAGAAATCGCAACGGTCATTTCCACGCCCCAGCGTCATGCTTCTCTCCCAGATCAGCTTCGGATGCAACCCGGCGTAGCTGATGTCATCACTGTCGCAAAAGCAGCGGCACAGCTCCGGGCAGCCGTATTCTGCGCAGGTGTCGTGATAGGGGCACTTCATCATATCCACACGCCAGACACCGTTGCCGGTCTGCAGTTCTTTTGGGACAAAGCCCGCCGCCGGGCCAAAAACGCTCCGGGTGGATTTGACAAAAACGCCGGGAACAAGGCGGTAAAGCCCCGGTATGTGCAGCAGGGCGGCAAGCTGTTTGTGGCTCGTTCTCGCCAAGTGCTCCACATAGCCGTGAACGGTTTGCAGTGCCTCCTCTTTCGACATGACCCGCTGCAAGGTCTCGTAGGCCGCAATGCCCGGTAAGATTTGCCGCTTGAGGTGGTATTGCTTTTCCTTGCTTGCACCCGCGTTTTCAGCCAGCAGCGCATTCAGGCGCATATCAAAAGCGGTATTCAGTTCCTTTGCCCGCGCGGGAAAGCGCAGTGCCACAGTCTCCCGGAAATCACGGGAAAGATAGGTTTCCTTCGCCTTCATCGTCCGTCACCCCTTCTTTTTGTACCCGCAGTCGCAGTAGGGCCCGCCGGAGGCAAGGGTGTACTGACGCACAAAATTTGTCACACCGCCCGCTTCGCTCATGGTGTAGTCCAGACGGCACAAAGCAGGGGTCAGGTCATACAGCCCCAGTTCCTTCATCAGCACACAGATGCCGCACCTGGTAAAGCGTCCCTCGTAGCCGCTGCCATCCGGGTATTCGTAAAACTCCATGTTCCACGAATAGGGGTTGCGGTCGGCGGCTTTCAGGGCGGCAGTGGCTTTCATAGCGGCAATATCCTTTGGGGTGAACTTGCTTTTTCCGCTTTTGCGGCAGAACCACTGCATGGGCTTTGTCATCATGGATCTTGCGTAGTAATCCGTCAGCCTGTCCACCTCCGGGCGTTGCGGCATGGAGAGAATGAACGCGCCGACCATGGCGCAGTTGATAAGATTCATTTTGAAACGGTCGGCTTTTTCAAACTCCGGCAAACCAGCAATGATCTGCCGGTATTGCGGCTTTGCCTTTTTCGTGATGGCTCTTGCGGTGGCTGCATCATAGCCCAGCACAGCGGTCAGATGCTTTTGAAAGGAACCGGCAAACAGCATCCACATCCCAAAGGGCATCCCGGCATACTTCATTGCAGATACCTCCCGGCTTCCGCTTCCAGTGCCTGCCACACCGGGTAGGCTGCGCCATGTTCATCGAAAAATTTCTTAAGATCCCGGTTCAGTGCGCTCATTTCGTCGATGGCGTTCATGGCATGGTCGGAGGCGCAGAGTTTGCCCAGCGAGGTAGCGTACATCAGCTTGAAAAAGCGCAGGCAGGTCTTGCGGTATTTCTCCCCTTCAAAGTCTGCATCTTCCTTGGGCAGAATGGTGTGCCCGGCATCTCGGATGGCGCGGTATCCCTCGATGTTGGCATCCAGCACACGGTTCAGGTACGCGGTATCTCCCCTGAGCTTTTTCAGGTCGCCGTCTGTCTTATAGCAGGCGAAGGCCGCAGGCATCACAAACGCGGCATGGCAGAGCAGATAGTCCTCCATGTTCGGCTCGTAAACAACCTTATATTTTGTGCCGTGGAAGATGCGCCCGATCAACTGTTTATTGGACTTTGCACCCGTCAGCTGTCCGATGGTGATCTTTTTCAGGTCGATGGAGACCACCCGGTCAACCTCCCGATGCCCGGCAGAAAGTGCAAAGGCAAACAGGACGTTCTTTTCCGGCAGTACCGCCGCCAGTGCCCTCGCCTGCACATTGTTCCCCACAAAAACGATGTTCTTCGTCCGGTTCGCCCGCAGCGTGTCCAGAACGGAATCCAGCTGTGTATAGCGCAGGACCACAAAGATCACATCGTACATTGCATCCGGTGCAAGTTCAGTCACCACCGGAATGCAGCTGACCGAGGTGCAGGGTGAAAACTTATCCTTGATCCGCAGGCCGTTCTGCTTGATCTCCGCAGCCCAGTTTCCCCGCGCAAGCAGAGTGACATCCTTTCCGGCGCGCAGCAGATTTCTTGCCAGATTGCACCCCAGAACGCCTGCACCATATACCAGAATCTTCATTTCTTGCCTCCAAATCTGATCTTCACGATCTGCATTTTCATCCCGTTGTCTCCAACCTTTGCGAGGAATCGGAAAAAGCCGCTGACGGAAGGATCTTTCAAATCGTTGTAACCCAGCATATAGCCGCGGCTTGTGACCTGCAGACGGCTGTCCCACTCGCCAATCTCCTTGGGGGCATCCGAAACCGCGAAATATGCTCCCACATCCTTGATTTTTGCCGTTCTGAGCCATGTTTTGGCAATCATCTTTACCGCCGTGCGGTTGGCAGCATCAAAGACCAGCACTCCGCCGGGGAAAGCGTCCGCCATCCCCTGCACCAGCGCCTTGACCTGCTGGGTCAGGAAGTAATAGAACACCCCGGAGGCAAAAAACACCGCCCCGCCGGAGGCATCGATCTTGTCAAACCATGCGGGGTCTTTCAGGTCGCAGGGGATGTTTTGCTCCCGCTCCCCGGCGGGCAGCAGCTGCTGCCGCAAGGCAATCACATCCGGAAAGTCCAGATTGTAGATCTTGCATCTGCCGTTGTCGCAGGCTCTGCCGGTGTTATCCAGCCCGCAGCCCAGATTGACCACTGCCGCGCAGGGGTGCGTTTTCAGGTATGCCTGCACCTCAAAGGCAAGGTCATTCTGCCGCATGGCGACCTCCAGCGCACCGAACCGCTGCATCAGGCTGCGGGAGTTTTTCTCTGCCTCTGAAAAGTCGTAGTCGATCTGGTCGATCAGATGCACCGCTGTTTCGTCCCGATAAAGGTTTGGGTACAGTTCGGTGCACAGCTTCCGGGAATACAGCGGGAGGATCAGCGTCTCCTGCACGGTGTTTTTCTCGATTTTGTATTTCATATCGGGTCCTCTCACTTTCTGATAAACGGCAGCTTCGGCATACCGTCCTGCTCAGCGATAAATGCCAGCATTTCAGCAAAGCCCTTCGGATCACGAATCTGATATTGCATGTGATCGTATCCTTCAAATATGGGGTAATTGCCGCAGGGATAGGCTTCTATCACCGCTTGACGGTATTTGAAATGATCTTCTATGCTGCCAAACTCGAAATAGAGATGCTTTTGCAGTTCTTCGGAAAGTGCTGGAAAGGGTTTATCCTCCAGGCTGTCCAGAATCTGTCGCCGCAAATTTGTGTAGGTCAGATTTTTCCCTGCGGCTATAAAATACGGCTTTATGGAATCATCGTCACACCACAGGATCTTTTTCAATGTGCCGCTCTTTGACCAGTACAGGCTCTTGATGGCCAGATACAGAAACGGTGTCATCATGCGGCGCGTACCTTTTCCGATTTGTGCAAACTGCCCGCCGTCAAAGAAAACATGTCCGATGGGCAGCTTCGTGCCTGTCAAAAACGCCATGGCAAGGTCAGCACCGATCGAAGAAGCCACAACCAGTTCAAGGCGTTCCACCCCCTGCGATTTCAGGTATTCTTCCACCTGACGAACCTCGTCCGCCTTGCTGACATATTTCTGCCCTTTGCAGTACACGGTGGAGGTAGGTAAAATGCAGAAATACCGATCCTGTAAATAGTTTGCAACCGGTTCGCTGCTCTCCCCCGTCACGCCCATTGCGTGAAAAAACAAAACAGCGGGAGCATTCCGATTTCCCAATGTCTTAAACTTCATTGTCTCTCCTTTCCTCAGTGAATAAAAGCCGTCATAAGGACCGCCAGCGCCGCCGCTATGACTGCCATACCTACCGTACCGAAAAGCCATTTTTTCTGTTTGTCTTTTGCAGTAATGTAGGGCTTCAGGTCCTCTGTTCCTGAAATCGTCCATGCGTTCGTGTGCCCCACCCAATAGCCGTCAACCAACAGGCGGTCCATGAGATTCATAACGGACAAGATAACGAGTAACTGCCAGAAACTCTGAACAAAGCCCTTTGCACCGTTTATCCCATAGACACAGACCAGCACATAGCCGATATAGCCGGGAATGCAGACTGCTTTGAACAGCAGGCTGTTGCGTCGGATGCGTTCCGGGCTTGTAAGCCCCAGTTTTACGCACCTCTGCTGCACCGCCGGGCTGTAAAGATGCACCATCCCAACAGCCCCTTTGCAGATGCCCGCAGCGCAGATCAGAACCAGCAGAACTCCCAACCCAAGACCTTCCAGAATCACCTGTAAGAGCATTCCCTGTTCCTCCTGTATCCGTTTTCGTCCCGGTATTCTGGATGCTCCTTTAAGTACGGATCCTTGTCGCCGCAGATGGTATAGTCGCATCGGCAGCCGTCCACGCAGGTGGTCGTCCGCACCAGCCTTGCGTGGAGCAGCTCCATGGATGCAAAATCCACATTGCACAGGGCGGGCATGATGTCTGCAAGGCCGTTTCTGATAGCAAATTCCGCTGCGGGACAGGCGGTAAATTCATAATAGATCGGCTTGTTCTTTTCGTAAGGAGCCACCGTCATTTCATAATCGTGCCACTTGTCACAGCCCGCTTTTGCCCGAAGGAACGCTATGTGCATCAGTTTCTTCCAGAACGGCATGTTACAGTTCACGAATTTCAGTTTGCGGAAGGACGGCAGAATCAGATTTCCTTCTATCTCTTCCATTTCGCGGAATGTGACCACATCCCGGCACACATCGTAAAAGCACATGATGGCGATGCAGTCGTAGGTGCCGCCTACGCCGTTGTGAAAATTCTTTTTACCGCCGAGGTCGGTGCGCCACTTGGAAAGAAGCTCTGCGTATCTCAGCTGCACCTGCTCCCAGACCACCTCGCGCTCCACCTCCGGATAGTGCAGAGTGATTTTCGCCAGAATTTCCTTTTTGCAGGGTTTGGAATATAGCACATGGCAGTTACGGTCAATTTGTAATTCGCTGTCCTTCATCTTCCCACGCCTTTCAGAAAACCGCTCTTTGCATTTTCTTCGGTGTCGTCCGATTCGTCGTAGGCATCATAGGGCGCCGATGGGTCGTGTACTCGTTTTTTGAATGGTGAACAGCACTTGTCCTTGTGGGCAAACGCAAAGGCAAAATTGTCCGTCCATCCCGTGTGACCGGTGATGAAATATGGATGCAGCCCACGTGCGCGCAGTTTCCGCTCCAGCTCCGCCAGTGACTGCACAGCCAGCTTATTGTCCTCCGCCAGCGAGGAAATGAAGCTGTAGCCGCCGTCCGCGCCAAACCACAGCGTGTCGCCAGTAAAAAGGTACTTATCGTCAATGAGGTAGACCACATGTCCCCATGTATGACCGGGAACCAGAAAACACTCGATCCTGACGCCGTCAATATCAAAGGCCTCTCCATCGTGAAGCAGCTGCTTTTCGTTGTAGATGGTCACTTGCGGCAGCTTATAGAGATGATAAATAACCTTGCGGCGTGCTTCTCCGATCAGATACCGGTTCTCGATCTCGCCGATGTACAGATTCGCATTCCGGAACAGCCCCGGACTGTCTGCTTCCACCGCACCCACATGGTCGGTGTCCTGATGGGTGATAAGAATATGGTGTATCGACTTCGGATCAATCCCAAGCCAGCCCATTTTTTCGGCAAGGCGGTCGTAGTTATATCCCGCATCGACCATAATGGTCGTATCGCCTTTGCGGTAGAAGAAGATGTTCGCCACCCATTCGCGCACGCAGGCAACATTCTCGTCGATCCAGCCAGTGTTCAAAGGCTTGAAGATTTCCTTGCCCCGGTACATCCAGCTCATTGCTTTTCTTTGAAATTCCGTTGCTTTTTTCGACATGATCGCACCTCATTTCTGTGCTGTGACGCACAGCCAGCCCTTTTTGTTTTTGTGGCTCTGAATCTTACAAAATCCTGCTTGCTCCAGATACGTTTTACCGTTCACAATGCAATGCTTTTTACCAGATGCGCCCACTGCTCCGGGTGACAGGCCAGCAATTCCTCGTGTTGCAAGTTCTGCTCATGGAGAACAGGATGTGCAAAATGCCGCTGATACCGGGCACGATATTTTGCGCCCATTTTCAGGGCGTAAAAAATATGGATCTCGGTACCGGGTACATGGATCTTATCCGGAAGTGGAGTGATAAGATCGGAGTAGAACTGATTTTTACAGCTCTGCATGGTCACATAAGGGCGGGCCTCACCAAACATTTTCAGAAAGGCTTTGACATAATCCCCCGACTCTTTAGCACACTTGTCCAGCCGCTTTTGGAGAAATTTCGCCTTGAACTTTCCGTCCCGCACCACAGGGTAGATCAATGGCAGCAGAAAATCCGTCTGCAAGCTTGCCGCCAGCGGCGACGCCTGATCCAGATCGGAGCTGCCCAGAATGCCGTAGTCCATGTGGATGTTCTGCCGCGCCGCCAGCAGCCCCACGAAGGAACCGCCCAGAGAACAGCCGTAGGCTGCCCGGATGTGACTGCCGCAGTGGGTCTTGAGGTAGGCCTCGATCTTTTCGGTCTCCTCCAGCATGGTGGGAAATTCGGTCTGTTCAGTCTCATCAAAGCCATCGTAGCTGACGCACAGCACCCGGAAGCTGTCAGCCAGAAGCGGGATCACGGCACCGAAATTGCTTTTCCAATGGCAACAGGTGCCCGGCAGCAGCAACAGCACCGGGGCATCCTCTGCACCAAAATGGTAGATCTTCATCCTGATCGCTCCTTCTCTACTTATTTTCCACCTGTAAATAGAAGAGATATATTTCTTCGTATAGGGCAGAGTTTTGAGTTAGACAATGCTAACTTTTCATTCTATAAAAAGCCGCTTCTCAGCGGTCCTTCTGCCAAAATAATACGCCCTGCCGTCTCCTCTGTCAAGAAGTTTAGGCATTTTCGGAGATTTTGAAAAAGATTTCGCTTTCGGGAACCCCCAACCGTCACCCCAGTGCCACATCCAGCACCATCATCACGCTGAAGCCCACCGCAAAAAACACCGTGCCGACGTTGGAGTGCTATCCCTGCGACATTTCTGGGATCAGTTCCTCCACCACAACATACAGCATGGCTCCGGCAAAAAGGTCAATGGCTTTGCGGTATAGCGGGTGCTGTCGGCACCTTTTGCCGAAAAATTAGCCTCTATAAACATCCCTGTTTTTTCTTGACAAGCCCCTGTATGCGTGCTATTTTAAATTTCGTCAAATTAGTTCAACCTAACCATCTGAGGGGCATTACCCCACAGATTTTTTTGCGCGAAATGTTAGGATCAACTAACTATGCGGCAGTGATTCTCTGCCTTTGCGATGAAAGGAGCATTTTTCATGAGAGCAAAGAAATTTCTTTCCCTGCTGCTGTCGGCAGCTATGGCGTTCACTCTGTTGACCGCTACCGCCTTTGCAGCAGCCCCCGCCGAGGAGGAAAACGACTTTTTCGATTTTCTGCTGGGCAAAAAGTACACCTACCTCTATGCTGCCCTGACTTGGGATGAGTACTGGGCAAGCGAGACGGTCTATGCTGCCGGCAACGCTGCCGCCTCTGCACAGCTGGACAGCCACGAGGAGCAGGATCTGGGCGCATTTGATGCCGTTTCCCGCGCTACCGTCAACCACGGTCTGCATCGTGGCAGCTTCCAGAGCACTGCTGTGATCTACGCCAAGGACGGCAGCAGCTACACCGTTTCCCACTGGTCGGAGGATGGCAAGACCATCTATCTGGCCGATGGCACCACCGTGGGCTGGAACCGGGGCACCATTACCAAGGCCGACGGCTCCACCGTGCAGATGGATCACTACGAGGTGCTGGGCACCAAGTATGTGCCGGTGCGCGTGGCCACCAGCGACCTTGCAGATTTCTGCTCCAAGTACACCGTCGTGGAAAACGGCGGTCAGCTGGTGGGCGGCTACTCTGAAAAGAACCTGACCGCCTATACCCTGACGGCTGCGGTGGACGAAAACACCAACGGCCTGAAGTACGCTACCAAGAGCGGCGATGGCTACACTTTCTCTGCCGCACATACCGGCACCGGTTCCGGCGTGGCAGAAGCCGCCCAGAAGGCTGCGGATGGTCTTACCGTGAACCTGCGCAGCGGCAGCGATGTAGGCAGCTTTGGCGAGTTCATCCGTCTGGACCTGAACGGCAACTACGGCGAGCTGGGCTCCCGGATGCAGTCTGTGGTGTGGACCTACTACGGCGATGACAGTACCTACACCCACGCCAAGGCCTCCTACGGCACCAAGTTTGCAGCCGACAACTGGATGCACAAGTCCATGGGCATCCAGCTGGGTCTGAGCGATTCCGCCCGCTGCCAGCTGCCGGAGGGCACCGATGGCACCGGCTACTGGACCATCACCATCCGCGCACTGGGCTATGCCGACACGGTGGTGAAGTTCCAGACCACTGCCGAGAACCTTGCCAAGCACGAGCTGGCAAGCGATGCAGACCGCGCCGCTCTGCAGGCTGTGGTCGCCACGGCACAGAGCAAGGCAAAGGCCGCTTACACCGCAGCCAGCTATGCTGATCTGGAGACTGAGCTCGCCGAAAGTGTGGAGCTGCTGAGCCGGGATACCCTGTATAAGGCTGCTGCACTGGAACAGGTGACCCACCTGACCGATGCTGTGCAGAACCTGAAGGCTGCCTGATCCGGCAAAAAAACAGAACACCCAAAAAGCAAGGTCGCTTTCAGCAGGCGGCCTTGCTTTTCCGTGTCAGGAGAAGATGGAATGAACAAAAAACAATGCAATGCGCTGCTGCCGCTGGTGCAGCTGCTCCCGGCGGTGGCGGCAGCGGCAGCTGTACTTTTTGCTCTGTCCCGCACCGTTCCGGTGCTGGCCGCCGTACCGGAAAAGCTGAAAACCGTGGTGGAGCAGCCTGTGGAAGCCGCTTCCTCCGAAGCGGAGGAAGAAACCCTGCCCAAGCTGCCCTATGCCGACGGCGTTTACGTCGGCTCTTCCCGGGGCTACGGCGGTGCCGTCCGAGTACAGGTCACCATGGAAAACGGCAGCATCACGGAGGTGGAGATCTTGGACGCATCCCACGAGACCAAGCAGTTTCTGCGGCGTGCCAAGCGGCTTTTGACCACCGTGGTGGAGACTCAGAGCTGGGAGGTGGATGCCGTTTCCGAGGCCACCTACACCAGCCGGGGCATTCTGGGCGCAGTGCAGAACGCCCTGACCGGCGAGGTGGTCAACAATCCCCTGCCGCCCCAGCCAAAGCCCGCTGCAACGCTTGTGGTGGAGGAATTTACGGCTCCCTCCATCTACTTGGACGGCATCTACACAGCCGAAGCCATGGGCTTTGAGGGACAGATCACAGTGCAGGTCACGGTGGCAGAGGATAAGATCACCGATATCACGATCCTGAGCGCCGAGGACGAGGAGGAATATCTCTCCCGGGCAAAACAGGTCATCCCCGCCATTCTGGAGGGACAAAGCCCCAACGTGGATACTGTTTCCGGCGCCACCTACTCCTCCACCGGAATTCTGAACGCAGTCAAGCTGGCACTGGCAAAGGCCGCTGTTGCCCCGGCAGAGGAAACCGCTCCGGAGCAGACTGCATCGGAAGAGACGGCAGAGGAAACCGCACCGTCTGAAGCAGCAAAGCTCGGGGAAACGCCGGTCACCGCGCCCACCGTGGAGGTGGTGCAGCCGGAGGAAGAGAGCGCCGTTCCCGTGTGGCTCAAGGAAGTATGGCAGCAGCTTTTCCCGGCAGATGCACCGGCTTCCTCTGAACCGGCATCTTCTGAGGAAGTGCTGCCGACATCCGAGCCGGCACTGCCGCCGGAAGAGACCGGGATTGAATCTGAAACGGAAGGAGCAGCAGAATGAAATACAAAAATTTTCTCCTCCGGGCGGTGAACCTGCTGCTAATTTTGGGGGTACTGTGGCAATACCAGCAGGTGGCGCTGATCCGGGCGGCAGCGGTAAGCCAGCGCAAGCAGGAAATTGCCGAAGTTGAAGCCTACAATGCTTCCGTTTTGCAGGCGCAGAGCGCAGCACAGGCAGAGCAGAGCGGCTACCGGGACGGCATCTATGAGGGCAGCGCCTATGGTTTTGGCGATGTCATTCGGGTGTCGGTGACTATCCAGAACGGAAAAATGACCGATATTGCGGTGCTGGATGCTTCCGGCGAGGATAAGCCCTACTATAAGCAGGCGCTGCCTTTGCTGGACGAGATGCTGGCAGTGCAGTCTGCTGAGGTGGACACCGTTTCCGGCGCTACCCTCACGGCAGAAGGACTTATCGGTGCGGTAGAGAACGCACTGGGAAAGGCGGCAGGATGATGGAAAAAACACAGGCAAAGCCTTTAACAGCGGCGCAGCAGCGTCAGCGGGACAAAAAGCGCCGTACATGGCTGCGCACCGGGGTGCAGTTGTTCTTCTTTGTGTCCATGCCGGGCGCATTCGTGGCCGGGTTTTCCGGGGTAAAACAGATCTTTCTGCACATCGGTGCAGGCGAGGTGCTCTCTGTGGACAGCTTCACACTTTCCCTGCTGGGGCTGTGCGGCTTCACCCTGCTTTTCGACCGTTTTTTCTGTGGGTACGCCTGCGCCTTCGGCAGCTTGGGCGATGCCGTCTGGGCGCTTTCCGGGCTTATTCAGAAAAAGCTGTTCCACCGCAAAAAGCAGCTCCGTCTGCCGGAGCGGGCGGTGCTTTTGGGGCAGAAGGTCAAATATCTGCTGCTGGCGGGGCTGGTGGCACTGTATGTGACCCGGCAGGAAAAGATGCTGACCGGCGCAAGCCCGTGGGAGGTGTTTTCCCGCCTGACGGCTCTGCGTCTGCCGCCGGAGGGCTTTGGTGTGGGCATCGGGCTGCTTGTGCTCATTTTGCTGGGTATGGCGGTGCAGCCTCGGTTCTTCTGTCAGTTCCTCTGCCCCATGGGAGCGGTGTTTGCCCTGCTGCCGGTGCTGCCATTTGCGCGGCTGCACCGGCAGAGCGACGGCTGCATCCCGGGCTGCAATGCCTGTAAACAGCAGTGCCCGGTGTGCCTGAAGCTGGAGGAAACCAGCCTGCGCAGCGGGGAATGCATCGCCTGTGAAGCCTGCGTTGGCACCTGCCCCAAGCAGAACATCCACCGGTGGGATATCACCTTGTGCAAGCGTCTGTGGCTGCCGGTGCTGGGTAAAGTGTTGCTCTTCTTCCTGCTGGGCTGCTGGCTGGGTTTCTGCCGGTTTATCTGAACAAAAAAGGAAGCCGCCGCACGGTATTTGTGCAGCAGCCTCCTTTTGGCTGGGAGATCTATCATTTCGATACGCCGGAGCATCTGCGGACGCTCCGGCGTACCATTTTTACAGGGAAGACTTCTGCTCCAACAGGTCTGTCATGCTGCGCAGGCTGATGCCTCGGTGCTTGTGGCCGCCGAGGTGATTTCAAACTGTGCGGAAATCCCCGCCTTTTCCACTAAGTCCTTCATCACAAATTCCGCCATAGGGCTGCGGCAGATATTCACATAATACTGATTTATTGAATTTACTGCAACATAATCTTGAAGTTTATGTAATGTATTTCGGTAACAAAGGTATTCAGCAAAGACCGTTTACGCTATATCATTTTTTGAGTAATTCCAATGCCCTGTCCATTGGTACGCAGTCTGCATATCGTTCAGGCCAGAGAAATTCATTATAGTAATGGTAAGCCTGTTCCCTAGTCATGTACTCATTGTCCTGCGTAGAATTTGCATAGGCAGGAACAATCATGTGTAAGCCATGCTCAAAACCAGCCTCTACCGTGGCATTGATACAGAAATCAGTCATAATGCCACAAATCATCACGTCTTTTTCTTCCTTTGCAGTCAGATACTCAAGCAGACCACTCTCTTTTTTGAACGCACTGCATACGGACTTGATAAACCGTTTTTCATCAGGCATCGGTTGAAACTCGGAATAAACCTCAAACTCATCATCCCCGATAGAGAATCCGGTATCAGGTCCATCATCATGCTGTACATAAATAACTTCTATGCCTTGTTCTCGAGCTGCTCCAATCAGCTTTTTGATATTACCAACAAACTTTCTGAACTCATATAAGCGTTCATCCACGATACCATTCTGTGCATCTACAACCAATAAAACCATGAATAATCTCTCCTTTTTGAGCTTTTTGCTTTGATTCAAATAAACTAAATTCGTATATTATAATAGAGCGTAACTTCTGCTTCATACACCGATTCTGTATGCGAATCAAATAGCACCCATTCCACTAAATCAAACTGCCCCGGATATTCCATATCGGTCCCACAGTATGTATCACATAATGCCGTGGCAAACAAACAAGATCTTCTTCATCTTACACTCCCAGCACCTCGCCCAGTGCCAGAACAGCGTTGCGGACGCACTCCGGGCACGGGCACAGCGGTGCGCCGTTCTCTATCCCCTTCAGATCCTTGCAGATGGTAGCACCGCACTTTTCCTGAAAGTTTTGCAGCAGCTCCTTGGAAATGCGGGGTGTGCCCTTGCCGTCGGTGACGATGCCCGCCACCATCACAGCGCCGATCAGTGCGCCGCAGGTGCTCTCCATGCAGCCCATGCCGGCGGCATAGCCTGCGCCCAGCTTCATCAGGGTGTCGGCATCCACCGGCAGCTTGTCCTCAAATACCTTCATCACCGCCTGTGCACAGTTGCACTGTCCAGTAGCTTTCCATGCGGCAGCCTGTGCCGCCCGTTCCTCGATGTTCATTTTAAAATCCTCTTTCTTTGATGAATCGTAGTTTATTCGACATTATCATAAAATTCCTGTAACACTGTTGCCAATTCCTCCGGAGATTCCACGTTTGCTTCATGGCCTGTTTTCAAAAGTTCATGGAAGCAGGAATTGTTCAAATAACCGGCAAGTTCTTTTGAAGCCTTTTTGTTTGCGTTGTCCTTTTCCCCACAAACGATCAATGCCGGACAGGACACCTTACATAATGAATCCCTGAAATCCAATTCCGTCATCGTACCGCACAAACTGATCACATCAGCTTTTTTGAGGCCAAATTGCTTGAACATTGTATTCGGCATAAAGCGAAACAACATATTCTGGAACTTCAATAGCTTTTCAGGCATTTTATATTGTGCTGCAATTAGCACCAGTGCCTTTACTTTATTCGGATGGTCTATCGCATAATTAAGTGCCAGAACAGCACCCAAGGAAAGCCCGCACAAGACGATTTCATCATGTTCCTTATCACACTCTCCTGAAAATGCAGCATACAGTTCCCCATAAGTGGCCGCTTTGTCCTCCAGCATCTCTGCCAAACTCAAGCAGACGCTGCTGTCCGAGACCTTCGTTTCTTTTATTACTCTGTCCCAACTGTCTGGTTTTTGTCCCAATCCATGCAAGTATAAAAACTTCATCTATTTCCGCTCTCCTTCACACGTCCTGCTGCTTCCTTTCCAGCGCTTCAAAGTGATACCGTGGCTTTCCCCTGCTCTTTTTGCCGTACTCGATGGCCTCTTTGGGGCAGTAGCAGATACAGGCCATGCAGTGGGTGCAATTTTTTCCCAGACCGGTTGGCCGTTTTCCAGACGGATGTTGCTCAGCGGGCACAGCTCCACGCACTTACCGCAGCCGATGCAGGCATCCGTTGCCCGGAAGGCATCGGCTTTTACAAAGAAGCGATAGAACACCGGGTTCACCGGGCCGCTCATAAAGCGGTCGTAAAGGTTCTCTCTCGGCGGAGAAAACTCCTGCCCGGCCCTGAGCTGGGTCAGTACCTTCTGAAGTGCAGGCTCTGCCTGCTCCACGATGCTCTTTGCCTGATCTTTTTGGGGCGCATTGAACATGGCAATGTAGTTTTCCGGCATGATGATCTGGGCAGTCCCCATATAATGCAGGTGTTTTTGCGCCGCAAGCTGCCGGTTGTATTTTGCCGCATTGCCAATTTCGCTGCCGCAGTCCATCACAAACCAGATACGCTCTGCCCCGGTCAGCGCGGTCTTGCCCAGCCACTCCGACACCACCCGGGGGATACGCCATGCGTAGGTAGGCGTGACCAGCACCACATCCCGGCCAGTCTGCACCGGGGCAGTATCCCCTGCCTTGATGCAGGCGTTCAGGTCGTAAAGCGGCATATCCAGCCCTTCGGCAATGCGCCGCGCCAGATACCGGCTGTTGCCAGTTCCCGTAAAATAAAGTACCATGGCTGCTCCTTCGTTTTGTGTTATTCAGATGCCTGTCTGCCCGGCAAACTGAAATTTACAAACTACTTTTTAACAAGTTTTAGCTCTATATTTCTTCTATCAGCAATTTTTTGAAGTATATCAACTATATATGAACATTGTTCTTTGACGGACAAGACAGACAATTCATCATTTTGTTGTATTTGTTTCATAGCTTCTTGTAATTCTGAAAGCTCTAATAAATTGACTGCTACACAGAAGAAATTTTTTCTGCGACCGTCATTATAGTTAGCAAGTAAATGAGAAAGAATTTGCATTTTTTCCCGTTGTTGAAGATTATACTGTTCAACACCAATGTCCTGTATCATTTTCAAGTCTGCTTTTTGGCGTTTATGAGTTATAAAAGAATCATATTTATCAATATACCGATATTTTTCACATGGATAACTTTCACATTCATAACAATATTCAATTTTACCATGTTCAAGGCTACACTTAGCAATTCCGCACGATTGATTACCATTCCCGCAACCGCCACAGTGCTTTCCTAAAAACATAGGGCATAACCCACAATTCAATCCGCAAAGGGAAAATAATTGATTTTTTCGCTCAAATCCTTTCATATTATCAGTTCCTTATAAATTCCGAGTTGTCGCTCTCCGTATGCCATAGTCTCCGCACGCCAAAAAAGCCCTTTGCGGCAAGGTGTGCGCTTACACCTCACCCGCAAACTTCATGCCCCAGCTCATGCGGGTGTCGTACATCAGGTGGGTCAGGGCAAGGCTGTCCTGCGGGGTGTAGCGGTCGCTGCCGGTGCGCCCCAGCTTGACGCAGCGGCTTGCCTCCCGGATCTCATACTCAAAGCCGTTGATGTCCACCGGGCAGCGGATGACCTCCGGCTC
>ENA-UALE01000124-UALE01000124.1-human-gut-metagenome-genome-assembly--contig:-NODE-124-length-31023-cov-9.379973_pt1 | contig 31023 bp, 29 predicted proteins | sample MGYA00243697_ERZ654462 | MGnify/ENA primary metagenome ERZ654462 (study PRJEB26926, sample SAMN06164625) | human gut metagenome | biome: ENVO:00009003; feature: ENVO:2100002; material: ENVO:00002003... | reverse complement strand
TTTTCAAGTATTTTATGAAATTTTAACATCTTTTTTTGTGAACTTCTTGTAAATCGATGAGCATTTTATATATTTTCAGTAATTTTTACGGATTTCGACTGTGAACTTTATCTTAAGTGTACAGCTACTGACTATAGCAATCCTCGTAACCAGCGTGTGATAGACAGAAAAGATACCTTCATATGATACGGCATTTGCTTTGCCGCTTTAAATTATTTATGTATAAAAGTGCCGTATGAATTGACTTTTCACATCATATCCTTTAAAATAGTAAATTATGAAATCATGTAACTGTTCCGTATTTTCACAGTTACGAATAATGTTACCTGAAAGGATGCAAAAACCACTATGAAAACTATCGGTTTTATCGGTCTCGGACTGATTGGCGGATCAATTGCCAAGGCCATCCGAAAATACCATGAAGACTACCGACTTCTTGCTTATGATCAGGATCGGGAAACACTTGCTGTAGCAGTAAGCAGCAATATGATCGATGCTGTATGCGAAGAACATGATGAACGTTTCAGGAGCTGCGATTATATTTTCCTGTGTGCTCCTGTAGAATTTAATGTAAAATATCTTGAATATTTCAAAGACAATATCGGTCCTGACACGATCCTCACAGATGTCGGAAGTGTCAAGGGCATTATCCATAAAGAAGTAGAACGTCTTGGAATGGAATCCCGTTTTATCGGAGGTCATCCAATGGCCGGTTCTGAGAAGACCGGATTCGAAGCTTCCAGTGACCGTCTGATTGAGAATGCTTACTATATTATTACTCCGGGCGGTGAAGTTGCGCTGGAACGCCTGACAGATTTCACAGAGATGATTTCTTCCCTTGGTGCGATCCCGATGGTCCTTACAAGTGAAGAACACGATTTCATCACTGCCGGAGTCAGCCATCTGCCTCATATTATTGCTTCTGCACTGGTAAATCTTGTCAATATGCTGGACAGCGATCAGGAATACATGAAAACGATTGCAGCCGGAGGTTTCCGTGATATCACACGTATTGCTTCTTCTTCTCCAATTATGTGGGAGCAGATCTGTGTGGAAAATAATCAGAATATCTCCAATGTTCTGGATGACTACATCCGCCTGCTGGTTCAGATCAAATGTTTTGTGGATAACAAGGACTCCAGGAGTCTGTATCAGATGTTTGCAAGTTCCAGGGATTACCGTGATTCTATTGATGTGGTAGACAATGGTCTGCTGAAAAAAGCTTATGTCCTGTATCTTGATATTGCGGATGAGGCCGGCGGTATTGCTACGATTGCCACTATCCTTGCGATGGAGAAGATCAGCATTAAAAATATCGGTATCATTCACAACCGTGAATTCGAGGAAGGTGTCCTCAAAATTGAATTCTACGACGGAATCTCTATGGAAAAGGGTGCCGCACTCCTTAAAAAAAGAAATTATATTGTCTACGAACGCTAGAGCGTATCTGAAAAATCATTCCCGCAATCTGCACGCCCCACTTTGCAGGATATTTCACCCGAATTCAGTTGCCGTAGCCCACTACGGCGCCCTCATCCGGGCAAAATATCCCACAAATTGTGACGCACATCTTGCAGAAAGCCTTTTTCAGACACGCTCTAAACAGATCACCCTTTGACATTCATTTCAAAAATATTTTGTCAAAAGCAGATTGCTATAAATAGCTGCAGGGAAATACAGAAATATTATAAAAACAGGCAGGAATCAAACATGGAAATAAAAAAACAGACAAACCTCAGAGGAGAACTCACTGTACCCGGAGATAAATCCATTTCCCATCGTGCAGTCATGTTCGGTTCTCTTGCACAGGGTACTACAAAGATCACACATTTTCTTGAGGGAGCTGACTGTCTCTCTACTATCTCCTGTTTCCGGAAAATGGGAATCGATATTGAAAGAAATGCTTCCGAAATCCTCGTTCATGGAAAGGGACTTCACGGACTCAGTGCTCCGTCTGAAACTCTGGATGTGGGAAACAGCGGGACTACCACAAGACTGATCTCCGGAATTCTGGCAGGACAGTCTTTTACCAGCGAATTAAACGGCGACGCTTCCATTCAGTCCCGTCCAATGAAAAGGATTATGACTCCTCTTCTGTCTATGGGCGCTGATATCGTGAGTCTTAGAGGCAATGGATGCGCACCTTTGCGTATTACAGGAAGGCCTTTACATGCCGCTCATTATCAGTCACCGGTTGCTTCCGCACAGGTAAAATCCTGCGTGCTTCTGGCTGGTATGTATGCAGATGGGATCACCAGCGTTACTGAGCCGGTACTTTCCAGAAATCATACGGAAATCATGCTGAATTATTTCGGCGCAAATGTAAATTCCCAGGGAACAACTGCTTCTATTGAACCGGAGCCTGTGCTGAACGGACGCGAGATTAAAGTTCCCGGAGATATTTCTTCTGCTGCTTACTTTATCGCAGCAGGGCTTCTTACTCCCGGAAGTGAGATTCTTCTTAAAAATGTAGGCATTAATCCAACCAGAGACGGAATGCTTCGTGTATGTAAGGCTATGGGGGCTGATATTACTCTGCTGAATGCAAGTACAGAGGGTGAGCCTACCGCTGACCTGCTGATCCGCACAAGCAGTCTTCACGGAACCACTGTTGAGGGTGAGATCATCCCCACACTGATCGATGAAATCCCGATGATCGCTGTAATGGCAGCTTTTGCAGAGGGGACTACTGTTATCAGGGACGCACAGGAGCTGAAGGTAAAAGAATCCGACCGTATCGCAGTGGTAACAGAAGGACTGAAACGCATGGGAGCTGATATTCAGCCGACTGATGACGGAATGATCATCCATGGAGGAAAGCCACTTCATGGTGCCGAGATCAATTCTTATCTTGATCACCGTATTGCCATGTCCTTTGCTGTTGCAGGTACAATTTGTGACGGTACACTTACTATCAAAGATGGGGACTGCGTTAAAATTTCCTATCCGGAATTCTATGAAGATCTGTACTCTCTCGGAAAATAGCAACTGTCATTTATAATTATGCTGCTGTCAACATATCATTTTTTTATGTTTGTTGACAGCAGCATAATTTTTACTGTTCACCTGTAATATCCCGCAAGATGTTTTTTATCCTGCATATCTTTTGTCTTTCTGTACATACTTTTCATAACAAAGCATAATTTGCAATTCCTGTTTAAAGTATCTTCATACTCTCTCAGATTGTATTTTTATAGATACTTGAGAAATTTTATCCAAAATAGCCTTTTCTTTTTCCGATAAATCGGTTATAATGTGAATCGTCAGAAGATTGTTATTATTTTAACATTATTCGATTTGTTTTACTATAGCAGGATTTCACACTCTGATGGTCTGGATTAAGATGCATTATTTATGAGGATTGCTATAAACACTGATATTATAATTTTCACGGTGCGTATACCATACAGGTATACAGCCAGAGAGGAGCTAACATTTATGAAAATCTTATTTTACGGCACAAAAAACTACGACGAAGAATTTTTCGAGAAGCTTCTTCCTTCCTATCCGGGAATTACAATTAAATTTACTGAAGCAAATATTCACGAAGAAACTGCTTCCCTTGCAAAAGGATATGAGGCAATCTGCGCTTTTGTAAACGCTGATCTGAGCACTCCTGTTATCGAAGAGCTGAATGCTCAGGGTGTAAAACTGATCCTTATGCGCTGCGCAGGATATAACAATGTAGATCTGGAAACTGCTCACAAATTCAGAATGAAGGTTCTGCGTGTTCCGGGATATTCTCCGGAAGCTGTGGCTGAGCATGCAATGGCACTTGCGCTGACCGCAAACCGCCACACACATAAAGCATACATCAAATGCCGCGAAAACAACTTCTCTTTAAGTGGTCTGATGGGACTTAATTTCTATCAGAAAACTGCCGGAATCATTGGTACCGGGAAAATTGGACAGGCAATGGCAAAAATCTGCAAAGGTTTTGGTATGAGAGTTATCGCTTACGATCTTTTCCCGAATAAGAGCCTGGATTATCTGGAATATGTATCTCTGGATGAACTTCTGGCGACCAGTGATCTCATCAGTCTTCACTGCCCGCTTACAGAAGAAACCAAACACATCATCAATGAAGAAACCATCGCCAAGATGAAAGATGGTGTAATTCTTGTAAACACTTCCCGCGGCGGTCTGATCAAGACAGAGGATCTGATCTCCGGAATCCGTGATCATAAGTTCTTTGCAGTAGGACTGGATGTTTATGAAGAAGAAACTGATTTCGTATTCGAGGATATGTCCGAGCGTATTCTGCAGAGCTCCATTACCCAGCGCCTGCTCTCCTTCCCGAATGTAGTGATGACTTCTCATCAGGGATTCTTTACAAAAGAAGCACTGACTAACATTGCTGAGACTACTCTCGAAAATGCGAAAGCATTTATGGATGGGAACGAACTGAAGAACGAGGTTCTTTCCTGATAATTACAGAAATATGATCAGGGGGCTGTCGCAATAATAATTCCAGCGACAGCCCCCTTGTGATTATTTTTCAGTTTTCGTTTTAGTTTCTGATTTCGTTGTATCTGCAGAATCTGATGTTTCAGTTTTATCCGCAGATTTTTTTGCAGAAGAATCTGAAGTTTCTGCTTTATCTGTATTTTCCGTTTTATCTGTAGTTTCTGTTGCATCTGTAGTATCTGTAATGTCAGCGGTTTCTTCCTCAGGCTCATCAATCTGTTTCATATCCTCGTCAGAAGTATCTGCATCCATTTCATTCAGCTCTTCTTCTGTCAGCGGTTCAAGATCATCCTGATAAATTTCCTTATTTGTAATATCATCTTCTGACTTCTTCCCACATCCGGCAAGACCGATGGATGCCAGAAGCATTCCTGTAATCATAAAGTATTTTATTTTTTTCATTTTAATCATCCTTTCGTCTGTTCCACATAACACAAATGGTGTTTCATTTTCAGATAATATTTATTCTGCTGTTCTCAATCTGCCTGCCAGATCTTTTATTTCCTGTATGATATCTTCTCTGTCTCTGACCGGCACTTTGTCTGTACGGTTTACATATACAGTCCCCAGACTGTCACAGCTCATCTGACGAAGCAGCATCTCTGCCGTACTTTCCGCTTTTTCTCTGGGTCCGATACTTCCTGCTGTCAGCAGAACTGCTCCTGTTTTCTTCTTAGGAACAGGTTCTTCTTTACGGATATATCTTGCGCTGAAATAGGTCTGCAGTCTGCTCATCACAGCAAGAAGCATTCCCGTAACCTCCTCAAAATATACAGGAGATGCCATAATAATATGGTCACATTCTTCAATGTACGAAAGAACCTCCTGCCATTCATCTTTGACTGCGCATCCTGCATGGTCAAAACACCATCTGCAGTCTATACACGGTCGGATATCTGCCCTGTAGGCATTAACCACCTTAAAATCCCCTCCAAGATTTTCCTGCAGAGTCCGGATCATATATGCAGTTTCACCGTTCTTTCGCGGTGAACCGTTGAATATCAATGTTTTCATCTTTATTTTTCCTCATATTCTTTCCTGAGAAGTGCTATCTCACATACCCATCTCTCATTATCTTTGAATGCTTTCAGAGCATGTTTCATACGCTTTAGGATAACACATCTCTTTTTTCTGTCTGTAATATTTATGTAACCTTTTGTCATGGTATTATAACAAAAATACGGTTTTATGAAAAGACTTATTTCTTGACGATTCTGTGAATTCTCTATATACTTTGAATATATCCGATAGCAATTACGATTTATTTTTTGTTAATTCTGATCATCTGTTCAGATATTTTAACTGCCCGGTCTCTTTAATATTTTTTTAATACTATATCTCTAATCTATTATAAACGAAAGCGAGAACTATACATATGAGCCTACAATCCAACAAGCGAAGCCAGACGAAATCTTCTTCTGCACGCAGGAAAGACATCTACAAAAAATCAAAATACTATCAGGAAAAAAGGCAAAAATTGCTGATTGCAACAGGTATCGGTATCTTTGTTCTGGTTTTTATACTTATTCTGGCAGGTATCCGCGGATGCAGCAACTATATGAGTTCCAGACAGGCAGCAGCCAAAAAAACTGTTTCCATGAACGCTTCTGAGGACAACAGCCAGAAAGCATCCTCAGATTCTCAGAACACGGATTCTGTTTCTCTGACACTCAGTGTTGTCGGTGACTGCACTCTTGGCACAGATGAAACTTTTGATTATGATACCAGCTTAAATGCTTATTATGAAAATTACGGTGCAGATTATTTCCTGCAGAATGTAAAAGATATTTTCTCCACAGATGATCTGACTATTGCGAATTTTGAGGGAACACTCACCGATTCTGATGAACGGGAGGACAAAACATTTGCGTTTAAAGCACCTGCATCCTATGCTTCTATTCTGACAGGCGGGTCTGTAGAAGCTGTAAACACCGCTAATAATCACAGTCATGATTATGGCGAGCAGAGTTTCGATGATACTCTGGCAGCACTGGATGATGCAGGAATCGTTCATTTCGGATATGATGAAACTGCTGTTATGGATGTAAGGGGAATCAAAGTAGGATTAGTCGGTATCTATGAACTGTACGACCATCTTGAACGCGAGCAGCAGTTAAAAGACAATATTGCAAAAGTAAAGGCAGACGGGGCACAGCTGATCGTAGTGATCTTCCACTGGGGTAATGAAACGGAAACCGTTCCGGACAGCAACCAGACAACACTTGGACGCATCGCGATCGATGAAGGCGCTGATCTTGTATGCGGACATCATCCGCATGTACTTCAGGGCATTGAAACTTATAAAGGCAGAAATATTGTATACAGCCTCGGAAACTTCTGCTTCGGCGGTAACAGTTCTCCAAGTGATATGGACACCATGATCTACCAGCAGACCTTTACTATTGATGCCGATGGGGTAAAAAAAGACAACGTGACCAATATCATTCCCTGCTCCATTTCTTCTGCTGCCTATGATGGATATAATAATTATCAGCCAACTCCGGCAGAAGGTGATGAGGCAACAAGAATCCTTGGAAAAATCAATGAGCGGAGTTCCTGGATTTCTACTGCAGAAGGCAGTACTTTTACTGCAAAATATAACAGTAATAATGACTCCCAGAGCAGTTCTGCAGATACAGCTGCTTCAGATAGCGATATCGTTGATATGAACAGTTCAGCTTCAGATGACACAGACGCAGAGACATACGACGAATCCTATGATACTGATAATTCGGACGCCGAATAAATAGAGCCTTCATTCATCCAAAATCACATCAATACTTCAAAAGAGCTGAAAAATCCAGTTAAGGACTTCTCAGCTCTTTTTTATATTTTTACTATGCTTTTATCAAGCAGATAAAAGCATCCTCTTCGCTACTTGCTCATAACCAGATAATTGATTGATATAATTATTTGGGTGACATTATATGATAATCATAGCATCACCAAATTTATTGATTGAATACTCATAAACCTTTTCATTTATAATCGTGCCGCATCTGGAACACTGAAAATCTGCTGTTCGGTCTTCCTCTGGTTGCGGATCTGGTTCATTCGGCTCTTCCTGTTCAGATCGAGTAAATGCTTCCTGCTGAACTTCACCCATATCTTCATCTGAAAGTTCTGATGCAAAAGCCGGATTGTCTAAGTCGCCTTCAGCGATAATATTGCTATCTGTGGCAAAATCTACATTCTTAACCTCAATCTGAGGCATTCCGAACATATTGTTTACAGAATTCATACCCTGCATCAGCATTGCCTGCCGGACCTGTGGATCTGAATAATCCGGAGAGAATATTACTGTTGGGATCGCGAAATTCTTCTTTAATTCGTCTATCGTATAGCAACTTTTGATTCCCAGTAATGCTCTGATGACTCTAAGTTTGGCTCCGGTCAGCGCTTTTTCAGCCCAAGATTTTCTTAACAGGGCCATATTTACTTTTACATAACGTTCTATGTATCGTTCCCTATCTTTTTCGGCAATAACATACGCCTTTATGTGATTTCCCCATTTATCTGTATCGTCAATCCACTTTCCTGCAAATATCTTAGCCGCCTCTTCTGCCGCTTTCTTATCTGTAATTCCCCTAACTGCTTTATCCGTGGATTCTCTACGAAATCTATCTTCTTCATCTTCAAGGCAAATTTCTCTTTGATCAACCTCTGATCTATACGTTCCGTCTGCCTTTCGCATTGCACCCTGAGCCTGTGCCCGATATGTGGTCGCATCAATTTTTCTTCCGTAGGTCTGTTGTGGATTAAATTGAATACCAGCTGCCATTGCCAGTTTGTTAAGAAGCGGCTTGGATAACGAATATGTATCCTGCCAGATTTCTTTTCCTTTTCCGTCTTTCTTTCCAGTAGGAATTCTGTTGACTTTGTAAATGTCGCCACTATTTTCGCTCAGATCAACTGCAACTTCCTCTACATGATATTTATAGAAAGGATTCAGTTGCACATCTGTTGCCGCAGGGACAAGCAAATTATGATCACTGTATGCTCTTATAACCTCTGACAAGCTTCCTGAAATTTCCTGCATGTACTTGATTACCTCCTAAATCTGTGATAAAATGACGGTGTTCTTTAAAAAATGAGGCCCAACCTGTTTTTTAAAGTTCTGACCCAAAAGCCTCGGATGCGGATTTATGAGTGCCGTCTACACTTCATATCTCCTTTAAGCATCTGGGGCTTTTAATATGCATCTCCTACAGCGAATCTGGTCAATGCGTATATCCACACCCACATGAGTGGGATTGCTATCCATTCAGATCCGAGTTCTGCGCTTCCCCTTATTGTGCAAAGCATATCGCTCAGATATCCGAAGAAGATAAGGCTGACTGCTGTAGGAACGATGTAAACCATCGACCTTTTCAAGAAGCGAATTCTCTTTTTTATTTTCGCTCTTTTCTTTTTTTTGGAATATTCCTCATACTCCTTCTCATTAAATTCTCGCACCACGGACAGATATATCCGTGTTTTGGAATCTTCTGTAATGTACTGATGTTCCACATTCTTTCGCACATCTTGCACTTTGCGTACATCCATTATCTTGCCTCCTTATCAATTAAGATCAATTCTTTGGCGATAACGCTCTGTAATGCGCATCTGTCCATTTCATGCCAGCTGATCGGTACCGAGCTGTTATCCAGCGCATTTAAAATTCTCTCAGCAGTTGTATGATATTTCTTCATATCTTCTGTTGTAAGCAATTTCGCACCTCCTTCATCTATGCTGTCTTCTCTGTATTAATCTGGGTTACAAAAATTCCAAGATCAACACTTTCCATATCATTCAGTTCTTTCAGAAGTTCTGCATCTGATGTAATTCCATAGTTCTTTTTTAATATTTCTTTTAATTTTTCTTTAAGGTTCATCAAAACACTTCCTTTTAATTATCCGAATCCGAAATATTAAGATAATCGCTGATTCTTCTTCTGATTTCTATGCTGGTTTTCTTTCCATTTAAAGTTGACGAAAGATAGCATCTGGAACAGCCAAGTTCTTCGGCCAGATCATTAACAGAGATATCATTCTGAATCATTGCTATCTTGGCTTTCTTACACCAGGGAGATAATTTCTTCTGCATTAAACCTCCTCCCCTCATTTCAAAGATTTTTCAATCCAATTTTTCAAATTTTGAGTTACCTCATTAACCTCATTCAAGGTGTTTATGATTTTCTCTAAATCTGGCTTTTCATCCTCTGTAATAACTCCATCTGCTGTAATATCCAGCAGGAGTTCTTTGGCTTCGTTAATTTTTCTGAAAGAGTACAGCGCCCTAAGTGTAATCCGGTCAAGGTCCTGATGGCTCTCAATCTTTGGCATTCCTTTTCCAAGCGGGCACATTTCGCGGCAATAATTGCCTTTTAATTCAGGAGCTCTATAGATATCAGCCATCAGAAGCACTTCCTCTGGATAAGGAGTAACACTGCCAAGTTCTATTCGTGCAAGCCTTGTCCGGTCAACACCAAGTTCCTCAGCAGCTCCTTCGCGGCTGCTTAACCGTTCATTGAACTTTGCCGCCTCGTACCGTGCTTGACAAAACATATTGCCAGCCGCTTTCGTGGCAAATTTAGACATTTATATTTTTCCTCCATGCTATATACTGTTTATAGATGCAAAACAAATAGTTTAAGTTCCTTGAACTTTCTAAGCAAAAAAAATTTTAATTGCTTCATCTTCGGAAAGCTGAAGAACAGCTATTATCCGCTTCATTGTTGATATTGAAATTTGAGTTTTACCATTTTCAATAAGGCAATAACTGCTTTTATCTCGAAATCCCAATTTTTCAGCCATTTGCTTTTGCGTCATACCTTTTTTTGTCCTTGCAAGTTTCAAAAGTTTCAAATTCATCGTCACACCCCCTTTCTATGTGTTTATATTACTTCAACTTTTGTGCTATGTCAATATATTAGTTGAAGATTTTGAAACTTTTTATAATCATACTTTGTTATGTTCCAACTTTATTGTATAATCTGTTTAAAATATTTAATCTATCAGGAAAGGAGTTTTCTAATTTGTCAACTATAGGGGATCGTCTTAAATTTTTAAGAACTACCAGTGGCTTAAACCAAGAAGATTTCGGGAAGCAATTTGGTATTGTAAAATCAACTGTATCTTTATATGAAAACGGAAAGAGTACTCCTGACGATCAAACAAAATTGAAAATATGTCAGCATTATAATGTCAGTATGGATTGGCTATATGGATTAGAAAACGTTTCTAATGTAAAAAAAAGCAATGATGAAAGTGTATTTTTTTTCGATTTCGGTTTTTCTAATAGATTTAGTTCACTACTGGAAAAATCTCACATTACTATAGAAATGTTATCTGAAAAAACCGGACTCCCTTTAAACCAAATAGACAACTTAAAAAAAGGGCATCCTGAATTAAAGGCACTTATAGTATTGGCCGATTTCTTTAATGTTTCAATAGATTATTTATTATGCAGAAGTAGTATTCCTAAAATTTCTGCTGATGAAGAAGATCTCATTGCGTCTTATAAGAAATGTTCTATTGAATGCCAAAGATATCTAAAAGCAAAAGCCGAGGTATTAAGTATAGAAGGAATTTCTGCTGTAACGACATCCAACTATTCTTCGCCCCGAAACAATGAATTTGTTTCAGAAGATTCATTAAAAACGACTCATAAGCAAGCAAAATAATAAGCTTCGAGTGGTACCGAAGCAGGAAAGGAAAATAAACTATGAAAAAGAAAAGTATTATTATATTTCTGTCTTGCTGTTCCTTATTGTTTGCAAATAATAGTTCTTCCATATATATATTTGCCAAAGACGAATCTTCTTCTGCGTCAGAAGATAGCTCCGTCATAAATATAACTGAAGACAATTTAACTCCTGACATATATGACGGCAAAGACTATTCTGCCAAAATACAACGTACCTTTTACGAAAACGGTTATTATAACATAGAAATAATGATTGATAATAAATCTTCAGATTCTATAATATTCACCTTGGATAATTCTGATGTGGATGGTTTTCAAATTTCTATGGGGATGTCTTGCAATACGATAAATTCTGGTAAAAAGGGAGTTGTTAAATTTGGCTTTCAAGAACAAGAATTTACAGATTACGGAATTGAGGATTTTGATTATTTAAATACTGTTTTTGGCGTATTTGCATCTGAAAATGCACCTGCATATCCTTTATGTATAAAAAAAGAGGTATTTATGAAAGATTCTAATGGAAATTCAGTTTCCGTTTCATCCTCTAAATTGCAGCAAAAAATTGATGAGTTAAACAAAAAAATTGAAAGCCTTGAAACCGAAAATCAAGAATTAAAAGAACAATTATCAGAATATAAAAATGTTACACCAGAAAATCAAACATCTACCGAAATATCAGAAACGGTTCCTGCAACTTCTGATAATGAAAATGATCAACGATTGATGAATGCTGTCGTAATGACTGCCGATGTATATAATGGTTCTAATACGCAAATAATTGGTCAACGCGCATTCATTACCATTCCAAAGGAGGTATTGAAACAAATTTCGGAAAAAGGCTATGTCAATTTTCTTAATGCCAAAGTAAAGGATAGCGGTTACAATTGGTTTTCTATCATCTGTGATGATGGTACGGGGATTTGTTTCGCCGGCTCTTTTACTGGACTAGGAACATACGGAAAAATTAATAATGAAGGAAGTGTTACTGAAACTATTGGTAACATTTCAGTAACTGAAAATGGATATGATATGAATCAATCAACTAATTGAAGGTTTTATATGAATATACAAAAACGAATCAAATCTCTCCGCACTGAATCAGGTCTACGCCAGTCTGAGTTGGGAAAAGCTGTAGGAGTTTCTGCCCAGGTAATCTCGAATATTGAGAGAGGCTATACCAAGCCATCCACCGAACTGGTTAATCGGTGCGCAAAATATTTCGGTGTGCCGGCAGATTATCTTCTTGGTCGGACCACTGAAAAATATTCTACAACAGAGCAAAAAGAAGCTCCTGCTCTTTCTGCAAAAATAAAAGACCGGATGGATCAGTTGCAGCTGAACCCGTCCGATCTGATCACTAAATCAGAAATTCCCGAAGATTCCTTTGAGGATATCATGACAGGAACAGTTATCCCAGGGATAGATGTTGCCGGCAGGCTCTCTAAAGCCCTTGATACTTCCATAGATTATTTAGTAGGGAATTCTGAATACAGCTGTGCCATTGCTTCAGAAGACGAACAGGATATCATCCTGCGGTACCGTCAGTTATCCAAGAAGGGAAAACGTATCTTTTTGGGAATGATGGAGAAGATGGAAGAAGAAAAAACAGAATAGTATATTTAACTGGGGAACCGTTGGGGTGTTATGTCAGCCGCCGGACACTTATGTGAAAGGAGGCTGGTGCTGATGGTTACATATGGAGATCTTTTTATCTTTGTAATTATGCTTTGTGCAGTTGTAACTCTTGTTATCAATTTAATGCATAAAAAATAGCGCCCCTGCTCTGGTAAAGTAAGGCGCTATTTTTTAGTTACTACTCTATCCGGCGGTCAGGTGTACACTGGCCAACGGTTCTCTTGCTAAGCACATTATATCTATTCATATACTTTTTGTCAAACAGATATTACATATATTCCAACAAAGGAGCATCCATATGGCACGAAAGAGAACTAATCTAATCGGCAACACGCCGTCTGTACGCGAAACAAAAGTCGCTATATATATTCGAGTTTCTACCATTCATCAGGTAGACAAAGACTCTATTCCCATGCAGAAAAAGGATTTAATTGCATACTGCCAGCTTATCCTCGGAACCGATAATTATGAAATTTTTGAAGATGCAGGGTATTCTGGAAAAAATACAGACAGACCAGCATTTCAGAATATGATGGGGAGAATCCGAAAGGGTGAATTCACTCATGTTCTGGTTTGGAAAATAGACAGGGTATCCAGAAATCTATTGGACTTTGCGGAAATGTATGAGGAGCTGCGTTCGCTACGTGTAACCTTTGTAAGTAAGAACGAACAATTTGATACCTCAACTGCAATCGGAGAAGCCATGTTGAAAATCATATTGGTTTTTGCCGAGCTGGAAAGAAACATGACATCTGAGCGTGTAACAGCAACTATGATATCAAGAGCTAACAGTGGCCAATGGAACGGTGGACGCATTCCTTTTGGATATAGTTATGATCCTAAAGAAAAAGTCTTTTCCATACGTGAAGACGAAGCCTCCATTTGCCGTGAATTAAAAGATCTTTATCTGCTTAATCGGTCACTTGCTTATGTCAGCAGAGCTTTGAACGAAAAAGGATATAAAACACGAGCTGGGGTAAGCTGGTCCCCTCATTCAGTATGGATCATCGCCTCAAGCCCTTTTTATACAGGAATCTACCGATATAATCGATATAAGGGAGTAGAAAGCAGAACAATCAACCCGGAAGAAGAATGGGTTATGATTCAAAATCACCATCCGGCAATATTTACACTGGAAGAGCATCAAGCAATGAGAAGTATTATGAAATCTAACAAACGAAATATGGACAATCTTCCAGGAAGGGTTCATCTTTCTACAAAAACACATATCTTCCAAGGAATTATGTATTGTGATAAATGCGGCAGTAAGATGGTGTCTACCCCTGGCAGACTTCATGTTGATGGATATCGTACTTCAAACTACGGTTGTCCTTTAAGACGCAACACTAAAAAATGTAATAATCCTACTGTAAATGATATCGTCATAGGTGAATTCGTTATCAATTACATTCTGAATATGCTCAACGCCAAGAAAACATTTTCTACAATAAATACGCCAGATGAATTGAACGCTGCTCTTTTATCCGGATCTGTTTTCTCCGAAGTATCTTCTGTTGAAGAAAATGGGCTTAATAGCTTTTTTAATCTCCTGTCCAGATATGGTTCTGACAGATCTTATATTTTTTCAGTCAAGAGCCCACGAAAGAAAAAGGCAGCTGTTGATCCGGAACTTTCAAAACTTAGAAAAGAAAAAGAAAAGCAGGAGCGAGCACTCCAGCGTTTACAGGACCTTTATTTATATTCTGAGACTTCCATGTCGGAAAAAGATTTTATCATTCGGAAAAGTGAAATCTCATCTCATTTAGATAATATCAACAGGCAATTGGGGCTTATGACGCAAGATCAAGCCTCCTTCCTTTCAGATGAAGAATTTATTAAGCAAGCCAGTCATTTACTGATTCAAAAAGAATTAAAAAATAAAAAATATATCTATTTCAAAAAACTGGTCAGCACTGTGGATCCAGATATTTTAAAAGCATATATGGAAACTATTCTCGACTCCATCTACACAGCCGACGGAAAGATTACTGCTATTACATTCAAAAATGGGCTAACTCATAGATTCATATATAAAGACAAGTAATTGGTTCTAAATGCCAAAAGCCGGGAAATCGCTCCCGGCTTTCTATGTTTTATGGTATCTAACAAATGTTAGGAAACGGTGTCATATCAGAATCATGGCATCTCCAAAAGAGAAAAATCTGTACTTTTCCTGCACTGCAGTCTCATAGGCATGCATGATATTCTCCTTGCCTGCCAGCGCAGACACCAACATCACAAGTGTGGATTCCGGCAAGTGGAAGTTTGTGATCAGGGCATCGATCATTTTGAAATGATAGCCCGGATAGATAAAGATTTCTGTCCATCCGCTTCCGGATTTCAGAATTCCATCTTCTCCTGTTGCAGATTCCAGTGTTCTGCAGCTTGTGGTTCCTACTGCTATTACACGTTTACCTGCCTTCTTTGTGTCATTGATCAGCTTTGCCTGATCCTCCTCTACTATGTAGAATTCGGAATGCATATGGTGGCTTTCCACGTCATCTACTTTGACAGGGCGGAAAGTTCCGAGACCTACATGAAGAGTCACATGAGCGATATTGACGCCTTTTTCCTTTACTTTTTCAAGAAGCTCTTTAGTAAAGTGCAATCCTGCTGTCGGTGCTGCTGCGGAGCCTTCGTTCTTTGCATAAACTGTCTGATAACGGTTCTTATCTTTCAGTTTATGTGTAATATAAGGCGGCAGAGGCATTTCGCCAAGCTGATCCAGGATTTCCTCAAAGATTCCTTCATAATGGAACTGGATCAGACGGTTTCCCTCGTCCACCACATCAATAATCTCACCTTTTAAAATACCATTTCCAAATGTGATCTTAGCACCCGGGCGTGCCTTCTTTCCGGGTTTTACCAGACACTCCCAGATATCATTCTCTCTTCGCTTCAGAAGCAGGATCTCGATCAGTGCTCCTGTCTCTTCTTTATGTCCGTATAACCGGGCAGGGATTACCTTTGTATCGTTGATGACCAGGCAGTCTCCCTCTTCCATATAATCCAGAACATCTGTGAAATGGCGATGCTCAATGCTGCCATCTTTTAAAGACAGATGCATCAGTCTGGATGAACTTCTGTCCTCCAGAGGATCCTGAGCGATCAGTTCCTGAGGAAGGTCATAATAAAAATCTGATGTTTTCATTTTATCTGCTCCTCTTCTTCCTTCCACTGTTTCCTTAACTGGCGCACATAGTTCCATTCTTTGTTTGTCAGATCAGCTTTCTTAAGAAGATCCGGGCGTCTTTTTGCCGTGCGGTAAATTGACTGCTCTCTGCGCCACTTTTCTATGTTTGCGTGATGACCGGACATAAGAACCTCCGGTACTTTTTTGCCATGCCACTCTTCCGGACGGCTGTACTGCGGATACTCCAGAAGGTTTCCTGCAAAGGATTCTGTCTCACCGGACTCCTGATTGTTCAGTACACCCGGAACCATTCTTGAAATGGAATCCATCATGACCATTGCAGGAAGTTCGCCGCCTGTAAGCACGTAATCTCCGATAGATACGTAATCTGTGACGATTTCCTCCAGAACACGCTCATCAATTCCCTCATAGTGTCCACAAAGGAATACCAGATCCTCTTCCTGCGCCATTTCTCTGGCCATAGCCTGGTTAAATACCTGCCCCTGAGGAGTCAGATATACAACTCTTGGCTTTTTTGCCGTACGGTTTGCAATCGCCTCATAAGCAAGGTAAACCGGTTCTGCCTGCATCAGCATTCCGGCACCGCCGCCATAGGTATAATCATCCACTTTCTGGTGCTTATTGAATGCATAATCACGAATGTTCACTGCCTCCAGTGTGAGGAGACCTTTTGTGATCGCACGTCCGGTAATGCTGGTATTCATGCCATTTTCAATCATCTCCGGAAACAGGGTTAAAACATGAAAATTCATTTATATTAATCCTTTCATCAGATGAATGGTCATTACATTCTTCTCCACATCCACATCAAGGATACATTCCCTGATAGCAGGGAGCAGAATTTCTTCGCCTTTGTCATCCTCTACTACATAGACATCATTAGCGCCTGTTTCCATTACATCTTTCAGAGTTCCAAATTTGCTTCCGTCTTCGAGAACTACATCCATACCGATCAGGTCTGCAATGTAATATTCATCTTCTTCCAGCTCCTGCGCTTCTTCTCTCGGGATCCAGAGTTCTCTTTTTTTATACATCTCTATATCATTAATATTATCAATTCCCCTGAATTTCAGGATTACAAGGTTCTTGAAATACTTAACATTCTCTATTTCAAGCTTTCTTTTCTCTCTGCCTGTGTCAAGCAGAACATATTCCAGATCCAGAAATCTGTCTGCATCTGTGGTAGGATATACTTTTACTTCCCCGCGTATTCCGTGTGTCGTAGTGATCACACCAACTTTTAATAAATCTTCCATCTGCTGACTCCTATAATTTTCATATCATACGTCATTTGCATTCTGCTTTTATGCCTGCTCACAGCGAATGCTGATCCATATTCCAAATCCGCTTAAACCCAAATCAGGAGCCATGGGATGTTCCACAGCTCCTGACCCTTATTTTCATTGCAGAATATCTACAATCACTTTTTTGCTGCTTTTTGAAGAAGCTGCTTTTACCACAGTTCGGATCGCTTTCGCAATTCTTCCCTGCCGTCCGATAACCTTGCCCATGTCAGCAGGTCCGACTTTCAGTTCAACGATGATCGCGTCTTCCTTTTCTGTCTCAGTAACAACTACTTCATCCGGATTTTCAACAAGAGATTTTGCAATTACTTCCACTAATTCTTTCATTACATACCTCCCTGACCCGTCCCCTGTGGACGCTGCAGAAATACCTTACATGGTAAATCTGAATTATTTTTCGATTCCGGCATCTTTGAGGATTTTTGCTACAACGTCTGTAGGCTGAGCTCCTGCTGCAAGCCATTTTTTAGCTGCTTCTTCATCAACTGTTACAGCGCTTGGCTCAAGGTTTGGATCGTATGTTCCGATTTCTTCGATACATCTTCCATCACGTTTGCAACGGGAATCTGCAACTACGATTCTATAAAAAGGTGCTTTCTTCTGTCCCATTCTTCTTAATCTGATTTTAACTGCCATTGTTTCTTTTCCTCCATTAAATAAAATATATTGTTTTCTTATGTTATATTACTGTTCAGCTATGAAACAGTAACTTTTATGTCAAAGCGTTATCCGCTTCGCTAACTTCTCAATTACAGTCCGAACGGAAGTTTAAATCCACCGCCGCGCTTACCGGCTTTTCCGCCCATAAGACCAGGCATCTGTTTCATCATCTTCTTGCTCTGCTCAAACTGTTTCACCAGACGGTTTACTTCAGAGACATCTACTCCTGCACCTCTGGCAATACGGTTCTTTCTGGAAATGTTCAGGATTGACGGATTACTTCTCTCCTGAGGTGTCATGGAAAGGATAATTGACTTGGTTCTGTCCATGGCTTTCTCATCGATCATTCCCTCAATATCCTTCATCTTACCGCCCATACCTGGAAGCATATTCAGGATACTGCCGATCCCGCCCATCTTGTTCATCTGTTCCATACTGGTAAGGTAATCGTTGAAGTCAAAGTCCATTTTCTTTAACTTCTTCTGCATGTCCTGCGCCTGTTCTTTATCGATGGAAGCTTCTGCTTTCTCGATCAGGCTCATGACATCACCCATACCAAGGATTCTGGAAGCCATACGTTCCGGATAGAACTGCTCCAGATCAGAAAGTTTCTCGCCCATACCTACATACAGAATAGGCTTACCGGTTACTGCCTTGATAGAAAGGGCTGCACCGCCTCGGGTATCACCATCCATCTTGGTAAGAATGACACCGTCGATTCCTACTTTATCAGCAAATGTGCTTGCCACATTTACCGCATCCTGTCCGGTCATCGCATCTACGATGAGGATGGTTGCATCTACCTGAATGTTCGCCTTGATATCTGCAAGTTCCTGCATCATATCTTCATCAACATGAAGACGACCGGCTGTATCGATAAGTACGACATTCTGCTGATTTGCCTTCGCATGCTCTATGGCTGCTTTCGCAATATCCACAGGCTTCTGCTTATCTCCCATGGAAAATACTTCCACGCCCTGTTTCTCGCCGTTGACCTGCAGCTGTGTGATAGCCGCCGGACGGTAAACATCGCAGGCTACTAAAAGAGGTTTCTTACCTTTGGATTTCAGCTTACCTGCAAGCTTCGCAACTGTGGTGGTCTTACCTGCACCCTGCAGACCTGCCATCATGAACACTGTGATCTCATTTCCCGGGCGAAGAGGCAAATCTGTTGTCTCACTTCCCATTAATTTCACAAGTTCATCATTAACAATCTTGATCACCATCTGACCCGGATTCAGACCGCTCATAACGTCCTGTCCGATTGCCTGCTCCTGTACAGATTTAGTAAACTGCTTCACAACCTTAAAGTTTACGTCTGCCTCTAACAGAGCCATCTTTACTTCCTTAAGGGCAAGCTTAACGTCCTCCTCTGTCAGGCGGCCCTTGCTTCGCAACTTCTTAAATACATTCTGCAGTTTATCTGTCAAGCTTTCAAATGCCATATGTTATAACTCCTCTAAAATCTCATTGGAAATATTTACAATTTCATCGGAATGATATTCCCGGGCAAGTACACGGATCTGCTTTACCTGTGCCCGTATATTCAGGAATTTCTCTACAAGATGAAGCTTCTGTTCATACTCTTCAAGGGTCTTGTTGCATCTCTTGATCATATCATGCACACCCTGTCTGCTGATGCCCAGATCCTCTGCGACTTCACTCAGCGAGTAATCCTCCAGCACCACGCTCTCATAAACCTGCTGCTGTCTCTCTGTCAGAAGTTCTCCATAAAAATCATATAAATAACCTTGCTCTACAAACTTCTCCATCTGTAATCACCTTGACTATATTAACCTATTTCCAATGTGCTGTCAAGCATTTTCTCTTGACAGCGCAAATTTATTTTTTCCGATACACTTCTTAAAAATCTCATCAAAAAAGCCCCGGCATCCATATACTGAACACCAGGGCTCCCATTTCATTTATTTACATGGCAGATGCTACTCTGAGACAATCACAGACTTGGGCGGATCACCTTTGGTCTGCATCCTGCATCTTCGAGAGCTTTAACAATCTCATTCTTATGATCTGTGCCAAAAGCCTCCAATGTGATCTTAAGTTCCACTGCCGCATTTCTGTTCGTGCTTACAAACTGGTTATGATCCAGCTTGATAACATTGCCCTGAGCCCTGGCGATCACGCTTGCCACGCGTACCAGTTCGCCCGGCTTATCCGGAATGAGCACAGATACTGTGAAGATTCTGTCTCTCTGGATCAGACCATGCTGAACAACAGAAGACATGGTAATAACATCCATGTTTCCACCGCTTAAGATAGAAACAATCTTCTTTCCCTTCACATCCAGATGACGAAGCGCTGCCACTGTCAAAAGGCCGGAATTCTCTACGATCATCTTATGGTTCTCAACCATATCAAGGAAAGCAACGATCAGTTCATCATCCTCGATAGTGATGATATCGTCCAGATTCTTCTGGATATACGGGAAGATTTTCTTTCCGGGTGTCTGTACTGCAGTACCGTCAGCAATCGTATTTACGTGCGGAAGAGTCACAACCTCACCCTTCTTCAGAGAAGCTTTCATGCAGGCAGCCCCTGCCGGTTCCACACCGATGACTTTGATATGTGGATTTAACAGCTTCGCAAGTGTGGAAACACCTGTTGCAAGTCCGCCTCCACCGATCGGAACCAGAATATAATCAACAAGCGGAAGCTCCTGAACGATTTCCATTGCAATGGTACCCTGTCCTGTGGCAACTGCCGGATCATCGAAAGGATGGATAAAGGTATATCCCTCTTTCTCAGCAAGTTCCAGTGCATGTGCACATGCCTCATCATATACATCACCATGCAGGATAACCTCTGCACCGTAACTCTTTGTTCTCTCAACCTTGATCAGCGGAGTTGTGGTAGGCATAACGATCACTGCCTTCACACCATATTTATGCGCAGCATAGGCAACACCCTGTGCATGATTTCCGGCGGATGCTGTGATCAGACCTTTATTTCTCTCTTCATCGGAAAGAGTGCTGATCTTATAATAGGCACCACGAACCTTATATGCACCTGTACGCTGCATATTCTCCGGTTTTAAATAAACCTTATTTCCTGTAAGTTCACTGAAATAGCTGCTCTTGATCAGCTTTGTTTCCTGTGTGACCTGTTTTACGATCTCTGATGCCTGTTCAAAACTCTCTAAAGTAAGCATTGTTTTTTCCTCCATTTTGTCCTAAATGTACTCCCGGAATCTTTTTGTACTTGATTTGACTCCGAAAGTACATCCTAATCTTAAGCGTCCGGGTTTTCTTTATGGTCTACATCAAACAACGCATTTACAAATGCATCTGCATCGAATTTCTGAAGATCGTCAATACTTTCTCCTACGCCAATGTACTTCACCGGAATATCCAGTTCAGACTGGATGGCAACTGCAATACCTCCCTTGGCAGTTCCGTCCAACTTGGTAAGGATAATACCGCTGACATTTGCGACCTCCGCAAATTGTCTCGCCTGTGCAAGGGCATTCTGTCCGGTGGTACCATCCAGCACTACCAGTGTCTCCAGATATGCATCCGGATACTCCCTCTCCAGGATCCTGTAAATCTTGCGGAGTTCTTCCATAAGGTTCTTTTTATTATGAAGACGTCCTGCTGTATCACAGAGAAGTACGTCTGCATTTCTTGCTTTGGCTGCAGCCACCGCATCATAGATAACAGATGCAGGATCTGCTCCCGCCTGTCCGCCGATGATCTCCACACCTGCACGGTTCGCCCACTCAGTAAGCTGCTCTCCTGCTGCTGCGCGGAAAGTATCGGCTGCTGCAAGGATAACCTTCTTGCCCTGGTCTTTTAATTTTCCTGCAAGCTTTCCTACTGAAGTGGTTTTTCCGACACCATTGACACCGATCACCAAGACTACGGATCTGCGGTTCTCAAATTCATACTCTGTGCTGTCCACACGCATCTGATCCTTGATCTCATTGATCAGAAGCTGTTTACATTCCATCGGTTCCTTAATATGACGTTCGGAAACTTCTTTCTTTAAATTCTCAATAATAGAAGTGGTCGCATTGATCCCGATATCACCCATGATCAGAATCTCTTCCAGCTCTTCATAAAAATCTTCATCAATACTGGAAAAACCACTGAAAATATTGTCAAATCCGGCTACGATATTGTCTCTGGTCTTTGCCAGTCCACTGACTAATCGTTTAAAAAAACCTTTCTTTTCTTCTGCCATGTGAAACTCCTCCTGTTACTGGGTAAGCTGATTCTCCACCAGATCGACGGAAACCAGTGTGGATACCCCTTTTTCCTGCATGGTAATACCATAAAGCCGGTCTGCGGCGTTCATAGTTCCACGTCTATGGGTTATTATAATAAATTGTGTGTTTTTCGTCAACTTCTGTAAATATCCGGCAAATCGCCCAACATTGGAATCGTCCAGCGCTGCCTCGATCTCATCCAGCAGACAGAACGGTGACGGCTTCAGATTCTGGATCGCGAAAAGAAGTGCGATAGCTGTCAGAGCTTTTTCCCCGCCGGAAAGCTGCATCATATTCTGCAGTTTCTTTCCCGGCGGCTGGGAAATGATCTTAATTCCTGCCTCCAGGATATCTGCCTCTTCATCCAGCTCCAGAGTTCCTTTTCCGCCTCCGAACAATTCCTTAAATGCCTTGTCAAATTCCTTCTGGATCTCGCCGAATTTCTCAGAAAACTGTTTCCGCATTCCCTCATCCAGCTCCTGAATGATCTGTTCCAGAGTTTTCTCCGCTGTGACCAGATCCTCATACTGGCCGGACAGAAAGGTGTGTCTTTCCAGAAGTTCCTTATAATCCTCAATAGCATTTACATTTACAGGTCCCAACTTTCTGATATCATCTTTAATCTGAGCTGCCTGTCGCTTCATCTGCGAAAGATCAGTAAGTTCCTCTTTTCTGTAGGAAACAGCATTATTGGGAGTAATCTCATACTCGGACCACATATAGGCAATCCGCTCTTCCCTGTTCTCCTCCAACTTGTCCATCTGTCCCTGCAGACGGTAACATTCCTTATCCAGAAGTCCGATCTGACCGGACAGATAATCTCTTTTCTCAAAAAAATCTTTATGCTGAGAAGTTCTGCTCTCTTTCTCCTTCTGCAGATTTTTCAGCTGCATCTGTGCCTGTTCTTCATGAAGGACAGACTCTTCCGACTCTTTTTTCAGCTGAGTAATCATCTCCTGCTTCTTTTCCATCTCTTCACTGCTGTGAGCAAGAGACTGATAAATATCCTCTTTCTCAGTCATAAAAGCTGTGATTTCTGCTTTCAGACGGCTCAGGTTTTCCTGGTCAAATTTCTCTTTCTGTTCAAGAGCGGATGACTGAAGACGGATTTCTTCTAACTCCCGGGTGATTTTCTTCTCTTCTTCTTTCCATTCATCCAGTTCTGACTGCTTTGCCTCAATAAAACTCTCCAGTTCTTTCTCATCCTGCTTTGAATTCTCCAGTTCCCTGGCAATCCGGTCATGATCCTGCCGGATTTCCATGACCTGGCGTTTGATCTCTGCCTGATCTCTGTTGATCTGCGCATATCCGCTTCGGATCTCCTCAGCTTTCTTTTCCTGCTGTTTGATATTCATTCTGGCAGTATTCTGTTCTATATATTTCTGACGGAGTTTTTCCTGAAATCCTGCAATGGCATCACGAAGCCTGTTTCTCTGATTTTTATTTTCCTCAACAGCATTCTGCATTTCGGTCAGATTCTGCTTCAGCTGATTTACTTTTGTTTCCAGTTCCTCTATTTCACGCCGTCTTCCAAGCAGATTGCTGTTGTTTCTGAAGGCACCGCCGGTCATGGAACCTCCCGGGCTTAAGGATTCACCCTCTGTTGTGACCATTCTCAGACTGTGTCTGTATTTTTTTCCTATTGCAATGGCATGATCAATGTTATCAACTACCAGCACTCTTCCAAGAAGGAATTTCGTGATCTGCTGATACTGAGAAGCTACGGACACCAGTTCGCTGGCAATCCCCACAACGCCCGGCTCTTTCAGTGCTTCTTTCGGTGTAAACTCACCTCTGGGACTTATGCTGCTCATGGGAAGAAAGGTCGCACGTCCATAACGATTCTTTTTCAGAAACTCGATCATGGTTTTGGCAGTCTGCTCATTATCTGTAACAATATTCTGAATGCTCCCACCAAGAGCTGTCTCGATAGCGATCTCATAATCTTTGTTTACCTGGATCAGATCTGCGACAACACCTTGGATTCCCGGAACACGTTCTTTTTGTTCCATAACTCTCCGGATACTGTTTCCGTATCCATCATAGCGCTCCGCGATATTTCTGAGAGAATCCAGCCGGGATGCCTCTCTGTGATAGGCTGTCTGTTCTGCTTCCAGCTTTGTGTTCTGTTCCTTCAGCTTTTCCTGAATCTTCATCACACTCAGATTCAGATGTTCACATTCCTCATTGGCATTTTCAATCTGGGATGTAATCTCATCATACTGTTTCCGGGCTGTAGTCAGAATGGTCTGCTGTTCTTCCTCTTCACTCTTCAGTCTGAGAATACGCTGGCTGATCTCTGCCTTACGGATTTCTGCCTGTTCCATCATTGCATCAAATCTCTGGGCTTTACCCTTGACATTGGCGCGGCTGTTCAGAATTTCAATGATCTCATTTTTGCCATTCTCCACTTCGAGAGTACAGGCTTCCATATTCTCCTGCGCTGTCCTTAATTTCTCTTCTTCCTCAGAAAGTTTCTTACGGACAGCCTTTAACTGTGCATAAATATCCGTTTTTTCTTCTTCAAGTTTCTTCTTTGAATCTGTTCTTACTGAAAGTTCAGCCTCAATAGTCTGGATACGTCCCTTATAATGCTCTTCATTCTGTGCCCCTGCCAGTATCTGCTCATTTAATACATTGATCTGGCCTTCCAGCTGTTGTTTACGGATTGCCTGCTCCTGACCGGAAATGCGAAGTGCATCCATTTTGGAATTTAAATCTTCCAGTTCCTGTTCCAGACGTTCATATTCCACCTTGGTCCGGTCATAGGAACTCTGGGTATCCTTCAGCTGATTCTGCGCAATTATGTTCTTCTCTTCCAGTTCCTTGAGTTCTTTGGCTGCAGCAGCATACTCCATCAGGAACATATTCACATCCAGTTCCTTAAGAGTCTCTCTTTTGGAAAGATAAACTCTTGCTGTCTCTGACTGTTTCTCCAGTGGTTCCAGCTGTCTGGTAAGCTCCGAGAGGATATCTGTCACTCTGACCAGGTTCTGGCGTTCTTCCTCCAGTTTTTTAATCGTGGTATTCTTTCTTCTCTTAAATTTAACAATACCTGCTGCCTCATCAAAAAGCTCTCTTCTCTCTTCCGGTTTACCGCTTAGGATCCTGTCGATCTGTCCCTGTCCGATAATGGAATATCCTTCTTTACCGATACCTGTATCATAAAACATCTCATTGATATCTTTCAGTCTGCAGGCACTTCCGTTGATCTTATATTCACTCTCTCCTGAACGGTAAAGCCTTCTGGTAACCGTAACCTCGTTAAAATCAACCGGAAGCTTATGGTCTGAATTATCCAGTGTGATCGCCACCGATGCATAACCCAGGGGTTTTCTTGTCTCTGTACCGGAGAAAATAACATCCTGCATATTTCCTCCTCGCAGAGATCTGGCACTCTGTTCACCCAGCACCCATCTCACCGCATCACCGACATTGCTCTTTCCACTTCCGTTCGGACCTACAATACCGGTGATCCCGTTATGAAATTCAAAATTGATCTTCTGGGCGAAAGACTTAAATCCCTGTACCTCTATATTCTTTAAATACATAATTCTCCTGTTTATTTTCTGAGTACACGAATCGCCTGGTATGCTGCGGCCTGTTCTGCTGCTTTCTTTGTATGACCGCTTCCCTGTCCCATCACTTTTCCGTTTACTCTTGCCTCCACAGTAAAGTTTTTGTTATGATCCGGGCCTTCTTCTTTTGTCAGAATATATTCCACCGGCTGTGTTCCGTTTTCCTGCACGATTTCCTGCAGGATGGTCTTGCTATCATAAAAGAGCTGTTTATGTTCAATATCATTCAGGATAAAATTCAGCACAAACTCCTTTGCATTAGCAAAACCACCATCCAGATAGATAGCTCCCAATAAAGCCTCTGTTGCATCAGAGACGATAGAATCCCTGTTTCTTCCGCCGGTCATATCCTCTCCCTTTCCAAGCAACAGAAACTGCGGCAGTCCGAATTCTCTTGCACAATAGGCAAGGCTTGGCTCACACACCAGGCTGGCTCTCTTCTTTGTCAGCTCTCCCTCCGGTATCTGGGTAAATCTTGCATACAGATAATCACTGCTGATCAGCTCCAGCACAGCATCTCCCAGAAACTCCAGTCTCTCATTGCTGCCCAGCTTCCCCAACTTCTTCTCATTTGCATAGGAACTGTGAGTCAGTGCCTGTGTAAGATAATGTTTATTTTTAAAATGATATCCTATGATTTCTTCTAATTCTTCTGTCTTTCTATTCATTCCTCTAACCCTCTCCATATGCGCAGGGCTGTCATCTGACAACCCTGCGACATCATTTTTTGCAACTGCTCAGTGCGCCTGTATTATACTCCTGTCAAATTTCAGACTGCCGGACAGTTACATTTTTATTTAATTGTCCGAATTGCTTCAACAGCATCACCGACTGTCTGAATCTGTTCGACAGATTCATTATCCAGCTCAATGTCATACTCCTCTTCAATCCCCATAATAATCTGAAAAATATCAAGAGAGTCTGCACCAAGATCATCTACAAATGTAGTGTCTTCTGTGATCGAATCTGCATCAATATTCAGAACCTCTGCTATGATAGCTTTTATTTTCTCCAGTTCCATCTTCAACCCTCCTTCCTGTTTCTGTTCCTGTCCTGCTCTATTCTGCTCCGGACTTCAGTACTTCCTGATCCTCCAGGATACGCTCTGCGATCTTCTCGTTGATCTTCTCCTGTTTAAACTGTACACACTGGAAAATACCATGTTTGATCTCAATGGCTTTGGCACTTCCATGCGTCTTTACCACAAGTCCTTTAAGCCCCAGAAGCGGTGCTCCGCCATATTCCGTTGCATCAAAGGATTTCAGAGTTTCTTTCAGTGCAGGCTTTACCAGAAGTGCACCGATCTTACTTCTTGTGCTGGTCATCATTCCTTCTTTGATCTTCTGGACCAGGGCAGAACCAACTCCCTCATATAATTTAAGGATCACATTTCCCACAAATGCTTCGCATACGACCACATCCGCATATCCTGCCGGGATATCTCTGGCTTCTATACTTCCGATGAAATTAATGCTTTTGCATTCTTTCAGAAGGGGGAAAGTTTCTTTTACAAGTGCATTTCCCTTCTCCTCTTCCGCCCCGTTATTTACAATGGCAACTTTTGGATTTTTAATACCGACTACGTTCTCCATATAAATAGAGCCCATCTTCGCAAACTGCACCAGATGCGATGGACGTGCATCCACATTGGCACCACAGTCGATCAGAAGGGAAACACCCTTCGTGGTAGGGATCAACGGTGCAAGAGGCGGCCTCTCCACACCTTTACTTCTGCCTACCAGTACCTGTCCGCCAACAAGAACAGCTCCTGTACTTCCTGATGAAACAAAGGCATCTGCCTCCTGTTTCTTAACCATATTCAAACCTACTACGATTGATGAATCTTTTTTCTTACGGATCGCAAAAACAGGGGGTTCTGCTGTCTCGATCACCTGGGATGCATTGACAACCTGGATCTGGTTCTTCGGATATCCGGAATATTTCGCCAGTTCCTTATCTATCACTTCCTGTTTTCCTGTAAGAATTACTTTTATGTCCTGTCTCTCTGTTACAGCTTCCACTGCAGCTCTGACAGGTTCTGCCGGGGCATTATCCCCGCCCATTGCGTCCACTACAACTCTGACCTGTTCTACCATATTTTTATATCTCCTGTTCACTTACTGTTCACTCACAGATGTCAGAATCAAAAGATATTTTCTGTTACTGACCCGGCATCCGCAAATTGCCCCGCTGCAAAGCAGCTCCTGCAATCTTCCATAATCTGTATCATACTAAAGAACCCTCTGCAAAGTCAATAGCATCTGAAAAAAATCACTTTTCACTTTTTTGTGCCTCGATTCGCTCCGCCAGATCATTCAGATAAACCCACCTGTCCATCTTCTCATCCAGATCTGCCTGTGCCTTCTCCTTCTGCTCCATGATCTCACGAAGCTTCACAGAATTGGTGGCATTGGCCTCCATATCCTTATCCAGCTTCTCCAGCAGTTCCTCCAGCACCGCAATATCATCATCGATGGTTTCAAATTCCCTCTGCTCTTTATAGGTAAATTTCAGCTTCTGGGGACGATTCTGCTTCCAGTCTGCCTGAGCCGACTTCTTCTTTTCCGCGCCAACTGCAGTGCTCTGTCCTTCAGATACTGCCCCGCCTTTTCTCGCCAGCGCCTCTGTATAATCCGTATATCCGCCCTCATACTGGGTCAGATGTCCATTCCCCTCAAAAGCAAAAATCCTGTCCACAATATTATCCAGAAAATACCTGTCATGAGACACTGCGATCACAATCCCTGCAAAAGAATCCAGATAATCCTCCAGAATGGTCAGTGTAGGAATATCCAGATCATTACTTGGCTCATCCAGAAGAAGCACATTCGGCGCCTCCATCAGAACCTTCAGCAGATACAGACGCCTCTTCTCACCACCTGACAATTTGGCAATGGGTGCATACTGCATGGCAGAATCAAAGAGAAACCTCTCCAGCATCATTGTTGCGGAAATCTTCCCGTCTCTGGTCGGAATATACTCTGCCACGTCACGGATATAATCGATCACACGCTGATTGGTATCCATATCCGGCACTTCCTGTGCAAAATACCCTATGCGGATGGTTTCTCCAATTTCCACTTCTCCTGCATCCGGCTGTACCATCCCATCAATAATCTTGATCAAAGTTGACTTTCCGCATCCATTGGGGCCGATAATTCCCAGACGCTGATTGCGCAGCACAATATAATTAAAATCATCCAGGATCTTCTTCTCACCAAAACTCTTGCTGATATGGTGAAGTTCGATCGTCTTCTTTCCCATACGTGTCTCAACAGAATCCAGCTCCACATTCGCATCCCGCACCGGAGCCTTTCCGTTCTTCAGTGCCTCCAGGCGTTCCAGACGTGCCCGCTGCTTGGTACTTCTGGCTCTGCATCCACGCTTTGCCCACTCCAGTTCCATGCGGAGTACGCTCTGTCTCTTCCTCTCACTGGCAAGCTCCATCTCCTCACGCTCTGCCTTCAGTTCCAGAAACTTCGAGTAATTAGCCTCATAAGCATAAAGGCCGCCATGGGAAATCTCCAGAATCTTATTAGTAACCCTGTCGAGGAAATATCTGTCATGAGTAACCATAATCACAACGCCCTTAAAACTTCTCAGAAAGTCCTCCAGCCAGGTCACCATCTCATTATCCAGATGGTTGGTAGGCTCGTCCAGAAGCAGCACATCACAGGGATTCACCAGAGTCCTTGCCAGTGCCACCCTTTTCTTCTGTCCCCCGGATAAATGATCGATCTTCTCCTCATGGTCTGTAATTCCCAGCTTATTTAGAACATTCCTTGCCTCGCTCTCAGTACTCCAGTCCTTCTGCCACTTTCCTTCTGCCACATAATCCAAGACAGAAGCTCCCTGCGGAAACTCCGGCATCTGCGGAAGATACGTGATTCTCAGGCCATTTTGAGTGATCACCTGTCCCTCATCCGGCTCCTCCAGACCGCCGATGATCTTCAGAATCGTAGACTTCCCGGTCCCATTAATCCCGATGATCCCAATCTTATCTCCCTGATGCACCCCGTAGGAAACATCATCCAGCACCACCTTCTCACCAAACACCTTGGAAACATGCTCTATATTCAAAATATTCATAAATTCAAACCTCTCTCGTAATTTTCGCTTCCTGTCTGTTTCTGCTCATCTGTAACACTTCCACAAAAACTATAGAATTCGCTCCTCATTATACCATCTTCCCAGCCATTCTAAAACCCCCGGCACAGAAAAAACACTCCCCTCCGAATAAATCTATCCGAAGAGGAGTATCCTCAAAATCACATATTTTTGTTCCTGAAAAAGAATTGCTTAGTTCATCTCAGTTCCATTCTCAACTGCATACTTCAGTCCCTGCACAGCAACCGCCAGCGTAGCTTCCTCTACAGTAGCGCTTCCAAGATCACCCATATCCAGTGTCAGTGTATCATCATCATTCACTGCCACGCCAAAAGTAAGTGCCATCTCAGAAACTTCATCAGTAATCGTCACAGTACCATTCTCTTCATCAAAAGTACCTTCGCCAACAAAGCTTACATAGTTATCATCCTGATCGATCACAAGTACTGAGCAGAAAGTTCCATCCTCATTAGCTGCATAAATAAAAGTCTCACCCGCTTCTGTTTCGCCGGAATAACACTCTGTCAGGATATCACCCATATCCTGATAAGTCTGATTGTAATCCGACTCATCACCGTCTGCCTCATAAGGCTCCAGGGTTGCAGTCAAGTCCAGACTGTCCGGATCATAAAGTTCCAGAAGATTCTCTTCCTCATTTGCCTGCACCAGATAAGTTACCATATTTTCATCATCATACGTGCCGTCGTCATTTGCGAACTGCATTACCAGAGCTGTATATTCTCCGTCTGAACTCAGGGCATATACACCAAGAACATCCTGCTCTTCATCCTTCCACTGACCAAAAAACGAATTATCTTTGTAGAATCCGTAGATATCTCCTGCGCTGTCCTTCCAGAGTCCTAACATTGCCTCTGATACATCCGCGACATCTCCGTCATCTGCTGCTTCTTCTGTAGTCTCCTCTGCTGCCCATACCGGAACAACCATAGAGCTTACCATTGCAGCAGCACAAAGACCTGCCATTATTTTTTTCCAGTTTTTCATATTTTTTTACCATCCTTTCTTAAAATGTGTGTACATATTTCTAAACTGAATTTCTATGTTCTTACTATAAAAAATTTCAGTCTTATTTTCAAGATACATGGGATTAAATGACATTTTTCATGAAATATGGAAAAATGAATAAATACTTATGGTATTACTTGTTTTCAGTAAGGCTGTCTCTTATACACATCTGACGCTGCC
>ENA-UALE01000117-UALE01000117.1-human-gut-metagenome-genome-assembly--contig:-NODE-117-length-31546-cov-10.192595_pt1 | contig 31546 bp, 28 predicted proteins | sample MGYA00243697_ERZ654462 | MGnify/ENA primary metagenome ERZ654462 (study PRJEB26926, sample SAMN06164625) | human gut metagenome | biome: ENVO:00009003; feature: ENVO:2100002; material: ENVO:00002003... | reverse complement strand
TCTAATGCAAGTGTTACCACATCGGCGTCAAGGCCGTTCGCAACCTCCAATGCCTGTTTTCCAGAACCGCCATGGGACTGGATGATCCTTACCTTCTGCCCGGTCTGCTCTTCCCAGTGTTTTTCGAACAAGGTATTGTAGGTCTGATATAATTCTCTGGTCGGATCGTAGGAAACATTGACGATCTCTACTGTATCCGCATCTGCCACACTGCCGCATCCGGCGAATGTTCCCATTGCAAGCATTGCTGCTGCAAGGATTGCTGCCATCCTCTTTCTCATTGTCCCTCCACTCCGTAAAACCTGCGTCACGCACAGGTAAAATCTGTGTCTGCTGTCCTGTAAAACTGTCTTAATATCTTATCATCTGTTCCTTTATTTTTTCTTTTTCATATATTTCCTATAAGATTACTAGGATTATAACTTTAGTTCGCTGATGTGTCAAGATATAATTGGAAAATTTTTTCAATTATTTATGGGGTTGTGTATTTCAAAAGATGTGCTCTGATTACAGATTAAAAAATGACAAAAAAAATGAAACCTGGGGTCAGGTTCCATTTTTAGGAGAAGGTATTTTTACTATGGGGTATAGCAAAAACTATATATAATGTATTGGGGGGGGTTTACGGTTATTATAATAGCATGCCCCCGCAAATAAGTGTGCACAAAGTTCACAATTTTTCATCATTGTTTTTATGCATATTATACAGTACCTTGGTACCATATTTTTGTGAGAACAGAAAAATATGCACAATTACTTATCAAATAACGCCTCAAACTCCTTCTGGCTGATTTTTTCTTTCTCCAAAAGAAGGTTTGCACAGGCATCTAATACATCACGGTGATCCATGATCATCTGTTTTGCTTTTGCATAACTTTCATCAATGATACGTTTGATTTCCTGATCAATCGCACTTGCCACGCCCTCACTGTATCCTCTGGTGTGTGCAAGGTCGCGTCCGATGAATACCTCATCATCATCGTTGTCATAGCAGATCAGACCGATGTTATCCGACATACCGTATTTGGTAACCATGGCTTTTGCCATCTGTGTCGCCTGTTTGATATCCTGTGATGCCCCGGTTGTAATATCATCAAATACCAGTTCTTCCGCCACACGTCCGCCAAGTGATACGACGATATCCTGTAACATCTTGCCTTTTGTGTTGAACATCTCATCCTTTTCCGGCAGAGGCATCGTATATCCTGCTGCACCGCTTCCGGTCGGAATGATCGATACCGAATAGACAGGTCCTACATCCGGTAATAAGTGGAATAAAATCGCATGACCGGATTCATGGAATGCCGTGATCCGTTTCTCTTTATCAGAGATCACACGGCTCTTCTTCTCTGCGCCGATGCCCACTTTTACAAAAGATTTTTTGATATCATCCTGCTTGATATACGCACGGTTCTCTTTTGCAGCAATAATTGCCGCTTCATTCAACAGATTCTCAAGATCCGCACCGGTAAATCCCGCTGTGGTCTGTGCGATCTGTTTTAAATCAACATCATCGCCCAGCGGCTTGTTCTTCGCATGTACGCCAAGGATTTCCTCCCTTCCGCGTACATCCGGACGGCCGACGATCACTTTACGGTCAAAACGTCCCGGACGCATGATCGCCGGGTCTAAGATATCCACACGGTTGGTTGCAGCCATGACAATGATACCCTCATTGACACCAAATCCGTCCATCTCAACAAGCATCTGGTTTAAGGTCTGCTCACGCTCATCGTGACCGCCGCCCATACCGGTTCCTCTTCGTCTGGCCACTGCATCGATCTCATCGATGAAAATGATACACGGCGCATTTTTCTTTGCTTCCTCGAAAAGGTCGCGGACTCTCGATGCACCGACACCGACGAACATCTCGACAAAGTCAGAACCGGAAATAGAGAAAAACGGTACTCCTGCTTCCCCTGCAATCGCCTTTGCAAGCAATGTCTTACCGGTACCAGGAGGTCCCACCAAAAGCACGCCTTTCGGGATTCTTGCACCGAGCTGCGTATATTTCTTTGGAGCGCGTAAGAAATCAACGATCTCCTCTAACTCTTCTTTTTCTTCCTGTAATCCTGCGACATCAGAAAACTTCACACGTTTTGCCGGATCGTCACTCATTCTTCTCGCACGGCTCTTGCCAAAGTTCATCATCTTGCTTCCGCCGCCTGAGTTTGCTGCAGCCTGATTGGTCATGATCATAAAGAAAATGAACATTGCAGCAAAAATGATCAGATATGGAAGCAATGTCAAAAGCCAGCTTTCCTCCGGCGGATTCTGCACGGTATAAGTCTTAAATCCCGCATCCCGCATATACTGCTCGATCTCTGCCACATCTGAGACAAGCATCACCTGCGTACTCGAATCACTGAATGTAATGTTGACACTTCCTGTCGGCACTTCACGATTCGGCACAACATTAACCTGTGTTACCTTGCCCTCTGCCAATGCCGTCTCAAACTGCTGTCTTGTATACGTGTTGGTCACGTTATTGCCATCGAGCCAGTACCAGATTGCAATGACAGCGAGAACTAATATCAGATATACTCCAAATCCTCTAAAACCACTTCTCTTATTATTCAATCCCTTTTCTCCTTTATTCCTCTATCTCCACAAATCCAATGTAAGGCAGATTACGGTACTGCTGATTATAATCAAGACCATAACCTACTACAAATTCGTCCGGTATCTCAAATCCGACATAGTCAACCTTCACATCCACAACTCTGCGTTCCGGTTTGTCAAGAAGTGTACACAGACGGACACTCTTTGGACTTCTTGTTTTCAAATTCTCCAGAAGGTAGCTTAAAGTTCTTCCTGTATCGATAATGTCCTCGACAACAATGACATTCTTTCCTTCAATGCTTGTTGATAAATCCTGCACGATCTTTACAATTCCGCTGGATTCCGTACCGGAGCCATAACTTGAAACAGACATAAATTCCACTTCTACCGGAACGGTGATCCTCTTTGCCAGCTCACAGGTAAAGAAAGATGCTCCCTTTAAAATACAGATCAGGCATACGGATTCCCCTGCATAATCCTCACTGATCCTTGCACCTAATTCTCTGATCTTTTTGTCAATCTCTGCTTCCGTAAAATGAACGTTAATGTTTTTAATCTTCACGATAATTTCCTCCGTCGATCCTTACTTCCAGAATCTTTTTTGTATCTTCTTTTATTTTGCAGACGGCGCTGATCCGCCCGCCAATGACCCATAACACATGCGACTGCTGCGCTAAAAGCCATATGTGCTCTCTTTTTATCTGCGGTATCTTTTCGTCAATAAAATAGCTTTTCAGTTTCTTTTTGTGTCCCGCATCATCCACCGTCAGATAATCTCCCGATGCCCTTCTCCGAAACTGCAAGCCACATTCTATCCTATCATAATTCAGCCATTTCGTATACTGATTTTTTGGAATTTCGTCAACTTTTCCCGAAAATAAAAGCAGTCTGAGGCTTACATTGGCATCCGGCAGTGTGATATTTACCGTTTCTCCTGCCTCAAGTTTTGCAAAATCATCTGCCGTAACCTCATAAAATGACTGGGGAACACCTGTGCCCTTGTCCCTTTGATTCCGGCACAATCTTACCCCCTCATAGATCCGGCTCGCCGTCATCTGATACGGAAGCGTGATCTCCCGTCCGGTCTGTTTCTCCATCAGTGCACAGACATCCTGCACATGCACCATGCCAAGATCTTTCCGGCTGCCGGCAGTCTTTCCAAGCACCTCATGAACGATTTCCTGTCTTATGATCTCCGGATACTGCTTCCACTCATTTTCTAAAATAACATATGCACCGCCCCCGCCAATGCAGCATGTCTGCACGGCTTTTTTTGTTTCCTGTTCCATATAACTGACCGCCTGCTGCAAAAGCAGTGCACTCTGATTGATATGAGAAACTGCCTGCTCGTTAATTACCGAAAGTTCAGGCAGAATATGATGACGGATGCGGTTTCTGCTGTAATTGATATCCAGATTGGTGCCATCCGTCCGGTACTCCTGCCCGCACTTTTTCAGATACTCCTCGATCTGTCCCCTCGACACACAAAGAAGCGGACGCACAATCAAAATGTCATCTCCCAGCACCCGTTTCGGGTGCATACCGCACATTCCATGCACACCGCTTCCCCGCGCCATCTGAAATAAGACGGTCTCAGCATTGTCGTTCGCATGATGCGCAAGGGCAATGCTGACACGGCCAGCTCCACTCTGTTTCAGCTCTTCTGCTGCCTTTTGATAACATTCATAACGCAGTATCCTCGCAGCTTCCTCAACACCGATTCCCTCTGTGGCTGCATAGTCCGGCACATTGACCGGACATATCCTGCATGGGATATTTTTCTGCCTGCAGAGTTCCTCCACAAACGCTGCATCCTTTCTGCTCTCCTCACCGCGGATCCCATGTTCCACATGAATTGCCAGAAGTGTATAGCCGATCCTCTGGCGCAGTTCCAAAAGCACGAGTAAAAGTGCCACCGAATCCGCTCCGCCGGAGAGTCCCACGATCACGGTGTCCCCTTCTGTCATCAGTTTTTCTTTTTTGATCCAGTTTAATACATCTTCTGTCATTTATTTTTCCCAGATACATGCCGCTAACACGGTCATATCATCCTTCGCCTTTCCTCCCGTAAAAAGCATGACGCGCTCCATGATTTTCTTTGCCAGTATCCCCGGATTATTTGTCTGTATGCTCTCTATGATCTCCTGCATGGTATCCTCCGGTTTTTTCACATGCAGATATTCTAACACACCATCCGTTACCATGACAACAAAATCACCGCCCGTTAGTTTTGTTTCCTGCACAGAGATATCCATCTGTACCTGCGCTCCAACCGGCAGACTCTGGGAAGTGATACATTCCACCTCCGCCCCCCTCTTAATAAAGGTAGCTGCTGCCCCGATCTTATATAACTTCGCCATTCCCGTATACAGATTGATCTTGCAGAGATCGACCGTTGAATACAAATCATCCGCTCCTTTCATGACCATCGCGGAATTCATCATGCGGATCGCCGTCTCAACAGAAAATCCCGCCTCCAAAAAACGTTCAACCAGATCTAAGACCATCTCACTCTCTTTACATGCCATGCTCCCTGATCCCATTCCATCTGAAAGTCCAAGCAGAAATTCTCCACGCTCTAACTCCAGAAAAGAAAAATTATCCCCCGATATTTTTGCCCCGTCCTTTTTGACTCGCGCGATTCCCTGTACATTACGGTACACCGTGTCCTCATAAAAAACATAGTTGACCGGTTCCTTTGAGATAAAGGTTTTTGTGTCGGCTGCCGCCCGCATCTGCCTGCCTAATGCATGTCCCGCCGCAGTCACAAATGATTTCAGGGAAATACAGCCCCCCATTCTGCTCTTTAATGCCGCACTCAGTTTTAATCTGCCGTCAAGAGTCTCGATCAGATGTATTTCCTCAATGGAAATTCCCCTTTCTTTTGCCCGGTAACGTATCTCAGAGATTGCTCTTCTCTCCTGTGTATCGAGCACACGTTCTTCTCTTGCACAGTCCTGCATGATATAAGCCATGGCATCGAGCTGTTCCGCGATCACCTGCCTGTTTTCCAAAAGACGGTTGTACCACGCATGATTTAAGCTGACACGCTCAAACACACGCACCGCCTCCTCCACCATATCCCGGCTTTTCGCACAGTACTTCTTTAACTCCGCCTCATTTTCCACCCCCGGCTCTCCCACCTGCCAGATGGATGTGATCATTGAAGACAAAATTCCATAAAGCGGTGTGCAGTCCCTCTCCCAGCAGAGTGCGCAGGAATCACAGGAGGCACATACTTTTCCGGTCAGTTCGTTTTGTACCCTGCCAAGCTCATCCGCAGCATATTTTTCTTTTCCTGCACTCATATTTAAAAATATCTGGGACAGTCCCTGAAAAGACTCCGCATAATTTTTGAGCCGCTCGCCATTTCCCCGCTCCGGCAGTTCCTCTGTTTTCCGTTGCACCGGCGTCCACTCCATCAGGAAATGTATACCGCGGTTTAAAAGGATTACCGCACCAAAAATAAAGACTGCCTCCAAAAATACCGCTGCCCCGTCCGGCTGGTTTTTCCATTCCAGGAGACTTCCGCAAAACGATAAGATCAGTGTGGTAAGTCCCGCCATCACACCTGCCAAAAATGCCGGACACCCTTCATTTGCCCATTCGATCAGCTTCACTGCACCGATCATAACGATCAGTGTCACCCCGTATTTTACCGCTGCGGTCAGCGGCATAAACAGAGTCATTCCTATGTACATAAAAGCAAGCAGCACAACTCCGTTTACCTGTTCTAAATAGAGTGCGGTAAAATATGCCGGCACAAGCGGATAACATCCCATCACACTGACTCCACATGCCAGGCTCCCGAGTATTCCAAATATCATTTGTCTGACTCCCGTCTTTTTCATTCCTTTTCTCCTTACACTTTCTTATTTCTCCCTCCAACCACGGCATTTTGTCTGCCGGATTTTTTCGGGTGCATCCCATTATAGGAGTCCGAAATAAAAATCTTTGTCAAAGGAAATCCCGATTTCAAAAAAGTTTTCGCCAAAATCCCTTTTTCGATGTCCTTTCGAGGGAGTTCAAAACAGTTGATTATTTTTAGGAGTTTCACATTGCCCTCACACCTCATTCAGGTTTTTTGGTATAATGAACGCAAGTGAGTCAACATGCCTGCATGATTGACGAACGGCGAATTGGATTAATAAAGCATTTAAGGAGATGGAAAAATGTACACAGCAGACAGTAAACGTTATGAAACCATGCAGTATAACCGCTGCGGAGCAAGCGGTTTAAAACTTCCGATCGTATCTTTGGGATTATGGCATAATTTCGGTGATACCGGATGTTACGATAACATGAAGGCAATGTGCCGCACCGCATTCGACCACGGCATTACCCACTTCGATCTCGCTAACAATTACGGACCTGCTTACGGAAGCGCTGAACGCAATTTCGGTCAGATTTTAAAAGATGATTTTCTGCCTTACCGTGACGAGCTTCTGATCAGCACGAAGGCAGGTTATGATATGTGGGAGGGGCCTTACGGCAACTGGGGAAGCCGCAAGTACCTGATTGCAAGTTTAGACCAGAGCTTAAAGAGACTTGGTCTTGAATATGTCGATATCTTCTACCATCACCGCATGGATCCGGAAACACCGCTTGAAGAGACAATGGGTGCACTTGATTCTATCGTAAAAAGCGGCAAGGCACTTTATGTCGGACTTTCTAACTATGACGGACCGACCTTAAAGAAGGCAGCGGCTATTTTGAATGACTTAAAATGTCCGTTCATCATCAACCAGAACCGTTATTCGATCTTTGACCGTACCATTGAAGAGAACGGCTTAAAGGAAACTGCCCATGACCTGAAAAAAGGTATCATTGCATTCTCTCCTTTAGCCCAGGGCATGCTGACCAACCGCTACTTAAACGGTATTCCAGCGGACAGCCGTATCGCAAAAGACGGACGGTTCTTACATGAATCTTCCTTAACACCGGAACGTCTCAGTCAGATCAAAGCATTAAATGAACTGGCAGGACAGCGCGGTCAGACACTCGCTGAAATGGCATTAAGCTGGATCTTAAAGGACGACCATGTGACAAGCGTACTGATCGGTGCTTCAAAACCGGAACAGATTTTAGACAATATCGGTATCATCGGACATACTTCTTTCTCCAAAGAAGAGCTGGATAAAATCGACGCCATCGTAAAATAGAAGGTAACAAAAAACCAGTTCCATCTGCGTCATACGCACATCATGGAACTGGTTTTTCATTTTGTTATTTTATCATTTCGCTTCCTTGAAGATGATCTCATTATCATAGGCAAGTCCTAATTTACTCTTTGCAGTATCTTCCACATACTGCTGGGACTTTGTATACGTCTCATAGCTGCTCAGCTGTTCTCCCCTTGCGGTTTCTTCCTCCAACTGTTTCTGAAGCGACGCTTCCTGCTGCATGTATTCCTGATCTTTCTGGTAAACTCTGATGATCTGGACAGACATTACCGCAACAAACGCAATGACGATCATTCCAATACAAAGCTTTCCTGCTCTGTTATTATTTTTTTTCCGACGTCCCCTACCTGCCATATCTGTTTCCTTCCATCTGATATACCGCTGTCCTGACTGTTTTTCACAAACGTCCCGTCAGGCTATAGTTTACATAATCCAATTTTAACTGCTCTGCACACTTTTTTCAATCGTTTTCTGAAAAAATGTATAATTTTTTTCCCATGTTTTCTGAATGGTAGTAAAATAGTACCAAATATTTTGCCGAGCAGACCAAAAACCGTCCCAAAGACCATCACATTGATCCGTATGACAAACCGGCTGAGCAGAAAATAGTAGAGCAGCATGCCAATCATGATGCCGCCTATGGAAAATCCCCGCACCATGCCGTCATTTTCCCGATACAGCATCACAAAAACCACAGCAGTACAGCAGAGCCAGTAAAAAAAATCCTCCACACCGATCCAGAAATTCCCGTGTGGCACGACTCTGCGAAATATCCGGAAAATATCATATAAAAGAAACAATGCACCGCCAATCAATATGGATACCCCAAGCGAGGCTGCCTGCTCACTGATTGCTGCGCTGACAGCCATCATTTGAACAGCCTTCCTAAAATAGATTCAGCCTGTTTTCCTGTATTTTTGATATCGGAATACGTCAGGGAATCGATTCTTCCTTCAATATCAATTTCACCTTTTTCCAGGGTAAGACGGTTCACATGAAGATCATGTCCTTTTATTAAAAGCATGCCAAGTTCTGTCTCTAACAGAATCTCTGCCACATCAAATGACAACACGTCCACCACGCCGGAAAAAGCTCCGCTTTTGCGGTTTGCAAGCAGTACCTTATGTGACTTTGTCACATTTGTATTTTTATCATCCATCCTAAGACCTCCTGATATTTATTGGCGGAAATATCTATTACCGTTTCTAAATATATTAGAAGGTGCCTGCTTTTATGCTATATATTCAAATAAATCTTTTGCCTGTTCTTTTTTCGTGGTATCCAACAGATCGAGTACACGCACTTTTACGGTTTTCGTTCCAAATGCGATCTCAATGATATCCCCGACTTTGACATTGACCGATGCCTTCGCCGGTTTTCCATTTACAGATACCCTTCCCGCATCACACGCCTCGTTTGCCACCGTGCGGCGTTTGATCAGACGGGATACTTTTAAAAATTTATCGAGTCTCATAGTAATCCTCCAACAAAAAAGCGGATCCCACAACCGGAACCCGCTTAGAATCTTTTCTGTTATGATTATGCGTTAACCATATCTTTTAAAGCTTTACCAGCTTTGAATTTTGGAGCTTTAGAAGCCGGAATAACCATCTCTTTACCGCTCTGTGGGTTTCTTCCTGTTCTTTCTGCTCTCTCAGATACTTCGAATGTTCCGAATCCAACTAACTGGATCTTCTCACCTTTTTTTAATTCTTCAGCTACAACGTCTGTGAAAGCTTTTAATGCTGCTTCTACGTCTTTTTTGCTTAATTCAGTTTTCTCAGCCATTGCTGCAACTAATTCTGCTTTGTTCATGTTAAAAATTCCTCCTCTGGATTTTCACAGTAAATTTAATTTTGCGGTTTTCTGATGCACCAATCCCTGACGGATATGCGTACACTGTAATACCTACTTCATTATTTATACTTGTTTTTACTTCTGTTGTCAAGGAAAATCCCCGAAATATGGGCATTTTCAATTCAGAAAATGTCTGCCTGTAAACAGTAACCATTTTTACAAACATTTTCTATCCAGAATTCGTATTAAAGCATTTTATCGATCATCGCATGTACTGCTTTTGAAAGATCCGCTGATTTCTGATCTGCATCCGCAAGAGATGTTCCTTTTACACCCAGATAAAACTTCACTTTTGGCTCTGTACCGGATGGTCTTACACATACCCATGCACCATCTGTCATCTCATAGTAAAGAACATTCGAAGCCGGCAGTCCGGTCGGTGTTACCTTGCCTGTTGCAAGATCTGTAACCGTGTCTTTCTTGTAATCACGGATTGCAGTTACTTTATAAGCGCCGATCTCCTGTGGTGCCTGATCACGCAGCGTATTCATGATCTCCTGGATCTTTGCAAGTCCCTCTATACCCTTTAAGGTGATAGATGTCACATCATCTTTGTAATAGCCGTATCTCTCATACATTGCAAGCATTGCATCCCACAGTGTCATATTCTTTGTCTTATAGTAAGCAGCTGCTTCGCAGAGTGTCATGGATGCAACGATCGCATCTTTATCTCTCGCATAGGTTCCTGTCAGACAGCCGTAGCTCTCTTCCATACCAAACAGATAGGTTCCTTTTCCAGTCTTCTCGAACTCTAAGATCTTCTGTCCGATAAACTTAAATCCGGTCAGTACCTCTACCAGCTCGATTCCGTAATAGTCAGCGATCGCATCTGCCATATTCGTAGAAACAATGGAACGGATAAATGCACCGTCAGCCGGCAGGCTTCCATCGCGCTCCTTACGCTGTCCAATCACATAATCACCGATCAGGCAGCCGGACATATTACCGGTTAAGCTGTGATATTCCCCTGTTTTGCTGTCCTTTACATACACGCCGAGACGGTCTGCATCCGGGTCTGTTGCAAGGATCAGGTCTGCATCGACTTTTTTGCCGAGGGCAAGTCCAAGTTCAAATGCCTCTGCTGCTTCCGGGTTCGGGTAGCTTACGGTCGGGAAGTCTCCATCCGGCAGCTCCTGCTCCGGAACAACGTATACATTTTTAAAACCAAGTTCTTTTAATACGCGGCGTACCGGAATATTTCCGGTTCCATGTAACGGTGTGTATACGATCTTTAACTCTCCGCCCACTTTATCAATGCAGTCCTGATGCAGCACCAGTTTCTTTAACTCTGCAATATACGGATCGTCGATATCTGCGCCGATCACCTGATAGAGTCCTGCTGCCTTTGCCTCATCAAGCGGCATGGTCTTTACCGCTGCGTAATCAGTTACTTTTTTTACTTCATCCATGATTCCGGTATCATGTGGAGGTGTAATCTGTGCACCATCCTCCCAGTATACTTTATATCCATTGTATTCCGGCGGATTGTGGCTTGCGGTCACATTGATTCCGGCGATACATCCTAATTTACGCACTGCATAGGAAAGTTCCGGTGTCGGTCTTAAAGATTCAAATACATACGCTTTGATTCCGTTTGCTGCCAGACAGAGTGCCGCTTCATCTGCAAACTCCGGTGACATATGACGGGAATCATAGGCAATGGCAACACCGCGTTTCTGTCCGTTTACCCTGCTGATATAATTGGCAAGTCCCTGTGTAGCCTTGCGCACGGTATAAATGTTCATGCGGTTGGTTCCGGCTCCGATCACACCACGAAGTCCGGCTGTACCAAATTCCAGATCCATATAAAAACGGTCTTCGATCTCTTTTTCATTTCCCTCAATACTTTTCAGTTCATTTCTGGTATCCTCGTCAAAATAAGGATTGTTCAGCCAGCTCTCATAATTTTCTTTGTATCCCATTTTTCTTTCCTCCCATACTTACTTATGATTCTATTTTTATATTAGCGATAACGAACCTGTTTTTCAAGTACTATTCCATGCTAAATTTGTACAATTCTGTCCTTTTTAGTTGCTGTTACCGGATAATGTTGACAGAAGCTCTGACAATGTAGATAAATAGTCCGCACTGCTGCCTGTTGATGTTCCATCTCCGGTACTGTTTCCTGTATAAAGATCCGAAGATTTACCCGTGCCGGTTCCGCTTCCTGCTGCCGTGCCGGTCGATGTGTCAGTACCGCTTCCTGCAGTTGTTCCGGCTACTGTTCCGGTACTGCTTCCCGATGTTGTTCCACCGCTTTCGCCGGCCGTATGACTTCCTGCAAGACTTCCTGCAAGGCTTCCTGCCGCTCCCTCTGCCGAACTGTCCGCTTCATTTGCTGTTTCCGCATTATTTTCTGTTTCCGTTTCCTCCGTGGTGCTGTCTGTTCCGGTGCCGTCACCCGACATTCCGACTACGATCGTTGCCTCCTCAGAATTAACAAATAATTTCTTATTAAAGGTATCGTACCCTGGCGCCGTGACCGTAAGACTGTGCACTCCATACTGGATTGGAACCGCCTCTTCCGTATCAACAACCTTTCCATCGATCTGAATGAGCGCATCCTCCACATCCACGGCAAATAAAATATTTCCAAACTTCGGTCCCGCGCCCTTTAAGGTATTAAGATCAAGTGTCTCTGTTCTTCCACTCTCGATCGTAAGCTCCGTACTGCCGCCGTACCCATTATTTGCCACCGTCACAGTATAGGTGCCTGCCGGCAGCTCCATTGTCATATCTTTGGTCACTTCCGCAAAAATTTTGCTTCCGATCTGGATAAAGCTTCCCTCAAAAAGATCCGTATTGGTCAGAGCAAGCTCTCCATGTCCGGTCGTAACCACAATGGAAATCAGTTTTTTTCCTATACCGGTCACGCGCAGTGTATCTAATTCAGTCAGATCAGACAACTGTTTTCTCAGGTCATCCTCACAGATATAAAGATCTGCATCATAGGAATACCGCTCATCTCCAATCTTAAAAATGCCACGGTCCATATCCACCGAATAACGCGATACATCCGGATATTCCCAGACGGCATCTGAAATCTGCACCTGTGTGACTTTTCCCTGGTCATCTTTTTCTCCCACCGTGATCACTCTGCCCGGCTCAAAATAAGACACTGCAGTGCGGTTTCCGTATTTATCGAGAAACCTGGCCGCAAGTGTGTAATAATACACATACTCTTTCCCGGATGCAATCTGCTCTAACGTCAGGCATTCCTCCTGCATGTCATTTGTTTTGATCAGAAACTGGTCACTTCCGATCACAGCTTCATTTTCCTCGGTCGTCTCCGCCGGCTCATCTGCATCATCCAACGTTTCTTCCGTTTTTGCATCTTTCTCCTGATCCGGATAATAATAGCGTCCTGTCACGACCGTATTTTTCTTCCCACATCCGCCAAACAGCATGACCATTGCTGTAAGCAGTAATATGATCTGATATTTTATCTTCATGTATTCTCCTGTCTCCTACTGTAGCTTTGAACAATTTTTTACTCACCTAATTATACCGCAAACTGTCTATACGGTAAAGTGAAAGAGCATCTGTAAAAACTGCTCCCTTGCGTCCTCCTGTGCAACGACTTTTTCCAGTTTTTCTATATTTCTTCCCGACAGCCACGCCTTGTGTGAATTATAATAACGGTTGGCGATCTTCCAGAATTTTTCCGGGTATGCAAGATACACATACAGATATTTCAGTTCCTCCGGCGACAGTTTTCTGACCCGGTCATATCCGCGGATCAGATCCATGCCAAGCCCGGCATTCCAGTTATTTTTTTCCATCATTTTCCGGATAAAGTTGGCAAGATCCCCGACGCTCTCCTGATACAGGAAATTTTCAAAATGGACAACCGCGATCCCTTCCCGTGAAAAAATGACATTGTGCTGGTTATAGTCCCCATGGCAGAATCCGATCAGCTGTTCCTGGATTCCCAGATCTTTTAAAATATCCGTCGTCTCCTGTGCTTTTTTCACATACTCCGGATACCAGACCGCAAACATCATCTCAAAATCATTCTTTTTCTTTTTTGCACGGATATAATTTCTGACTTTGTTCAATTCCCGGTTTCTTTTTTCATAGAGAAGAAGCAGATTATTCTGCCCTGACTTTAAAAACTCCGGCACACTGCCCTCATAATTCTGCGCAGACTGGTGAAGCAATGCAAGTTCTCTTACTGCAGAAAGCATATCCGCCCTGTTTTTCGTGTCACATTCCGCCCCCGGAAATGCCTGATATAATATGTATTTTGTTTCCTCCTCGTTCACGGAAAACGGCTCACCCTCTTTTGTCCGCATTACCGTCTCCACCGTTCTTCCCTGTCCACTCAGATGATCCAGCATATCCGCTAAAAACCCGGCCCGCTCCTTTGATCCTCTGTATTCCCGCAAAATTTTCGGTCCCTGCTCTGTATCACACTGATAGCTGTCCCGTCCTCTTGAGATGGACTTTACTTCCAGTTCGTATTGTTCTAATATCTGTTCCGGTCGATTATACAAAAAAACGCCCCCCATATGATTGATTACGGTCTTACCCCGTGTCTCTTCATCATATGAGAGGGTTTGTTTATTCATGACTACAGATTCGCTCTAACAGCAGTTCCCTGTTATTCAGTTCTGGATCATCAAGCACCAGTTCTAAAAGACTTTTTAATGTCTCCCCGATCTCTTTTCCGGGTTTCATCCCGGCAGCGATCAGATCACTTCCATTTACAGCTAAATCCCGTATTGTAAGGCACTGATTCTTCTCTAAAATTTCCCGGTATAACGCCTCATAGCCATCTACATAAGAGAGTTTTTCTTCTCTCTGGTATTCACTCTGTGCCAGAATATCCGCACGTTTCACTGCAAATAATGCAGGATACTGTTCCACTCCGATCCTGCTTACCGCCCTTCTTACGTTTTTCTCGGAAAGCGGCGGATTGTCATCATGCCAGCACACCAGCCGGCACACCTTATCGGTCGTGTCATTGTCAAACTTTAACCGGCGGAGGATCTTTCTTGCCATCTCACTGCCTTCTTTGGGATGTCCGTAAAAATGGTCATTGCCGGAAGCATCCGTGGTTCTGCACACAGGTTTTGCCACATCATGTAACAGCATGGTAAGGCGCAGTACCTTATCTCCCACAATATGTTCCAGCGCTGCCACCGTGTGCTCCCCGACCGAATAACAATGATGCTTTGTATTCTGCGGTGTCGCCATCATACGGTCAAACTCCGGCAGAAACACTGCCGTAAGTCCTGTTTCCCATGCAGTCCTGATTTCTCCCGGATGTGCGGATGTAATTAATTTTACCAGTTCAGTCTGTATCCGCTCCGCACTGATTTTTGCAATATCAGGCGCAAGTTTTACCATCGCTTCTTTTGTCTCTGCCTCGATGTCGAACCCAAGCTGCGCCGCAAAACGCACGGCGCGAAGCATCCGCAGTGCATCCTCGGAAAAACGTTCCATGGCACATCCCACACAGCGGATCACGCCGCGCTCTAAATCACCCACACCGTCAAACGCGTCGATCAGGCCGTTTTTGTCATTGTACGCCATGGCGTTGATCGTGAAATCACGCCTTTTTAAATCCTCTAACAGACTCGCGGTAAACTGTACATTTTTCGGATGTCTCGCATCCTCATATTCCCCGTCGATCCGGTAGGTCGTCACCTCAAATCCCTCATGTTCCACCATCACAGTCACGGTTCCGTGCTGGATCCCGGTGTCAATGGTATGAATGTTCTTTTCGGCAAATATTTCTTTGACCTGCTCCGGTTTCGCCTGCGTCGTGATGTCCCAGTCGCCCGGTGTGCGGTGTAACATGGTATCACGCACACATCCGCCGACTGCATATGCCTCATACCCGTGTGTTTCCAATGTTTCTATGATAAATTTTACTTTTTCCGGCAAAACGATTTTCATATACGGTAAGTTCCCTTTTTCGTTGTCTTGATCGAATAGAGCAGATCATCCGCCCTCTTGATCATCTGGTTGATTTCTTCCTCGCCATGAATGTCTTCTGCCAACACGATTCCAATGGAGCAGGAAATGCGCTGCTCTTTCCGGATGGAAATCTGTTTTTTCAGTTTCTCAGAAATCGCTTTTTCAAAACCGTCCGCCTGATCGATCTTCTGATAGATCTGCTTTGCCGTTTCCTTCAGCCTTTCTTTATCCGCGGTGAAAAATACAATAATGTATTCATCTCCACCATAGCGGCAGACAAATCCCTGTTTTTCACACAGACCGGAAAAAATATCTGCCATTTCCTTTAAAACCAGGTCGCCGACATCATGACCGTAAGTATCATTATAATGCTTAAAATTATCGAGATCAATAAACATCAGACCCAGTTCCGGTTTCCGTTTTCCACCCGAAAATTCATCTATCAGATCTTTGATCCTACGGTAAAAACCTTCCCTGTTGTAAATTCCGGTGAGCTGGTCAGTGACTGCTGCGAGGTAAAGTTTATTGTTCATCTCGTATATTTTATCATATGCGTCCAGACGGTTCAAAGAATATTTTACCTCGCGGAATAAAAGCTGATACATATTTAAATCATCTTCGTCGAGCATATACCGGTTTACGGAAGAATGCCAGTTATCCTTCATCCTCACATAGGTGATCAGAAAACTTTCGAGTTTTGCATTGTTAAAATACGGCACCGCCACCAAAGAGCACACGTCATCCTCACCAAACAATGCCGTGATATCCTGGTGTTCGTTATAGTTGCTGCTGATCTTTGAGATCGCGTAGCCTCCCGGATTCCGCTTTAAAGATGCGATGATCCTGCCCGTCCGCTCCTCGTTTAAATCGATCCCGGTATTATTGTATAATACCTGCGTCTGTCTCTCCATACAGCGCGCATACACCGCACAGTCCACATTAAAGTGATTTAAAAATGTTTTCATGACCGCATCGATCATTTCCTCTGCACAGACCCCGGTCACATCAATCAGTTTCTGCCAGGTCGAAATAAAATCCAGCTGGTGTTTCTTGCTCTTATAGGCTAATACCATGCTCTCCTGCCAGAGCAGTACGTCTAATTCCTGTTCGGAAACATCCTGCTGCCCGTCCGCCTCATCCACCGGCGGCAGTGTATCCATCATTTTTTTCGCCAGTTTTCCATAGGTACTGAAATGCTGCCTTTCGTATTCTTCTAACGTTTTTTTCTGCTTCTCATAACCTTTCTGATTTTCGAGACATTTGAAACATTCCATCCGCTTTTGCTGGAAAAGTGCATAGCTGAAAAACTGATTTCCCTCGGATCGGCTCAGATAATCCTCCGCTTTCTCATAATCTGCGTCTGCCTTTTTATACTCTCCATCGTGTACAGCAAGAAGTCCGCGGGAGAATGTATACAAAAACATGTCATCATCGACCTTTGCATAATCGTGGACTGTTCCAAACCTATCCCCCATCTTTTCTTTTTCTATAACGTAATTTAAAAACTGCCTGCAGTTGTTTAAATAACGTTCACAGTTAAACCGGTTACCCTCTAAGATCGACACAAGAGCGAGCAGTCCATATAATTTGGATAGATTGCAGACTCTTAAGCTGTTTAAATGCAGACGCTCCACCGCTTTCATGCACTGTGTCAGATAAAACTCCGCCTTTTCATATTGTCCACACATAATGCAGTTTAAAGACATGTTATACTGCACTTCCGCAATATCTTCCGGTTCCCTCAGATGATAAAACAGACGGATTGCATGCCTGTAATAAGCCATCGCGCGCTCATTTTCACCGATCGCACATAAGTTATATGCAATCCCCGAATAAATACGCCCTGCCTGGATTGATCTTTTATCTTTCAGTGCCTCATAAGTCCTCACCGAATAAAGCAGAGATATCTCATACATACCGTTTGTCGATGACAGCATAATATTTTTCTGGTATGCCATATTGATCAGATACTCATTTCCAAGTTTTTTTGCTATGCGGATTCCCCTGCTGAAATAAATCAGAAGCTCCTCGGACTGGTTTGCTTTTTTCACGATCTCCGGCTTGTTATCGTACGCATAAATATATACATGTGCCAGGTGATTGCGATAGTTGTAACGGATCAGATTCTGGATCAGGCTTTCCTTTATCTTTACATCCTGTGCACAGAAAAAGATGTTATACCAGCCGGACATCTGGATCTTTGCCTCCAACAGTTCGGATAAAAACATCCGGTAATCATCGGACATTTTCCCGGCGATGCGGTATGTTTCTCCTGCCATCTCCAAAGCCTCTTTTAATTTTCCCTGGTACATATATGCGGTCGCGATCAGATAATCCTGCTCATATGCACACTCCTCTTCCTTTCCGGCAAGATGGATTTTTTCCAGATCCTCGCAGATTTCAAGCGCTTTTGGAATATCCTGTCTTAAAATCGATACTTTGACAAATAAGAGCCACATGCGAAAACGCGCGGCATCATCCACTAAAAGATTATCAAATTTTATCTTTCGCTCAATGGTTTCTAAATAATATGCCGCCTGGTCAAAATCAAGAAATTCGACCATATTCTGCAGTTTCCGGTACACTTTTTCACTCCCATAGTCAACGTATTTTTCGTCATCTATGGTTTCCTCTTTTTTTCTGCCGGAATTTCCGATATGATAAATCTTACTGCCATCATCTAATGTCTCATACAGCATTTCCCAGTCCGGCACCAGAAATTCCGGCATTGCCTGGACATCACTCACGCCAAGCACAAGACCGATATTGCAGTTTTCACATTTCAAAAAGCGCGCCGTAAGCTGCATGGTACTTTTAGAAGCCAGCTGAAAACGGTTCAAAACAAACAGAACCGGATGCCTGTCAGCAATGGCACACAGCATGCGCTCAAGTGCCGCCAACATGCGTTCCTGCTCATATGCCACCTCATCAAGCAAAATGATCTCCTCCCGCCCTGTATTATCCTGATTAAAATAACCAAGCAAAACCGGCCGGTGCAGATAATACACATCGCACGTTTCCATAAATTCTTCAAACGTTCCCGTCATATACCGCCTGAACCCATCACAGATCATGGTAAGATACGGCTCATACGCACAGGTAATCTCCCCCGTTTCAAATTCATGTACCTGTACGAAAATGTCTTCATTTTTCTCAAGCTGCTTTGTATCATTTAAGTTTTCTACGGAAAATTGTCCACTGTATCTGACTAAAAGATGGTTCTTTTCCACAGTTCCCAAACCGGCTGCTACCTGTTCTATCGCACCATCATAATATTTTTCTATCATCTTCTCCTGCCCCCTGGAAAAATAATATTTTGTGTTACATGTACTTTTTCTGTCCTGTAATTCATCGTAGAAACGCTACCGGAATCGTTTTCATATTATGTAAAAAGGAAACAGAACCTTGTGATCCGTGAAACCTGGCTGTGTTCCCCGGATCATTTTCCAGTTCTGTTTTCATTCAAAGTAATCCATCTGTTTTCAAACAGACTATTAATTATCTTAGTATGCTTTACCCCAATATACTAATTTGTGTGCCGGCTTTCCACAGCATACACAGACATCTGAAATGTGCGCCTGATCGTTAAACGGCATACAGCGTGAGGTCACTGCAAGGTCTTCTTTGATCTTGTCCTCGCAAGCCTGATCCCCACACCACATTGCACGGATAAAGCCCGGTTTCTCATTTGCAATCGTGGTAAATTCTTCGTAATTATGTGCATCCCAGATATGTGCATCTCTGTGTGCTTTTGCACGCGCAAACATATCTTTCTGAATCTGCTCTAACAACTCTGGCAGTTTTGCTTCAAGTTCGTCTAATGCGATCTCAATCTTCTCTCTGGTATCACGGCGTACTGCCACACATTTGCCTGCTGCGATATCCTTTGGTCCAAGTTCGATACGAACCGGGATACCTCTCATTTCCTGCTCAGAGAACTTCCATCCCGGGCTCTTGTCGGAATCATCAAGTTTTGCACGGCAGACTTTTCCGATGCGTTCACAGACTTCTTTTGCAGTGTCAAGCACACCGTCTTTCTGCTGCTGGATCGGGATGACCATAGCCTGTACCGGTGCAATACGCGGCGGCAGCACCAGACCCGAATCATCTCCGTGTACCATGATGATCGCGCCGATCAGACGTGTCGTCATACCCCAGGATGTCTGATATACATACTGAAGTTTGTTATCTTTATCCGTATACTGGATGCCAAATGCTTTCGCAAATCCATTGCCAAAGTTGTGGCTGGTTCCTGACTGTAATGCCTTTCCATCATGCATCAGTGCTTCGATCGTGTAAGTTGCCTCCGCACCTGCAAATTTTTCTTTTTCCGTCTTCTGTCCGCGTACAACCGGCATTGCTAATACTTCCTCACAGAAATCCGCATAGACATTTAACATCTGTACGGTTCTCTGCTCTGCTTCCTCTGCGGTCGCATGTGCGGTGTGTCCCTCCTGCCATAAGAACTCTCTGGAACGTAAGAAAGGACGTGTCTCCTTCTCCCATCTTACAACAGAACACCACTGGTTATATACCTTTGGCAGATCACGGTAAGACTGGATGATGTTTTTATAGAAATCACAGAACAATGTCTCAGAAGTCGGTCTGACACACAGACGTTCCGGAAGCTGATTCAAACCACCATAAGTTACCCATGCAACCTCCGGTGCAAATCCCTCCACATGATCTTTTTCTTTCTCTAACAGACTCTCCGGGATAAACAGCGGTAAATATACGTTCTCAACACCGGTCTCTTTGAAACGGCGGTCTAACTCATGCTGAATATTTTCCCAGATCGCATAGCCTGCCGGACGAAGGATCATACATCCCTTTACGGATGAATAATCGATCAGTTCCGCTTTCCTGACCACATCTGTATACCACTGGGCAAAATCTTCCTCCATGGAAGTGATTGCCTCTACTAACTTCTTGTCCTTTGCCATGATAAATCTCCTTACTCTTCTATCTAAACCTTTGGATTTATTTTATGATAAACCAAAAGGCTTGTCAATTTCAAACTCCAGTTTTCTATGCGTTTTCGGATGCCGGAACGCGATCTTAAAAGAGCACAGTGCAAGCTGTCCGCCCGACGGTGCAATGTTTTCTTTGAAGTTGTACTTTTTATCCCCAACGATCGGCATCCCTGCATGTGCAAGCTGCACCCGGATCTGATGGTGGCGTCCGGTATCAAGTTTGATACGCAAAACGGCATGTTTTCCATCCTGCTCGACCACCTCATAGGAAAGGCTGGCATGTTTTGCCTGCGGTGTTCCTCTTTCCACCACCTCGGAGGTATTTGTCTTTCCATTCTGTAAAAGTTCATCCTCTAAGGTTCCTTTTTTCTTTTCCGGCACGCCGTCCGTCATCGCATAATAATATTTGTCCGCCAGTTTTGTTTTGATCTGGCGGCTTAGATCTGCCGCTGCTTCTTTATTTTTTGCAAACACCATAACGCCTTCCACCGGCTGGTCTAACCGATGTACCACACCAATATAAGGAAGCTCCCCTTTGGATGCACGGTAATTTTTTAGCAGGCTCTCCATGTCCGCCTGCCCGATGCGTCTGGTCTGTGTCGCCACGCCTGCCGGTTTTTTACAGACGATAATGTCTTCATCTTCATAAATGATCGCTGGCTGCATACTGTTCCTCATTTCTACTGCTTGATCGGCATATTGTCCACGCAGCTTTTAAAATCATCTCTCCTTGCAGATTCTTCTCCCGGCAAAGGAGTAGCTCTCTTTCCACCGCTCTTAGAACATTCCTGGCACGCATCTGCCCCTGCAGATGCCTCTGTTCTTCCAAATCTGCACTGTTCCAGGTGATCTCCGCTTGCAAGATACACGCCCTCTGTGCTTTCTTCTGCCATTACAACAACTGGTTTTTCGTAGTTACTCATTTGTGTTTCCTCGCTTATCCTATATTGATCGGGATATGAAAAATGTGCCCTGTTTTTCTGTCCTGTTATCTGAACCCGAACATTTTTATTATATCCCCTTTTTATACTCTATCTCAAGCTCTTCTGCAAGATATCCATCACTCATGCAATGCATGTCGGAAATGCAGCTTTTTCAAAGCATCTTCTGTCCGAAAGCAAATCTGCATATTCGGCTTTTCATAGCGAAGACGGTTAATCGCTTCTTTCTTATCAATCAAATGATCAAAATCTTCCGTTTCTGATCTGTACTTTCATCAAATTCATATTACTTCTTTGAAAACGATGTACTGGCAATAAGGCGCGGAAGCCATTTTCTGACTTCCGCGCCATTTTTCTTTTCTCTGATACATGCAAAATAAAAAACCTTTACAGTTTAAATGTATATCCTACACCCCAAATAGTCGGAGAATATTTGGGATAAAAACTAAAGTTTAAAGCGGTATCCTACACCCCAGATAGTCTCTATATACTGAGGTTTATTGGTATTCATCTCGATCTTCTCACGGATCTTTTTGATATGCACGGTCACAGTTGCGATATCTCCGATCGACTCCATATCCCAGATCTCACGGAAGAGTTCTTCCTTCGTGAACACATGGTTCGGGTGCTCTGCTAAGAATGTTAAAAGGTCAAATTCCTTGGTCGTAAACTGTTTTTCTTCCCCGTTGACCCAGACACGTCTTGCTGTCTTGTCGATACGGATGCCGCGGATCTCAATCACGTCGTTCTCTACTGTGTTGCTTCCGATCAGGCGCTCATAGCGGGCAAGGTGTGCCTTTACCCTCGCGACAAGCTCACTCGGTGAGAACGGCTTTGTGATGTAATCGTCTGCGCCAAGTCCCAGTCCCCTGATCTTATCGATATCGTCTTTTTTGGCAGATACCATGAGGATCGGTGTATTTTTTTCCTCTCTGATCTGTTTGCAGATCTCAAAGCCGTCAATGCCCGGCAGCATCAGATCTAAAATGTACATATCAAAATCTTCGGAGAGCGCACGTTTTAATCCGACCACGCCGTCATTCTCAGCCTCCACCTCAAACCCGCTGAGTTCTAAATAATCTTTCTCCAGGTCTGCGATTGCAACCTCATCTTCAATAATCAAAACTTTACTCATTTGGTACCTCCTGATATTTACGAATTACAAAATACATGACCGTTCCGATGGACTCTTTGCTGGTCGCCCAGATCTTTCCACCATGGTCTTCTATGATCTTCTTTACAATGGACAGACCAATACCGCTGCCGCCGGTTGCCGAGTTGCGCGACGCATCCGCGCGGTAAAACCGGTCGAAAATATATGGCAGATCTCTTGCGGAAATACCTCTTCCGTTGTCCTCGATCTCCACCTGAATAAAGTCACCGACATCCTTGATGCGGATATTGATAAATCCCTGCTGTTTATCCAGATACTTGATGGAATTGCCGATAATATTGTGGATCACACGACGAAGCTGCTCCGGATCTGCTATGATCAAAACATTTTCGTCCACATAATTAAAGTAGGCAAGCCTGATATTTTTTGTTTCAAGATCAAGTCCGATCTCTTCTACGCAATCATTAAAATATTCCGATACATTGATCTTTGCGAAATTGTAAGGGATACGGTTCGTATCAATTTTAGCATACAATGTCAACTCATTTAAAAGCGTATCCATCTCATTTGCCTTATTGTAGATCGTGCGGATATATTTATCCCGCTTCTCCGGTGTATCCGCCACGCCATCCATCAGTCCTTCCGCATACCCTTTTACTGCCGTGATCGGCGTCTTTAAATCATGTGCAATATTGCTGATGAGCGTCTTGTTTTCTTTTTCTCCCTCAATCTTTTCCTCCGCATTATCCTTTAAGCGCAGGCGCATCTCCTCAAACGATCTGCAGAGTTCCCCAATCTCATCCCTGCTGTCCGATTCCACTGAAAAATCAAGATTGCCGTCCTTGATATTCTGTGCCGCCGTCTGCAGTTTTTTGATCGGATTGATCATGCTGGTATACATCCAGATGGTCAGCATCGTCGCAGTCAGCACAAGGATCAGCAGGATCGAGATCAGCACATCAATGAGAAGTTTCTTTACCTCCGGAACTGTCTCCTCTAAGATCGTAACAATAAAGGCACTTCCGTCACTTCCATCCTGAAACTGGAAGTCGATCTGCTTGATCAGCACCTGTTCGTCACCATCAATGTAAGTGCCGGCGTCCTCATCTTTCACCGTATCCCCATACGACGGCAGCTGTGTCAGCAGCGAAATGCTTGCATCCTCACCGATATAAATTAACTCTTTATCCTTTCTCACGATCAGATAAGAACTCTTCTCCTCTAATGTCTGGTTGAGTTCATTTAAATATTCCTGATCCTCCAGCCGTGCCGGATCATTCTTCGCCGCATCTTTCAGTTCCTTGAAACATTCTTTCGTAAAACGGCTTAAAAGCTGCATGGAATTGGAAAAATAGCTGTAATTATTTTCCTTGATTCCATAAGTCTGCTCAATCGCCTTCACCTGTATACGCTGAAAACTGAAAAGTGCCGCCATCATCAGCACGATCGGAACAAATATGATAATACAAAAAGAAATGATGATTTTTGATTTCAGTTTCATATTACATGTTCGCCTTTCCGGTTTCTGTTCCCACAAAAAAGGTCATAAGGGTATTTTATGACCTTCATAAACATACCTTTATGACCTATTATAGCATGAAAAATTTCAAATCCCATTTAATTTATATAAAATTGTCTAAACTTTTTGTGAAGACAAATGAGTTTTGTATTTCAGATATCTCTTACAGATATTTTTTTAATGTCTCAGCTTTATCAACTGCCTCCCACGGAAGGTCTAAGTCTGTACGTCCGAAATGGCCGTAAGCTGCTGTTCCACGGTAGATCGGTCTTCTTAAGTCAAGCATCTTGATGATTCCTGCCGGACGAAGGTCGAAGTTCTCACGAATGATCTCAACTAACTTCTCATCGGATAATTTACCTGTGCCGAAAGTATCTACCATAACGGATGTCGGCTGTGCTACACCGATCGCATAGGATAACTGGATCTCACATTTCTCTGCAAGTCCTGCTGCTACGATGTTCTTTGCAACGTAACGTGCTGCATATGCTGCAGAACGGTCAACCTTTGTACAGTCTTTTCCGGAGAAAGCTCCGCCGCCGTGACGTGCATATCCGCCGTAGGTGTCTACGATAATCTTACGTCCTGTTAAACCTGCATCACCGTGCGGTCCGCCGATTACGAAACGTCCGGTCGGATTGATGAAGAACTTGGTTTCTGCATCGATCATCTCTTTTGGAAGGATCGGATCGAAAACGTATTTTTTAATGTCTGCATGGATCTGCTCCTGTGTCACATCATCGTCATGCTGTGTTGATAATACAACTGCCTCAAGACGTACCGGTTTTCCAGCCTCATCGTACTCTACGGAAACCTGTGTCTTTCCGTCCGGTCTTAAGTAGGTCAGTGTGCCGTCTTTTCTTACTTTGGTTAACTGTAATGCCAGTTTGTGTGCCAAAGAGATCGGATATGGCATTAACTCCGGTGTCTCGTTGGTTGCATAACCAAACATCATACCCTGATCGCCTGCTCCGGTATCAAGATCATCTGTTAAGGCACCCTCTTTTGCCTCTAATGCCTTATCAACACCCATTGCAATATCCGGTGACTGCTGGTCAAGCGCTACCATAACTGCACAGGTATTTCCGTCAAATCCGGTTTTTGCATCGTTGTAACCAATCTCGTTGACTGTTTTACGAACGATTGCAGGAATATCTAACTGTGCTTTTGTAGTGATCTCACCGGTTACTAAAACAAAGCCTGTACAGCTTGCTGTTTCACATGCAACACGGCTCATTGGATCTTCTGCCATACATGCATCTAAGATTGCGTCAGAGATTGCATCGCAGACTTTGTCAGGATGTCCTTCTGTTACGGATTCGGATGTAAATAATCTTTTTTCCATTTTTATGCTCCTTTTTCTGATAGTGTTTTTCGTGTTCTTTGCGTAATTCTCCATTACACAAAAAAAATCCACTTGCGAAAAACAAGTGGAAGTGATAGCTGTAAATCAATCATCAAATCCTCTTATTGTTCGAACATATATGTACTGTCAGGTACGATTCGCTCAGGTTGGCACCTTCCGTAGAGGGGTTGCCGTGACTTCACAGATCCTTTGTATCTCCATCACTCTGAATAAGAAAATTCTAAAAATATTAAGTTGAAAAACTCACAGTGGCTAGAATACACCTGTTTTCCCCAAATGTCAAGGTGTATTTTCTTAACCTTTTACACAAACCAGATTGACTTTCAAATGTGAAAATTCTATACTATACTTAATTATGAACGTGACAGACGTACAAATGAAATGGGGTTTTTTATGAAGAAGGTAACAGTCAATAAACTTGAACCAGGCATGGTCACTGCCGAACAGATCCTGACAAAAAACGGACAGATGATCGTTGATAAGGGCGTCACACTTACAAGACCGCTTATCATGCGTCTTTCCTTTTATTGTGTTTTAGAAGTGGGTATTGAAGATCCGGATGAACCAAAAGATCCTGAAACACCGCATTTTATCCCGGCTTACTCCCAAAAAGTAAAAGCATCGAAAGAGTTTCAGACGTTCCAGTTTGATCATTCATTCGTACTGAACTCTTTAAAGTCCTCCATGGAGGGATATGTTTTTCACAATCAGCCGCTTGACACTGATGATCTTCTCGAACAGACAGTCAAACTGTTCAATTCCTGCAAGACATCACTGGAACTTTTTGATATGCTGCATAATATGCGTGCCTACGACGACAGCACTCACGCACATTCTTTAAATGTGGCTCTGATCTGCCGCCGTATCGGTAAATGGCTGAAAGTAGACGCCGCCACTTTAGACACTTTGACACTCTGCGGTCTTTTGCATGATATCGGCAAATTAAAGATTCCGGATGAGATTTTAAACAAACCGGGCAAATATACCGACGAGGAATTTGATCTTGTCAAAAGGCATACAAAATTCGGCTACGAATTATTGAAGCCTTTAAATATTGATCCACATATCAAAAAAGCTGCCCTGCTCCACCATGAGCGCTGTGACGGATCCGGTTATCCGCTGAAAGCGACCCAGAAAGACTTAGATGACTTCTCGATGGTTGTTGCAATCGCCGATGTTTACGATGCCATGACTGCCGCGCGTTCTTACCGCGCTCCTCTTTGTCCTTTCCAGGTCATTGAACGATTTGAGCAGGAAGGTCTTCAGAAATACAAACCAAAATTTATCCTTACCTTTTTGCAGCATATCGCATCCACTTATCAGAACAACCGTGTTCTTTTAAGCAACGGACAGAGTGCCAATATTGTGATGTTAAACCAGCAGCATCTCGCAAGACCGATCGTACAGTTAAACGACAACTCCTGTATTGATCTCTCTACACGTCTTGATCTGCATATTCAGAGTATTCTGTAAGTAAAAAAGAAGCACCGCAGAGGTTCTGCGGAGAACGATCACAGTTTCTGATCGTTCTCCAGCAGATTTGCCTCTTCGAGTGCTTCTTTTGCTTCTTCTTCCGTTTCTTCCGGTGTACCATTCTCTACCGGTATCTTTCCAATGTACATAAACAGGCGTGCCACAATCAGTGGTACAAATCCTATAAAAGCACCATATGCCCCATATGTATAGACGGATACGCAGCCAATGCATGCACCAACAAAAAATGAGAGTACCGTCATCGTATACATAATTCCTTTTCTCCGGAATTCCGGATCTTTTGTCAATACAAACTGTGTCCATGCGAGCAGCGACTGTTTAAAATTATTCGTAGTAAAAATGCTTGCACTGTTATACCCCGATGCGCCGGAATAACTGCCCCACTGAAATGCCGAACAGAAAAATATCGGGTAAAGGCTCACAACCGCAGACATCCCCTCCGGCATCATCGCTGTAACGGTGAGTCCTGCTGCGTCTACCCAGAGCACCAGCTTTCGCATATCCAGTTTCGTAAAATTCGTCAACAGATAAGAAATCACGATCGCACTTCCGAAAATAAGAAATGCTAAAAATCGTATCCCCACTTCTGCAAAATTTTTTCCGGTGAGCGCCGCCGCCATCTCCATGACATTTCCGGTCTGTGCGGAACCAAAATTTCCTGCATGCAGCAATATCGCATAGGTTCCCAGAAATCCTCCAACCAGTGTAAGATTCCAGTGAAGGATCATATCAAGTTCTTTTTGAAATATTCTTCTCATCGTTCTCCCTCTTCCCTTAAAACGCTATCATCATGAATGTCTGCGCGCAAAAACTGCCATGGTAAAAGACGTCTCCCATACCCGGAAACGCCCTCTCCATGGCAGCTTCTACATCGTAGTCCCTGCATAACAGCTCTTGCTTAGCAGCTTCTACATAATAGTCCCTGCATAGCAGCTCCTGCATGACAGTTTTCCCTGCCATGTTTTCAACTGCTATGACACTTTCAGTGTAAACTTCTGTATCTCTTTCTCTGTGCTTACTTTCTCGATCACAGCCCCCAGTGATGCGAGTTTCTTTTCAAATTCTTCATATCCACGTTCAATATAGTAGATATCGTCTACCACCGTGATGCCTTCCGCCGCAAGTCCCGCGATCACAAGAGCCGCTCCGGCACGCAGATCCGGTGCATTGACACGGGCTCCGGTATAATTCTCAATACCACCGATGATCGCTATATTGCTCTCTACTTTAAAGTTGGCACCCATGCGCGCCAGCTCACCGACATATTTAAAACGGTTTTCAAAAATACTCTCCGTAACGGTGCTCGTACCCTCCGAAATACCTAACACAACCGCGATCTGTGGCTGCATATCTGTCGGAAATCCCGGATACGGGAGCGTCGTAACCTGTGTGTGATGCAGTGGTTTTGAGGATACCACGCGCACCGCATCATCAAACTCTTCCACCTCACATCCGATCTCAAGCAGCTTCGCACTGATTGCCTCTAAATGCTTCGGGATGACATTCTTTACGGTGACATCTCCCTTTGTCGCTGCTGCTGCAAGCATAAATGTTCCGGCTTCGATCTGATCCGGGATGATAGAATATTCTGTCTTGTGCAGTTTTTCAACACCAACAATCCGGATCACATCCGTACCGGCGCCTCTGATATTTGCACCCATGCTGTTTAAAAAATTGGCTGCATCAACAACGTGAGGCTCTTTTGCCGCATTCTCCAGCGTTGTCTTACCCTCTGCCATGGCTGCTGCCATCATAATGTTGATCGTTGCACCGACAGATACCTTATCCAGATAAATATGTGTACCTTTCAGCTGCCTTGCATCTGCAACCACCAGACCATGGCGGATATCTACCGTCGCACCAAGTGCCCGGAATCCTTTCAGGTGAAGATCAAACGGACGGCTTCCGATATCACATCCACCCGGAAGAGCTACCTCCGCATGTTTATATTTTCCAAGGAGTGCTCCCAGCAGATAATAGGATGCTCTGATCTTACGGATATATTCATTGTCCACAACCAGATTGTGAATAAATGATCCGTTCATCTTTACTGTATGCGCATCCAGTCTGTCTACCTTCGCACCAATATCACTGATTGCATTTAACAGCACATTGATATCTCTGACATTTGGTAAATTTTCTATTGTAACGGTCTCATCCGTCATAACCGCCGCAGAAATAATGGCAAGCGCAGCATTTTTTGCTCCGCCGATCTCCACTTCTCCGACTAACGGATTGCCTCCTTTAATGACATATTGTTCCATACCACACCTCTATGAACCTTTTCATACAAACACATAATTATAGTTGCTATTATGTGCTTTTGTCAAGAATTATATCACAGTTTCAATTTTGTTGTAAATATGCAGATATTCCCAAAAATGCCCTTCATTTCCGCACACTTCCGTTCAACTTTTATCAGTTACTGATGTACTTCAACGGATTGACTGCAGCCCCTCCGATGTAGATTTCAAAATGCACATGTGGTCCTGTGGAACGTCCGGTACTTCCGCTCAGTGCGATCGGTTCCCCCTGCTCCACCTTCTGGCCGACTTTCACCAGCAGCTTGCTGTTATGTGCATACCGCGTCAGTCTTCCGTCCGCGTGGCTGATCACCACATTATTGCCGTATCCACCGTTATAAGATGCCTGGATCACAGTTCCCGCACAGGATGCGTACACGGTTGTTCCAATCGGGCATGCCCAGTCCACACCTTTATGCATTCTTCCCCAGCGTCTTCCAAATCCTGATGTAAACCTTCCACCGGCAAGCGGCTTAATGTATGTCGGCGGCACGATCGTTCCACGCTCCACAACTGCTGCCTTCGCTGCCGTCATGATCTTCTGGTGCGCTAACTCTCTGCTCACTTCAGCACCGTTTTCATATACAACAATATCGTTTCTCTCACGATGACCTGCCACGCCCTCTTCTAAAACTTCCTCCTGATTGGTATACCAGGAATCATTTTCCTTAATGACAGGTTCCTCCTCATAATCTTCCTCGTAAACTTCTCCCACAGTCAGCCTGATCTTTAAATCCGGTTCCGGAACCGCAATGATAAGCTCCTGTCCTTCCCGCAGTGAGTCTGCATTCTCAAGTCCGTTCAATGCCATAATATCTGCCACTTTTGTATCATGGTCAAGTGCGATCACAGAGAGACAGTCACCACTCTCTACTACATATATTTTATTCGATTCTTTCTCTTTTGTTACTTCAGCAGCGGCATCATCCGCAGTGGTAAACGCATCTGACTGCACATAATTCTCATAGACCTCAATATTTTCCACAAATACCATATCAAGGACACCCGTTTCATAAAAATCTGCTACATCCGATGTCACGGCATCTAAAAGCTGCGTTGCAGACTCTAAGGAAACGCCCGCAAGCGACGATGCCTGCATATCCTGCGTTTCTTTCCCCCCGGTTTCCGCCGGATCGTCTTCGTTTTCTGCCCTTTTCAGATCAGCCGTTAATATTCCACCGATCTGTCCCTCCAACGTCTGATATGCAACAGTATAGGCATTGTCTTCATCCGTTTTTTTTCTGACCTGATTCAGAAAATCTGACACTTCATCCAATGTCTTAAAATTTCCACGGTAGGAACCGATCGCAACCGTATAGGCACGCTCCCTGCTCTCAATCGTCTTCTCTGCTAATATCTTTTTTAACTGTTCTTCCAGCGTTTCTTTCTTTTCTAAACGCACAAACGGTTTCTTTTCTGTTTTTACAGACCATTCATAATCCATGCATAAACGGCTTGCAGATTCTTCTGCCAGTTTTCTTCTTGCCTGAAGGATTACATCCTTCACATCGACATTTTCCGCCACATACCCGACAAATGTTCCGTCTACATACACGCCCTGATAGCTCTGTCCTAATGCCGTCTGCTGCGAAAGTGCACTTCCTGCCAGTATGATAAGGAATCCGCCAGCAGTAATGATACCGGACAGCATTTTTTTATCTTTTAATCTTTTGTTCATCCTCTGACTCTTTCATTCCATTGATGTGATTTTACAAAGATTCTTTTTGAATTTGCGCCACGATCTTTTCGATCGTCTGTTCCACGTTCAGGCCATCCTCCGCGATCGTGATGTCCGCATATTTTTCATATAGAACAACTCTCTCATCATACAGGTCTTTTAACGTCTGTCCGTCTTTTAAAACAACGCCCCTGCCTTTAATATCTGACAGTCTGCGGTCGATATCCGCATAATCTAATTTTAAATAGATCACAGTTCCGATCTGCCTTAAGTGCTCCATTGCCTCTTTTCCATATACGACACTTCCCCCGGTAGCAATGACCGAATGATGTGCTTCTATTTCACTGTTGATACGGTTTTCCACTGCAATAAATCCGTCCGGCCCCTCTTCTGCAATGATCTCACGCAGTAACTTTCCTTCTTTCTCCTGAATCACCAGATCCGCATCCACAAACTGGAACCCAAGTACTTTTGCCAATATGACTCCGACAGTACTTTTTCCAACTCCGGGCATCCCGATCAGTACGATATTGTCTTTTTTCATCTGTTTTCTCCCGCTATAAACTTCCCATTTTCAATCGAGTAGGAGGGAAAATTAAATAAATTTTCCCGACCTCTCACACCACCGTAC
>ENA-UALE01000099-UALE01000099.1-human-gut-metagenome-genome-assembly--contig:-NODE-99-length-34674-cov-7.214795_pt1 | contig 34674 bp, 29 predicted proteins | sample MGYA00243697_ERZ654462 | MGnify/ENA primary metagenome ERZ654462 (study PRJEB26926, sample SAMN06164625) | human gut metagenome | biome: ENVO:00009003; feature: ENVO:2100002; material: ENVO:00002003... | reverse complement strand
ATGAGCGCTAGTCTCGTGGGCTCGGAGATGTGTATAAGAGACAGGTCCCCACCGACAACACCTGCGCTGCCAACACCGGCATCATCGACGGCATCTGCCGCCCGGCCAAGAAACCCGTGTTCGCCGGTGAGGAGGGCATCTGCTCCGGCTGCGGCGTGGCGACCCTGTCCATCAGCTACTACGATCTGGGCTACACCACCGGTGAGATGGCTGCCAAGGTCCTGACCGGTGAGGCCGATATCTCCACCATGCCCGTTGAGTACACCAACGTGACCAAGAAGTACAACAAGACCATCTGCGATGACCTGGGCATGACCGTTCCCGAGGGTTACGAGGCCATTGAGGAATAACAAGCGCTCAGTCTGTTTTGCAGAAAGCTCCCCTGATAGGGGCGCAGAGTTCACGCTGCAGTAACGAAGAGACTTTACAATAAAATCAGCGGAGAAGAGCGAATTTTGGTTCTTCTCCGCTTTCCCGTATCAGAAAAAAGTGTAGTTACAGGAGGAAAACGTTTTGGATATTCTTGCAAGACTTGCCAACCTGCCCGGTGCCTTGCCCGGTGCCTGTGCGCAGGGCCTCATCTGGGGCATCATGGCCATTGGTGTGTACCTGACCTACCGCATCCTGGATGTGGCTGACCTGACCGTAGACGGTTCCTTTGGCACCGGCGGCGCGGTCTGCGTTATGTGCCTGCTCTCCGGCATGAACGTCTGGGCAGCGCTCTTCATCGCCCTGCTGGCCGGTCTGGCCACCGGCCTTGTCACCGGCCTGCTCCACACCTTTATGGGCATCCCGGCCATTCTGGCTGGTATTCTGACCCAGCTGGCCCTCTACTCCATCAACCTGAAGATCATGGGCAAGGCCAACCAGTCCATCAACGTGGACAAGTATGACCTGCTGATTTCCCTGCGTTGGGTCAAGGAGCTTGCCCTGCACAACCCCATCATCATGGTCATTCTGGTCAGCGCTGTGGTCATCGGCGTGCTGTACTGGTTCTTTGGCACCGAGCTGGGCTGCGGCATCCGCGCCACCGGTTCCAACCCCGCCATGAGCCGCGCCCAGGGCATCAACACCAGCTTCAATGTGGTGCTGGGTCTGGCTGTCTCAAACGGTCTGGTGGCCCTGTCCGGCGCACTGCTGAGCCAGTATCAGGGCTTTGCTGATGTCAGCATGGGCCGTGGTGCCATCGTCATCGGTCTGGCCGCTGTCATCATCGGCGAGGCCCTGTTCAGCCGCATTTTCCACAACTTTGCCCTCAAGCTGGTGTCCGTCTCGCTGGGTGCCATCATCTACTACATCGTCATCCAGCTGGTGCTGACCCTCGGCTTTGATGCAAACCTGCTCAAGCTGCTGAGCGCCTCTGTGGTGGCCGTGTTCCTGGCCGTGCCCTATTGGAAGAGCAAGTATTTCGCAAAGCCCGCGGCAAAGAAGGCACAGAAGGAGGATGCAAAAAATGCTTGAGATCCAGAATGTTTCCAAGACCTTCAACGCCGGTACCGTCAACGAGAAAACGGCCCTGAACGGTCTGAACCTGAAATTGAACGAAGGTGATTTTGTCACCGTCATCGGCGGCAACGGCGCGGGCAAATCCACCATGCTGAACGCTGTGGCCGGTGTGTGGCCCGTGGACAGCGGCAAGATCATCATTGACGGCACCGACGTGACCAAACTGGGGGAGCACCAGCGCGCCGCCTACATCGGCCGCGTGTTCCAGGACCCTATGACCGGCACCGCCGCCACCATGCAGATCGAGGAGAACCTTGCTCTGGCCGCCCGGCGCGGTAAGCGCCGCGGCCTGAGGATCGGCATCACCAAGGCCGAGCGGGAGCGCTACCGTGAACTGCTCAAGAGCCTGGACCTGGGCCTGGAGGATCGCCTGACCGCCCGCGTGGGCCTGCTGTCCGGCGGTCAGCGTCAGGCATTGACCCTGCTCATGGCTACCATGAACAAGCCCAAGCTCCTGCTGCTGGATGAGCACACCGCCGCTCTGGACCCCAAGACGGCGCTCAAGGTGCTGACCCTCTCGGCCAAGATTGTGGCGGAGAACCACCTGACCACCATGATGATCACCCACAACATGAAGGATGCCATCAAGTACGGCAACCGCCTGATCATGATGCACGAGGGCCACATCATCTATGATGTCTCCGGGGAAGAGAAGAAGAACCTGCACGTCTCCGACCTGCTGGCCAAGTTCCAGATCGCGTCCGGCGGCGAGTTCGCCAACGACCGCATGATCCTTTCTTAAAAAAGATGAAGCGGCAATAAAGTAGTTGCTTCTTAAAACATAGAGAACCCCCCTGCCGGGAGATCACCGGCAGGGGGGTTCTCTATTAGAGTATTGGGTTTGCGGTGTTATTTGTTCTTCTCGTTACGGTACGAATTACTTTTTGAACGCCTGCACCTGATTCCATGCCTTGATAACCTCTGTACGGTTTACAGGATCAGTTGCTTCATAGGTTTCGCCGTTGTTCTTCGCGGCCTTGAGCAGGTCGTTCTCCACGGCCCATGCAATGGCCTTGTCAGTCTCAGTGGCATTGGCGTTCAGCACGGCGGCGGGTTCAGGCTTTCCTGCATTGTTCCACACCAGTTCAGCCAGCTCACCTCGGTTTGTTGGAATAGCTGTACCGGTTGGCAGGGCGCAAATCAGATAGAACTCAGTACCCAATTGATAGGTCTGGTAGGCCAGCACCGCGGTACCCGCGGCGGCAGTACCAATGATGAGGGTAGTGCCCAGAATGTTGGGCTCTTCCTCAATGCTTGCATCCTTTGTCATGGCTTCGATAATAACATTTTCACCCGGCATGGTAAAGGTAATGGTTTCAGCCTTGGGTTCAACAGCGTTCAGCACGCTAGCAGGCTTAATTGTCCACTGGTCAAAAGTCTGAGCATCGGAAAGAATGCTCTTATCAAAGGTTACTTCCACTGTTGCACCTTTTTCAATGGTAATGTCACCATTGCCATTGATAGTAGTATCCTTGCCGTTTACTTTTGCAATACCGCCAAGAAGGGATAGAGTGTAGGTGACCTTTTCTTCTTTCTGGGGAACATTGTAACTCCACTTAATCTGATTGCCAGTGACTTGATTCGCGGGAGCGGTATTTTCGGTCTCTTTGACATCAACTTTGACGATATAATCGCCCGGTTCCGTAGGGAGCCCGCGGTCATTCAATTTCTCACCGGGAACTTCATTTCCCTTATCATCATAAAACTTCCTATTGATGATATCATCGGCATTGACTTGAGGATTGTTCGATGTCACTTCTCCGGTTGCCGCGTCAAACTTGAGGTCAACATCCGGGTCAATCACATCTTTTTGTGTCCATTTTGCAGTCAAGATTATATCATAGTCCGGCATGGAGAAACTATAATTGCCGTTCTCATCTGGGCCGTTCAAGGATGGGGCGGTTTCTCCATCAGGAACGGTAACTTCCCAATGATTAAAGTTATAGCCGGTTTTCTTTGTGGGTGTAGGAACGGAAACGGACGAACCATAGTCGTACGAGTTCGTTTCCTTGTTTTCGTCGTTCTCCAGTGTTACAGTATGGCTATGTGCGTTCCAATGGGCATACAAGATGATGTTGCTGCTGACGGCTTCTGTAAATGTATATTTTGTGCCGCCTTCTGCCTGTGTATACCAGCCAAGAAATGTATAACCTTCTCTTACAGGGTCGGAGGGAACTACAAACGGCTGGCCATTCGGGTAGCATTTTGCAGTCCCTAGCTTCTCGTTGCTGTAAACAGTCTGCTTGTTCACAGTGTTACTGCCATTTATAGTGCCACCGTTCAAATCAAAGTTGATATCACACAGATACTGAACTTTGCTGGTTAGTGTATCATTGCCTGCGATATTAACTCTGACGTTTTCCCAATCTGTTTTATGTCCATTATATTTTACATCATTTAGGTTTGTGCAATCTTTGAATGCGTTTCTATTTATAATGTTAATACCCTTTTCAAGGGTCACGCTTGTAAGACCTGTGCATCCATTAAACGCGTCTGAGCAGATTTCATACACACTTGTAGGTATCTTTATTTCTGTTAACCCTGTACAATCCTTAAAAGCGCTACTACTGATTCTGTAAATGCCATTTGTTAAGGTGACTTGAGATAACTTGGGATTGCTTGGAAAAGCCGTATCCATATTTTTGATGGTACTCGGAATCGTAATACTTGTTAACTGAGAACAACCATAAAAAGCATTTGTGCCAATTTTTGTAACACCTTCAGGGATTGTAATCTCAGTTAGACTGGAACATTTAAAGAATGCACTGTCTTCAATTTCGTCCAACGTAGGAGGCAATGTAACTTCCTCAAGCGTGCTATTAAAAGCCCCCATTCCAATTTTGGTTACAGTATATGATTTACCATTACCATCTGAAATTGAGCTCTCAATGGTAAGTTGTTTAGGCTTTCCTGATGTACCGGAAACTGTAACCGATTCTCCATCGGCGTTAACTGTATATTTGAGGTTCCTATCAGTAAACTTAATCGGAGCCGCTGCTACTGCTCCGATGGGTAGGAATGTTAACGTTATGCTGAGTGCCACTAATAGACTGACAAACCGTTTTTTCATGGATTTCCCCGCTTTCATGGATTGGTGCCGCAGAAAAACGACATAGAGTGAATGGCAAAAAAAGGTAATAATGCCAATTTGAAGAATACCATGCATGGAATTCTCTGTCAATGGAATTGTAGGAACTCACAAAAAAGTTTGGAGGAATGTACAAGAAAAGGTTTTTCCAGCATCGCGGGCAATAAAAAAGAACCCGTCCCCGGGGAAAATCCGGGAACGGGTTGAGAGCGGAAAGCTTACCGCTTGATGTCGTAGTTCATGTTCATCAGGTTGCGGATGGAGCTGACATCATCGGTGATGTTGGCATCGCCGTGGATGGTGTGCTTGATGGCGCTGCTTGCCACGGCAAAGTTGATCATGTCCATGGCGCGGTAGTCGTGGAGCATAGCGTAGATCAGGCCGCTGGCAAAGGCATCGCCGCCGCCCACGCGATCCAGAATGTTAAAGGTATAGAGCTTGCTCTCAAAGGTGTGGCCGTCGTACCACATAAAGGCCTTGAGGCTGTTCTCGCTGCCGCTGTGAGCATAGCGCACATGGCGGGCAATGCACTTGAGGTTGGGATAGCGGGCAATGAAATGCTGGAAGATCTCGTCCTGCTGCTCATAGCTGGGCTGCAGGGGCACGCCGTCCTTCCAGTCGCCCTTGCTGTGATCGTTGTCGTCCTTCCACAGGTGGTAGGGCTCAATGCCCAGCAGAACGTCAACGTAAGGCAGGCACTCGGTGCAGAAATCGCGGGCTTCCTCCCAGCTCCACAGGGTAGAGCGGAAGTTGCCGTCAAAGCTGACGGTCAGGCCCTTCTTTTTGGCCACCTTGAGCATATCGATGATGAGGCCGCGGCAGTTGGGGCCCAGTGCCGGGGTAATGCCGCTCAGGTGCAGCCAGTCGTAGCCGTCCAGCAGAGCGTCCAGATCGACCTGGGAGAAGTCATACTCGGTAATGGCACTGTGCTTGCGATCATAGATGACCTTGGAAGCGCGGATGCCGTAGCCAGTCTCCAGATAATAAGTACCCAGCCGGTTGGAAGGGGTCTCATTGGGCTCGGTCAGGATCATGGGGGTGCAATGCACATCGTTGGAGCGCAGCCAGCGCACCGCGCTCTTGCCCAGGCTGTTGTTGGGCACTACGCTGAAGAAGGTGCTGTCCACACCCAGGTTGGCCAGGGCCAGTGCAATGTTGGCCTCGCTGCCGCCGTAGCTGGCTTCAAAGCTGGATGCCATGCGGATCTTTTCGTAGTTCGGCGGGGTCAGACGGAGCATGATCTCGCCGCAGGTGATAAATTTCTGGCCGTTGGGTTCGCTGCCGAGGATGGGATTGTAGTGTTCCATAACGCTCCTCCTAAAAAGTCGTTTCTGGGATCCATTTCATGTGAGAACACATTGTTGTATCCATTATACCGCACAGCGCACCGGATAGCAAGCAAATGCTGTTTCGGCCGAGAGAAAAAGAAAAAGAAATTTTGGTTGTTTTGACGAAAGAACCCCCTCAGTCACCTGCGGTGACAGCCCCCCTAATAGTGGGGCCCTTGGCATTGCGTAAAGCCTTATGGTTTTGCCAAGGCCGCCCCTAGTAGGCAACAACGACGACCGCCGCCAGTGGCGGAAGCAGGGAGGAGTTGTTGGGGCAGCGGCCAGCAGGACGCAAGTGCAAAACTTTGCACGAAGCGGACGCTGGGTGCCGCAACCCGTACGGTGGCATCCCGCAGGGATGACGGTGGGGTTCACACCCCCGTCAGGTCAAAGCTGGGCGTATACTCTTCCTTTGCACTGCTCTTCTGCTGCATATAGCCAGAGCTGAGGCCCAGATCCATGGCGTAGTTGACCACCCGGCGGTATTCGTAGGTGGTGATGCGCCGCCCGATGCCGTGGTCTGCCGCCTGATAGAAGGGGGTGTACTGGCTCATCACGCTGGGCAGGAAGCACCCGGGGTCGGCCTTGTTCCAAGCCGCCATCTGATCGAGCACGGCAAAGCTGTCGTCCACATGGCCGGGCAGGGCAAGGTGGCGCAGGATCACGCCCCGCTGCAGGATGCCCTCGCTGTCAAAAACAGGGTGCCCGGCCTGAGCCATCATGGCTTCAATGGCGGGCCTGGCCTGCGCAAAATAGTCCGGCGCGGCGGAAAGCTCTGCCGAAAGGGCAGGAGAAACATATTTCAGGTCGGCCAGCCAGATGTCGATGAAGCCGCGCCAGGCGTGCACGCTCTCCACGGTCTCGTATCCGCCGGTGTTGCAGACGATGGGCAGATGCAGCCCCTGCGCCCGGGCCAGGTCGAGGGCGGCGATGATCCAGGGCCGCCACTGCCCAGGCGTGACAAGGTTGATGTTGTGGGCTCCCTGCGCCTGCAGGTCCAGAAAGATCTCGGCCAGGCGCTCTACGGTGATCTCCTTGCCCAGTCCCTCGGCGCTGATGGGGTAGTTCTGGCAGAAGCAGCACTTGAGGGTGCAGCCGGAGAAAAACACAGTGCCGCTGCCCCGGGTGCCGCTGATGCAGGGCTCCTCCCAGAAGTGCAGGGCAGCGCGGGCCGCTTTCAGGGTGCGGCCCGCCCCGCAGAAGCCCGTCTGCCCGGCGGCCCGGTCGGCTTTGCACTGCCGGGGGCAGAGAGTGCAGGCTTCCGGCACGGCAACAGAAATGGTTTTGGGCATAATATCCAAGTCCTTTGCAAAAGATTTGACAGAATTACTCTTGTTTATTATACCATTTATGACATGGAATGTGGTATACTATGATAGAATATTATATATCATGCAAAAATACTACATATCAGACGGAGGATATCATGCGCACCGAAAACGAGGAGATCCGGGATCATTTGAAATATCTCTCCCTGCTGGCACGGGATTACCCCTCGCAGGCGGCCGCCGCCAGTGAGATCATCAGCACCCAGGCCCTGCTCAAGCTGCCCAAGGGCACCGAACATTTTATGAGCGACCTGCACGGTGAAAACGAGGCCTTTGTCCACATCCTGAACTCGGCTTCGGGTGTCATCCGGGAAAAGGTGGACATCGTGCTGGGGGACAGTGTGCCGGAGCAGACCCGTGCCGAGCTGGCAACGCTCATCTATTATCCCAACGAGAAGCTGCCCCAGCTCAAAGCCGAGTGCGCGGATGAGGAAGCACTTGACCACTGGTACACAGAGACCCTGCTTCAGCTCATTGATATCTGCCGGTTGGTGTCCTCCAAGCATACCCGGGAGCATGTGCGCTCCTGCCTGCCGTCCAGCTGCGGGTATATTCTGGATGAGCTGCTCCATGCCCACTTTGAGGACCACGACAAGGACCTTTATTACGGGCAGATCGTGGGCAGCATCATCGAAAATGGCCGCGCCGACCGGTTCATTGTCCGGCTGTGTGAGCTTATCAAGCGGCTGGCTGTGGACAAGCTGCACATCGTGGGGGATCTGTTTGACCGCGGCCCCCGGCCTGATATCATACTGGACCAGCTCATGCGCCACCACCACGTGGATATCCAGTGGGGCAACCATGACGTGGTCTGGATGGGTGCCGCCGCCGGAAGTCCCATCTGCGTCTGCACTGTGCTCAAAACGACACTGGCCTACCACAACCATGCCATGCTCGAGGACTGCTACGGCATCAACCTGCGGCATCTGCAGCGGATGGCCGAGCAGTTCTACGGAAATGACGACCTGACCCTCTGGATGCCCCACACCGACGCGGCGCGCGGCCCTTACACCGAGGGCATGCTCCACCGCTGTGCCGTGATGCACAAGGCCGTGACCATTCTGATGCTCAAGATGGAGTGCAAGGTCATCGACCGCAACCCGGATTTCAAGATGCAGGGTCGGGATTTCCTGCGGCACATCGATTGGAAAAAGGGAACAGTGACCCTGAACGGGCAGGCATACCCCCTGCGGGACACCAGCTTCCCCACCGTGGATCCGGCAGACCCCGCCGCCCTGAATGATGATGAGCGGCTGGTGCTCCGCAAGCTGGTGGAATCCTTCCGGCAGAGCGAGCGCTTGCAGCAGCATGTGGAATTTTTGTATGCCAAGGGCAGCGTTTACCACATCGAGAACGGCAACCTGCTCTACCACGGCGTGGTGCCCATGACCAAAAACGGCAGCTTTGCCGTGGAGCGGTTCGAGGGACACAACTACTCGGGCCGCGGCTTGATGGACTACTGTGACGAGCGGGCACGCCGCGGCTACTTTGCCCCCGAGAGCAGCGCGGCCCGGCGGAGCGGTCAGGACTTTTTGTGGTATCTGTGGTGCGGCAAGCTGTCGCCGTTGTTCGGCCGCAGCGCCATGACCACCTTTGAGCGGCTGTATATTGCCGACCCCGCCACCCACGAGGAAGTCAAGGACCCCTATTATACATGGTACAATGAAGAGGCCGCCTGCCGCCGTATCCTGGCGGAATTCGGTCTGCCCGGCACCAGCCACATCGTTAACGGCCATGTGCCGGTGCGGGAGAAGAGCGGCGAGAGTCCCATCAAGGGCGGGGGCCGTCTGGTCGTCATTGACGGCGGGTTCTGCCGCGCCTACCATGAAAAGACCGGCATTGCAGGGTACACGCTGGTGTACTCCAGCCGCACCATGTCCCTGCGGACCCATCAGCCCTTTGTCAGTGCTGAAAAGGCCGTGAACGAAAACATCGACATCGTGTCGCAGAAGAACATTCTGGAAACGGAGAACCACCGCATTCTGGTGGAAGAGACGGACGAGGGCGAGATCCTGCGGGAGCGGGTGCATGACCTGAAACAGCTGGTCAAGGCCTATCAACTGGGCTGGATCAAGGAGACTTGCAGCGAGGATTGCGTCTGGTAAGGGGCGCTGATTGTAAAATTTTTGAAATAAGAAACAAAAATGTCGAATATCTCCGCAGATTCTGGGCAAAACAGAAAATAATCGGGCAGGGGAAAAGGGGGCTTTGCTTTTTGCCCGAAGTTGTGTATAATAAGATAGTTGTATCGTGAGGGTGTGTGCCCAGCGGTGCGCGGAGAGATCAAGCAAGAACCCTGAGTGGCCCTGCCGCTGGCGGGCCTGCGACAAGGAGATTATAAAATTGGAAAAGTTTGTTATTACGGGCGGCAAGCCCCTGCATGGCGAAGTTACCATTTCCGGTGCAAAAAATGCGGCTGTGGGCATTCTGCCTGCCACCATTCTGGCGGCAGATGTCTGTGTGATCGAAAACCTGCCGGACATCAGTGATGTGGCAGTCAGCCTGAAGATCCTGAGCACCCTGGGTGCCAGCATCAAGATGCTGAACCGCAATACCTACGAGATCGACACCACCCACCTGAACAGCACCAACGTCCCGGACGATCTGTCCCGCCAGATGCGTGCCAGCTACTACTTCCTGGGTGCGCTGCTCTCCCGCTTTGGCAAGGCACAGGTGGCCATGCCCGGCGGCTGCAATCTGGGCCCCCGCCCCATCGACCAGCACCTCAAGGTGTTCAGCGCACTGGGTGCAGAGGACAGCGTGGACTACGGCATGATCACCGTGCGTGCCAAGGAACTGAACGGTGCCCATATCTTCTTTGATAAGGTCAGCGTGGGCGCTACCATGAACGGTATGCTCTCCGCTGTGATGGCACAGGGCCAGACCATTCTGGAAAACTGCGCCAAGGAGCCCCATGTTGTTGATCTGGCAAACTTTTTGAATATGTGCGGCGCGGATGTGCGCGGTGCCGGCACCGATGTGATCAAGGTGCGCGGCGTGGAAAAGATGCACGGTTGCACTTACAGCATCATCCCTGACCAGATCGAGGCGGGCAGCTACATGGTTGCCGCTGCTGCCACCGGCGGCGACGTTCTGATCAAAAATGTCACCCCCAAGCATCTGGAACCCATCACGGCAAAGCTCCGCCGTGCCGGTGTGGATGTGGAGGAATTCGATGATTCCGTCCGCGTCTCCCGCAAGGGCGATATCCTGCCGCTGAAGATCAACACCATGCCCCACCCGGGCTTCCCCACCGATATGCAGCCCCTGATGGGTGTGCTGCTCAGCGTGGCAAAGGGTACCTCCACCATCACCGAGAGCGTGTGGGATAACCGCTTCCGCTATGTGGACGAGCTGCGCAAGATGGGCGCAGTGGTGCAGGTGGACGGTCAGGTGGCCGTGTTTGAGGGTGTGGACAAACTGAACCCCGCCCCCCTGCGCGCTTCTGACCTGCGTGCCGGTGCGGCCATGGTCGTTGCTGCCCTGATGGCAGACGGCACCAGCGAGATCGAGGAGATCGGCCACATTGAGCGCGGCTATGAGAACATCGTGGAAAAGCTGCGCGGCCTGGGCGCTGAGATCAGCAAGGTGGAGCGGATGCCCGCCGCACTGGAATCGGCAATGTGATCATTCAGAACCTCTCAGTCTGTTTTGCAGAAGTTCCCCTGACAGGGAGCTTTTGTGAAGCAACGACGGAGAGGTTCGTTTCTTGAGGTTTGAAATGTCTGAATTCATCTCGTTATACTCTGGCTCCTCCGGCAACTGCAGCGTGGTGCGCACGGGGGAAAAGTACATCATCATTGATATGGGAAAGGGTGTGCGCACTACCTCGGCGGCACTCAAGGAGCTGGGCCTGAACATCAGCGATTGTGCGGGCATTCTGGTCACCCACGAGCACTCTGACCACGTCAAGGGGCTGGCTACCTTCCTCAAAAAGAATCCGCTGCCGGTATACGGCGCAGACGATACGCTGGATTTTCTGGATGCAAGCGGCATTGTGCCCGCCACCTGTGAGCTGCGCACCCTGTCCGGCGGGGAAGAGGATGTGGGAGATTTCGGCGTGACGATGTTCCCCACCAGCCATGACGTGCCCTGCGTGGGCTACCGCATCCACACCCCGGACAACAAGACCATGACCATTGCCACCGACCTGGGAGTCCTGACCCCGCCGGTGCATCAGGCCCTGAGCGGCTGTGACCTGGTGGCGCTGGAAAGCAACTACGACCTCCACATGCTCCGCAGCGGGCGGTATCCTTACTACCTGCGCTCCCGCATCGAGTCCAACCGGGGCCACCTCTCCAACGATGAGTGCTCGGCAAAGCTGCTGGAGCTGATCCAGGAGGGATGCAAGAAGTTTGCCCTCTGCCATCTCTCGCAGGAGAACAACACCCCAGCGCTTGCTTTGCAGACCATGTTCAACACCCTGGGTGCGGCAGGTGTCGTGCCGGAAAAGGACTGCATCGTGCAGGCTCAGCGCCGCAATGAGATCAGCCCCACGCTTACATTTTAAGAAAAAAAGGCCCTCTCCATCATTGCTTTACAAAGCATGACGGAGAGGGCCTTTTTTGTTGTTATGCCAGATCCGGCAGGATATCGGGCCAGAGGGCCTGCTCCTGCCGCAGGTCGGTGAAAACGCAGTCCAGATAGATCTTGTTCACAGCCGAGATGATGGTGCTGCGCAGGAGCTTGCGTGCATCATCAACATCCGGCTCCAGCTCGGAAAAGCTTTTGGTCAGGCCGAACACATAGGGCAGGTAGCTCTCCAGCTCATCGCAAAAGGTATCATACGCCTGCGCGGAGGTATAATGCGCCTGCTGCATCTTGAACAGGCTGTCGATATTTTCCATGGACAGGACATTTTTAGAAACCACGATGTAGATCAGGCAGGCCAGCTGATCCCGGGTATACTTCTTTTTGATGGGGTGGCTGATGATCCCTTTCTTAACGTAGTTGCTCACCATGGAAGCGGTGAGCTCCACCCCCTGAAATGTGCAGAAACACCCGTTGACAAACTGTACACTCTGATCCAGATAAAGCCCTACGGTGGGGAGTTCTGCATACCGGGGCAGGGCAAACCCTGCGGCGCAGGCCGCAACGCGGCGGTTTGATTCTAATTTCATGCGGACAGTATACCATGTTTTGGAAATGTGGTCAACAGGAAATTAAAAACTTTTGAAATAATTCAAGAAAACAGTTGACAGGTTTTTGAAAAACTGATATAGTGATTCAAACAACAGGAAAAACTGCGGCATCCTCTGCCGCCGGAATGGAGATAAATGCTTATGAACACCAAGATCGTTGTGGATTCCTCCGCCAGCCTGTACACCTTGCAGGGCGTGGATTTTGAATGCGTTCCCCTGAAGATCATCACCGATGATGCCGAATATCTGGACAACGGCACGATGGATGCCGTGGGCATGGCCCAGACCCTGCGCACCTATAAGGGCAAGACCTCGACTTCCTGCCCCAACGTCAGCGATTGGCTGGCCGCCTACGAGGGAGCCGACGAGGTGTATGCCATCACCATCACGGGTACCCTGTCCGGCAGCTACAATGCCGCCCAGCTGGCCGCCGAGGAATACCAGCAGGAGAACCCCGGCAAGCGGGTGTTCGTGCTGGACAGCCTTTCCACCGGCCCGGAGCAGCGCCTGCTGGCCGAGCATCTGCGGGATCTGCTGGCTGAGGGGAAGGAGTTTGACGAGATCTGTGAAGAGATGCTCCGCTACCACAAGCACACCCATCTGCTCTTCTCGCTGGAGTCGCTGGCCAATCTGGCCCGCAATGGCCGCGTGAAGCCTGCTGTTGCTGCTATGGCGCGGATGCTGGGCATCCGGGTCATCGGACAGGCAAGTGAGGCCGGAGAGCTGGATGTTCTCTGCAAGACCCGTGGTGAGCATGGTGCGCTGGAGCGCATCGTGCTGGAACTCAAGGAGCACGGCTACACCAACGGCAGGCTCCATATCTCTCACTGCGGCAATCCCGCCGCCGCTGAGCGCCTGAAGCACATGGTAAAGGCTGTGTTCGATGGAGCAAAGGTGGACATCAGCGAGTGCGGCGGTCTGTGCAGCTATTATGCAGAGCTGGGCGGCCTGCTGGTTGGTTATGAGGACGCGGAAGCATAAGCGGACAACCCTCGGAAAAAAATCTGCCACGAAATTCTGCCACGATTGAATAGGCGCTCATAGCGGGGAAAGCCGTTGTGGGCGCTTTTTTGTTTGCAAAATCTTCCGCTCTGCGCTATACTAACAGCATCAAAAATCGCCGTGGGCGGCAGGGGAGGGATACCACATGTTCAGATTGCCCATCGTCAAGTTTTTCAACCGCATCTTCAACCGTGTCACGATCACAGTGGTGCTGGTGGCTTTACAGGTGCTCTGGCTGCTCTGGGCGTTCTGGTCCTTCACGGCGGGGCGGGTCTGGCTGAACGGTGCCCTGAAGGCGCTGAGCATCCTGATCGTGCTGTATCTGGTGCGCAAGGATGAAAACAGCGCTTATAAGATCGGCTGGATCGTTCTGATCGGTCTTTTGCCCCTGCTGGGCGGCGCGCTTTATCTGGCTTTTGGCAACAAGGCCCCCGCCAAGTATCCGCGGGAGCGGATGCAGAAGGTGGAACAGGCCCATCAGACTGAGCTTGCCCAGCCCGAGGGCCAGACCGATGCGCTGGATATCTCCAGCCGGAACCTGAGCCGCTATGTGGCAAAGTTCGGGCCGTATCCGGCCTGGAAGGATACCGCTGCTCACTACTTTTCCTGCGGGGAGGAGATGTATCCCCAGCTGCTGGCGGATCTGGACAAGGCAGAGAAATTTATCTTTCTGGAATTTTTTATCCTCCGCTCCGGCAAAATGTGGGACGGTGTGGAGCAGATCCTCCGCCGCAAGGCCGCCCAGGGCGTGGATGTGCGGCTGATCTACGATGATTTTGGCAGCCTGCTGGGCCTGCCCAGTGATTTTGTCGTCCGCATGGAGAAGGCGCATATCCGCTGCATCCCTTTCAACCCGGTGGTGCCGCTGGTCTCGCTGGTGATGAACCACCGCGACCACCGCAAGATCGTGGTGGTTGACGGCAATGTGGCCTACACCGGCGGCGTGAATCTGGCGGATGAGTATATCAATGCCGAGCAGCGCTTTGGCTACTGGAAGGATGCGGCCATCCGGTTGGAAGGAACCGCTGTCTGGAACTTTACCGTGATGTTCCTCAATGTATGGAACGCCTTCCGCCCGCAGGAAACCGATTACACCGCCTTTGCGCCCACCCGACTGCCCGCAGTGCAGGATGGCGTGGTGCAGCCCTACGCGGACAGCCCGCTGGATGAGGAACCGCTGGCCGAGACGGTCTATCTGGACATCCTCTCTCAGGCCCAGAAATATGTTTATATCTACACGCCCTACCTGGCTGTTGGCGAAGAGATGCTGGATGCTCTGAAAAGTGCGGCCAAGCGCGGGGTGGACGTGCGGCTCATCCTGCCCGGAATCCCGGATAAGAAGCTGGTGTTCCGGCTCAGCCGCTCCTACTATCTGCCCCTGCTCAGGGCGGGTGTGCGCATTTATGAATTCACGCCCGGTTTCCTCCACGCCAAGTGCTATGTCAGCGATGACCGCGTGGCCGTGGTGGGCAGCATCAATATGGATTACCGGAGCCTGTTCCTCCACTTCGAGTGCGGAACACTGCTCTACCATAACAGCCAGATCGCCGCACTGCGGAAGGATGTGGAGCGCACCCTGCCGCAGTGCCGGGAGGTCATGCGCTCCGACTGCCGCACCAATCTGCCGGGCACAGCACTGGACGGCGTGCTGCGGCTGCTGAGCCCGTTGATGTAAGCGGCTGCGCGCAGCACGCGGGGAGCTTTTCCACGCAAGTGAAACGGGCCATTCCATCGCCCGCCCTATTGCCTGCAGCAACAGGGTCCCACCCCAGCGGACACTTGCTTTGGAAAACTCCCGTCGGCTGCGTAATCTTACGCTCTTCTGGACATACTATGGGGCAAAGGCCCAACGGGCCGTGTGGAAAGGGAGCGTATCTATGAATCAGAACCATCGGGCTCTTTGGAGCTGTGCCATGGCGGCGGCGCTGCTGCTGACCGCCTGCGGCAAAACGAACGCTGGGTCGGGCAGCTCCGGCAGCATGAGCGGAAGCAGCGGCACATCCTCCGCACAGACCCAGACAGCGGCATGGAAAACCGGTCTGGGTGTGGTGACAGAGGCCACCGATCAGGACAGGGCAGGGAAAATTGAGCTGGCAGCGGCCGCTGTCCTGCTGGATGGCGAGGGGAAACTGGAGAGTGTTCTGCTGGACGAGCTGGAAGTGTCTGTTTCGGCGGACAGCACCGGACATGTGACCCTGCCCACCGACTGGCGCACCAAGCGTCAGAAGGGGGACGATTACCCGCTGGCCGAGGTCTCTTCCCTGAAAAAGGGATGGGCGGAACAGGCGGATGCCTTTGCCAGTTACCTGATCGGCATGACCCCGGAACAAGTCTCCATGCTCAAAGTGGATAAGGATGGCAAGCCCACGGATGCCGACCTGCTGAGCGGTTGCACCATTGCTGTGGATCGCTACCGGGATGCCGTGACCCGGGCCTGTGCCAATGCCAGGGCACTGGGTGCCGCCAAGGGCGACAGGGCCGCGCTGGGCATCGAAGCGGTGAACGGGACTTCGGACATCACCGCCACCGATGACAAGGATGTGAATGCGCAGGTGGATGTGAGCATCGTGGCACTGACCACCGATGCGGACCGCCGTGTGACCAGCGCCATTGCGGATATGGCTGAGCCGGCCCTGACGGTAGTGTCGGACGGCGGTGTGACAGCCCCGGACCTCGTCAAGACCAAGCTGGAGCTGGGTGAGGACTATGGGATGCGCGGCGCATCGGCGCTGGGCAAGGAGTGGTATGAGCACAGCGAGGGCTTCTGTGATGCCCTCAAGGGCAAGACCCGCACCGAGATCGCCGGGCTTTCCGGCGGCGATGCCGACCTGAAGGCTCTGTGTACCATTGATATCACCGATCTGCAAAAGGCGGCGCTGGATGCCCTGAGCTGAGGAGGAAACCCTTTTCGGTCTCGCAATCGCGCACCGGCTCTCCCGGATAGGGGGGCGGTGGCATTCCGCTGCGTTTTCAGAGAGAAACCCTCTCGCCGCGTCTGGCAGCTGCCGACGCGGCGTTTTTGTTTTGTCAAAATGACCGCTTTGCCGTGGTAAAGCGGTAAAGATTTGAGCAAACTGCGAAAAATCGGTTTTCCCCCTTGCCAAATGGCAGAAAACGCGCTATTCTATAACCACAGTTTAGCAATTTATCATGGTAAAGCAATAAAACGAAGCTGCTTGCCACTGAGGGAGGAACCGTATATGAAACGTCTTGTATCCGCATTTCTGGCCGGTGCCATGGCACTGAGCCTTGCCGCCTGCGGCGGTGCCGCTTCCACTTCCACTGCCGCATCTGCTTCGGCCTCTGCTTCCGGCAGTGCTGCCGCTTCCCAGGCTGCAGGCAGCGATCTGGATTACATCAAGGGCAAGGGCAAGCTGGTCATTGGCTACACTGTTTACGAGCCCATGAACTACACCGATGCCGATGGCAACTTCACCGGTTTTGATACCGAGCTGGCCACTGCTGTCTGCGAAAAGCTGGGCGTGGAGCCGGAGTTTGTGGAGATCAACTGGGATACCAAGGTCGTGGAGCTGGATGCCAAGAGCATCGACTGCATCTGGAACGGCATGACCCTGACCGATGATATCATGCAGAACACCGCTACCACCAAGGCTTATGCAAAGAATGCACAGGTGGTCGTTGTGAAAGATGGCACCGATTATACCTCTACCGCTGATCTGGTGGGTAAGACCGTGGTCGCCGAGGCTGGTTCCGCCGGTGAGGCTGCCATTGAGGGAGACGAGAACCTGGCACAGGCTGATTACGTTTCCAAGAGCGTTCAGACCGACTGCCTGATGGAAGTTGCCGCAGGCACTGCCGATGCCGCTGTACTTGACCTGACCCTGGCCAACGCCATGATCGGTGAGGGCACGGATTATGCCGACCTGAAGATCGTGGACGAGTTGAACGCCGAGGAGTACGGCGTGGCATTCCGCAAGGGCAGTGATGCTGCCGCTGCTGTGGATGAGGCCTTTGATGCACTGAAGGCCGATGGTACCATGCAGGCACTGGCCGATAAGTACGATCTGGCACTGGCTGACTGAATTTGTTGAAAAACTCCTTCCGTCATCGCGATGCGATGCAACCTCCCTCGGTGAGGGAGGCTTTTTGTTGCCGATGCGTGAAAGGCTCCCGAGCAGAGGGGACTTTCACCGGCTGTGATGGAAGGGAAATATGGATTCTGAATAAAAAAGGTGTGTTTTTGTGTCTGTGATTCTTATGCGCCTGTCCGGCGCGTTCCTGCTCAACTGTGAGCTCTTTGCCCTGACACTGCTGTTTGCACTGCCGCTGGGGCTGGTGGTCTCGTTTGGCTCCATGAGCCGCTGCAAGCCGCTGGCCGGGCTGGTCAAGACCTTTGTCTGGATCATCCGCGGCACCCCGCTGATGCTGCAGATTATCGTGATCTATCTGGGCCCCGGCCTGCTGGGCATGAACAACCCCTGGCCCTCCGGCTCCGGCGGACGGATGGTGGCGGCGGTGGTGGCTTTTGCCATCAACTATGCCTGCTATTTTTCTGAGATCTACCGCGGCGGCATTGAAGCGGTGCCCAAGGGGCAGACCGAGGCCGGGCAGGTGCTTGGCATGACCAAAACACAGATCTTTTTCAAGGTGACCTTGCTTCAGGTCGTCAAGCGCATCCTGCCCCCCATGGGCAACGAGATCATCACGCTGGTCAAGGATACCTCGCTGGCAAACACCATTGCCAACAAGGAAATCATTATGATGGCCAAGGAGTACAGCGCAAAGGGCTTGATCTGGCCGCTGTTCTCCACCGCGCTCTTCTTCCTGGTGTTTGTGGGCGCACTGACCATCCTGTTCAACTGGGCTGAAAAAAAGCTCGATTATTTCCGCTGCTAAGGAGGCAGATAGATTATGGCGTTGCTCGAAGCTTCCGGTATCGGGAAAAATTTTGGCGAGACCCATGTGTTGAAGGACATCTCCCTGGATTTGGAGCAGGGGGAAGCGCTGGCGATCATCGGCTCGTCCGGTTCCGGCAAAACAACTCTGCTGCGCTGCCTGAACTTTCTGGAACGGCCTGACACGGGTGTTATCAAGGTGAACGGCGAGACCATGTGGGATGCCGCCGACCCTGCCACCCAGAAGGAAAGTGAGATCCGTAAAAAGCGGCTCCATTTCGGTCTGGTGTTCCAGAACTTCAACCTGTTCCCGCAGTACACGGCCTTGCAGAACGTGATGCTGGCAGGAGAACTGCTGGCAAAGGAACGTCCGGAATATCGGGCAAACAAAAAGGCCATCCACGCGGAGCTGGAACAGCAGGCGAGAGAACTGCTGGCGCAGATGGGCCTTTCGGAGCGGGCCGGCCACTACCCGCATCAGCTCTCCGGCGGCCAGCAGCAGCGCGTGGCCATTGCCCGCGCACTGGCGCTTCACCCGGATATCCTCTGCTTTGATGAGCCCACCAGCGCCCTTGACCCGGAGCTGACCGGTGAGGTGCTGAAGGTCCTGCGTGATCTTGCTGACCGCAAGACCACGATGATCATTGTCACCCATGAGATGCACTTTGCCCGCGATGTGGCCGACCGCATCCTGTTCATGGATGGCGGCGTGGTCGTGGAGGAGGGCCCGGCCAAACAGCTCATCGACCACCCCCGGGAAGAGCGTACCAGACAGTTCCTCGCACATTATTCAGAATGACCCGGACCGCCCCGGCGTGCAGAAACGCACGCCGGGGCGGTTTTATCTCTTGCACTCTGTGGGTGTCTTTTGGTATACTGATAAAAACAGGGGGGCGGAAAAATGACAGTAGCACGGAAACGAGCACTTGCAAACGCAGTGGCATCGGCCCGGATGGAGGGGCTGGAGATCTCAGAGCAGGAAAAGAGAGACTGCCTGCGCTATCTGGATGGAAAAATCGATACTGCAACCCTTGTAAGAGAAGCATTGAAACGTCAGAAAAAGCAGGAGCTGTCCCGGAGGTGACGAATGCCTTATACCATCGAAGCGGCTCAGGACGGCTGCTATCCGGGAACGACAGTCCTGGTCAATAAATTTGATCTGCATACGCAAAAAGAGCTGAATGCAGTAGAATCGGTTCTGGTTACGGCCAAAACGATACAATGGTCAGAGAACCCCCGATGTGCAGCATTTGATTTTGAGCACTATAAAGCAATCCATCGACATTTATTCGGTGAGTTGTATGATTGGGCGGGACAGGTACGGATGGTCAACCTGTCCAAAAAAGGAACGCAGTTCTGCCCGGTGGAGGAAATCCCACGGGTGAGTGCGGCGATTTTTAAGCGTCTTGCGCAGAATAATCTTCTTTGTGGGCTTGCAAGGAATGATTTTATCGCTGCATTAGTGGATCTTTATCAACGAACCAACGAGCTACACCCGTTTCGGGAGGGCAATGGGCGAACACAGCGCGTCTTTTTGTCACAGTTGGCAGAAAATGCGGGGTATGATTTGGATTTCACTGCGGTAGATCCGGACGAGTTGATGATCGCAACGATTTATGCGGCGCAGGGAATCGAAGCGCCGCTGCAACAGGCATTTGAGAAAATCGTCCAAAATGAAGAATGACCCGAACCGCTCCGGCGTGCAGAAACGTACGCCGGGGCGGTTTTGCTGTACAGAGTAGGTTTGGGCTGCTCAGGACGAATCTGGTGTGTCGGTCGCTATGTGCATCACGGAGGATGATACGCCGTTGAGCATTCCGGATGAGGAGACCCCGCCTTCGGGCAATGCCGGAACAGGTTTCTGGAGCATTCTGTTCCAGCTGCTGAAGCATCTGGCCGGGAAGCACTGAAAAATTTGAAAAAACCTCTTGAAAATTCATCGCAACCTGATATAATACCCACATGAACAAAAACGTCCTGCCCATTGCGCGGCAGGGCGTTTTTGTCGGAAAAAATTCGTGTTATAAGGTCTGTGATGCTTTCCCAAGGAGGAACGTGCGTATGACGAAAGATATGACGCAGGGCAGCCCGCTCAAGCTGATCCTTGCCTTTGCGGTGCCGCTGATGCTGGGCAGCCTGTTCCAGCAGTTCTATAATCTGGCAGATACCATCATCGTGGGCCGCTTTGTGGGCGTGGAAGCGCTGGCGGCAGTCGGCAGTGTGGGTGGTCTGAACTATCTGGTGCTGGGCTTTGTCAATGGCATTGCCTGCGGCTTCTCCATCCCCATCTCGTGGACATTCGGTGCGAAAGACTATGTGGAGATGCGCCGCTACACCGCCAATGCTGTCTGGCTGAGTGTCTTTTTTGCCGCAGTGCTTACCGTGGTCACGGTGGCCATGACCCGTTCCATTCTGGTCTGGACCAATACCCCGGACAACATCATTGATCTGGCGGACATCTACATCCGCACCATCTTTATCGGCATCCCGTTTACGCTGCTGTACAACATGACCAGCGCCCTGATGCGCGCTCTGGGTGACAGCAAGCGGCCCCTGTACTTCCTGCTGGTGGCAAGCTTTCTGAACATCGGGCTGGATCTGCTCTGCATCATCACCTTCAAGATGGGCGTGTTCGGTGCAGCATTCGCCACCGTGTTCAGCCAGGCAGTGGCCGGTCTGGGCAGCCTGTGGTACATCCTCAAGCATTATAATGAACTGCGCTGGAACAAAGAAGAAAGCCGCCTGAGCAGACAGCACTGTGTCAAGCTGTGCGGCATGGGCATCCCCATGGGTCTGCAGTGCAGCATCACGGCCATCGGTTCCGTTGTGCTGCAGGGTGCAGTCAATGGTCTGGGCAGTGACATCGTGGCAGCACAGACTGCAGGCGGCAAGGCGGCACAGTTCCTGTCCGTCCCGCTGGAGAGCATTGGCACGGCCATGACCACCTACGCCAGCCAGAACATGGGTGCCCACGACCTGAACCGTGTGAACAAGGGTGTGAACACCGCCCTGGGCATCGGCTGTGTGTACAGTGTGGCATCCTTCCTGATCCTGCGCGTGCTGGATAAGGCGTTGATCGGCCTGTTCCTTGAGAGTAGCCAGACCGAGATCATGGCCAACGCCCAGAGCTTCATCTTCTGGAACAGCGTGTTCTATATCCCGCTGGCGGTCCTTATCATTTACCGCTACACCATTCAGGGTCTGGGTTATTCCAGCCTGGCTATGTTTGCCGGTGTGGCGGAGATGATCGCCCGTGCTATGGTGGGCTTCCTGTTCGTGCCGCTGTGGGGCTATTTTGCCGCCTGCATTGCAAACCCGGTGGCCTGGTTCTTTGCCTGCTTCTTCCTGATCCCGGCGTATATCGTTGTGTTCCGGAAGCTGAAACAGGAAAAAGCAAGACCGCACGCAAACTTGTAAAAATTGAGCCGCTCTTTTGCGAAACCGCAGAAGGGCGGCTCTTTTGTTGCCTAGTAGGGGAGGCCTTGGCAAAGAAGAAAAGCCTCACGCAACGCCAAAGCTGAGAGGCTGTATAGAGCAGGGCCGGCCCAATTCCTTTACAAATAACACCAAAACGATTATACTATAAATAATTATGTCACAAGGGGGTGAGGAGCATGGAGCTGGAACAGATCGAGGGAACGGTGGAGGACATTATCTACGAGAACCCGGACAACGGCTACACGGTGTTTGAAATTTCCGGCGGCGGCACGGTCACCGTGGTGTGCGGGATCGTGGGCGAGCTCCATGCGGGCGAGAGCGTGGTCTGCCGCGGTAAATATGAGAACCACGCCACCTATGGCCGCCAGTTCCACGCCCAGGAGTGCGAGACCGATATGCCGAAGGATCTGGAAGCGGTATACGCCTTTCTTGCCAGCGGCTCCCTGCCTTATATCGGGGCGCGCACGGCCAATAAGATCATCGACAAATTCGGCGCGGCGGCGCTGGAGGTGATCGCCAACGACCCCGCTCAGCTCACCCTGATCCCCGGCATCTCGGCGGACAAAGCTGACCGCATCCAGCAGGAGTTCAAGCGGATGTTCGGAATGCGGGAACTGATCGCCTATCTGGCGCAGTTCGAGATCAGCCCCCGCCGCGCCATGGAGGTGTTCCGCGTCTTTGGCCCCAGTGCCATGCAGGCCATCTCCCAGAACCCTTATCTGCTCTGTGGGGAACCCCTGCAGCTGGATTTCCGCCATGCGGACAGCATTGCACAGTATTACCACATGGAAGGGGACTGTACCCAGCGGCTGGAAGCAGCGCTTCTGCGCACCCTGCGCCACAACGCGGGCAACGGCCACACCTGCCTGCCCCGTGCGCAGCTGCTGGACACGGCATCCCACTTCATCCAGCAGCCGCCCGAAAAGCTGGCCCGTGCACTGGACCACTGCATTGAGACCGGGCAGCTTGGCGTAAAGATGCTGGAGGCGGTGCCGTATATCTATCTGCCTGACCTGCTGGAAGCAGAACAGGCCATTGCCGACCGGCTGGCCCTGCTGGCGAAGCGGGAAAAGCAGACGGTGCGGGACCTTGATAAAAACATTCAGGTGCTGGAGCTGACCCAGGGCTTTGCCTATGCGCCCCTGCAGCGGGAAGCCATCCGCAAGGCCATGACCGAAAACTGCCTTGTGCTGACCGGCGGCCCCGGCACCGGTAAGACCACCACGGTCAACGCCATCCTGCAGTTGCTGGAACATCAGGCCGACCGGGTGGCGCTTTGTGCTCCCACGGGCCGTGCGGCCAAACGGCTGAGTGAACTGACCGGCCGCAAGGCCTCTACCATCCACCGCCTGCTGGAGGTGGACTACTCCGGCGGTGTGGTCAGCTTCATCCACAATGACAAGAACCTGCTCAAATGCGATGTGGTCATTCTGGATGAGATGAGTATGGTGGATGTGAAGCTGTTTCAGGCGCTCATTGCAGCCCTGCGGTACAGCTGCCGCATTATTATGGTGGGCGATGCCGACCAGCTGCCCAGCGTGGGGCCCGGTAACATTCTGGGCGAGGTCATCCGCTCCGGGCTGGTGCCCACCGTCTGCCTGAACGAGATCTTCCGGCAGGCCAGACGCAGCCTTATTGTGGAGAACGCCCACCACATCATCAGCAGTGAGCCGCTGCAGAAGGGCGGTAAGACAGACGATTTCTTCTTTCTGGAATCGGACGGCGATGCGGCGCAGAAACTGGTGTGCGATCTTGTTACCACCCGTCTGCCCCGGAGCTATGGTTTTGACCCTGTCCGGGATATCCAGGTGCTCTGCCCCACCAAGCTGGGACCTACCGGCACCCAGGCGCTGAATGTGGAGCTGCAGAACCTGCTCAACCCGGAGCAAAAGGGCAAACCCCAGCTCCAGAGCGCCTCCCGGGTGTTCCGGGTGGGCGATAAGGTGATGCAGGTGCGGAACAACTACGAGATCGTCTGGAACCGCATTGGCGGGGAGCAGGGCGTGGGAGCCTATAACGGCGATATCGGCATTGTGGAATCCATCAACATGCGCGACCGCTCCATGGTGGTGCGGATGGATGACCGCCGCCTGCTCTACCCGGCGGAAAACCTGAACGAGCTGGAGATCGCCTACGCCATCACGGTGCACAAGAGCCAGGGCAGCGAGTTCCCGGCGGTGGTGCTGCCGGTGGCGCAGGTGCCGCCAAGGCTCTGCTACCGCAACCTCTTCTACACCGGCGTGACCCGCGCCCGCAAATTGTGCATCGTGGCCGGGCGGCGGGACGTGGTGAACCGGATGATGTCCAATGTCCGGCAGAACCTGCGGTACAGCGGCCTGTGTGAATTGCTGAAAGAGAATCTGCCGCCGGAACAGATGGCGGCGGAATAACCTCTCAGGTGCTTTGCGCCAGCTCTCCTACTAGGAGAGGTTTGGTCTATACTTTTTTACTGGCTTATGCTACAATATAAATTGATTTGATTTCCCGCCCGAACGGGCATTTACGATAGAAAACAGGGGAGCAGAGAAAGGAACATTTCATTATGGCACAGAATGACATCGGCATCGATCTGGGCACAACGACCATTATCATTGCACAGGCAGGGCAGGGGGTCGTGCTCAACCAGCCCAGCGTGGTGGCAATGGATACCCGCAAGAACTCCGTGCTGGAGGTGGGCGACAAGGCCCTGGCCATGGTAGGCCGCACCCCCAACTATATTTCCGCCATTTTCCCGCTGAAGGACGGTGTTATCAGCGACCACACCATGACCCGGGAGCTGATCTGCCGGTTTGTGAATCAGGTGTACAGCTCCCACATGGTCAAGCCCCGGGTGGCTGTCTGCGTGCCCGCTGCCATCACCGGCATTGAGAGTGATGCCGTGGTGGAGGCCGTGATGGCCGCCGGTGCCCGTCAGGTCTACCTGATCGATGAGCCCATTGCCGCTGCACTGGGTTCCGGCATCGACATCACCCAGCCCGATGGCCGGATGATCATTGATATCGGCGGCGGCACCACCGATATCGCTGTCCTGTCTCTGGGCGGCAAGGTCAAGGCCACCAGTGTCCGTGTGGCGGGCAACCACTATGATGACGAGATCCTGAAGCATGTCCGCAACAAGTTCAGCATTGCCATCGGCCAGCGTACCGCAGAGCAGCTGAAAAAGAATGTCGCCTGCTGCCCCCAGAAGGCTGATTTTGACGAGACGATGGAGGTGAAGGGCCGCAGCCTGCTGACCGGCCTGCCCATCAAGGTGAATGTTTCCACCAGCGACCTCTACGAGCCTGTGATGATGCTGAGTGAGCAGATCGGCACTGCTGCCCATCAGGTGCTGGAAAAGACCCCGCCCGAGCTGGCAGGCGATATCTTCCGCAATGGTGTGGTGCTGACCGGCGGCGGCGCACAGCTGCACGGCCTGCCCGAATACCTGAGCCAGGAGCTCAAGGTGGATGTGACCGTCTCGCCCGATCCCGTGAACTGCGTGGCATTGGGCACTGCCATGAGCCTGGGCCTGAACGATAAGCTGGAGACCGGCTTCCTGGATGCGACCCCCCGCATGGGCCGCCGTTAACCGGGGCCCTGACCCGGCTCGTTAAGAAATTGGAAAAGTTGCAACAAAATTTTGTTCATACTTGTTGAATCGGGTCGGGAAATATTGTATAATATTGTCAAATCGCTTTTTGCGCGCCGGGGCCTGCTCCGGAGTGCGGAGTAAATTATTATTAGGAGGAAGACCATGAATCTGGGTTCTGATGTGGTTATCACCATTACCGGTATCGTGCTGGTGTTTGCCATCCTCGTCCTGCTGATGTTCATCATCACGCTGGAAGGCAAGATCTTCGACGGTATGGCCGCCAAGAAGAAGGCAGCCAAGGAGCCTGCTGCTCCCAAGGCTGCCGCAAAGCCCGCTGCCCCCGTACAGCAGGCTGCTCCCGCCCCTGTGGTGGAGGAAGGCATTCCCGGCGATGTGGTTGCCGCAATTATGGCTGCCATCCATGCCATGGGCAATGGCAAGTACACCCTGAAGGCCGTGCGCCGTGCTGCAAATGGCTGGAGCAAGGCTGGTGTCAACGACACCACCGCACCTTTTTAACACAGGAGGAAAAACATGACACAGTTTATCGATACTCTGGTCGGTATTTTCCAGAGCTCCGGCTTTGCACGGTTCGGTGAGCCGGGCGGCTACCTCTACGCGATTATGATCTGCGTGGGCTGCTTCCTGCTGTACCTGGCCATCGTGAAGGAATTTGAGCCCCTGATCCTGCTGCCCATGGCATTCGGCATGATCCTTGCCAACCTGCCCGGCAGCGGCATCATCCACATGCAGTACTTCGTTGGTGATGGTCTTGAGCACCCGATGTGGGTCGAGATCCTGAACAACGGCGGTCTGGCCGATATGCTTTACATGGGTGTCAAGCTGGGAATTTACCCCCCGCTGATCTTCCTGGGCATCGGCACCATGACCGACTTCGCCCCTCTGATCTCCAACCCCAAGAGCCTGCTGCTGGGCGCTGCCGCTCAGTTCGGTATCTTTGGTACTTACATGGGCGCTCGTCTGCTGGCTGCTACCGGCATTGTGGACTTCACCCAGAAGCAGTCCGCTGCAATCGCCATCATCGGTGGTGCAGACGGCCCCACCGCCATCTTTGTTACCTCCCGTCTGGCACCTGAGCTGCTGGGCAGCATTGCCGTTGCGGCGTATAGCTACATGGCTCTGGTGCCCGTGATCCAGCCGCCCATTATGAAGGCGCTCACCACCAAGAAAGAGCGTACGGTCGTAATGAAGCAGCTGCGCACCGTGTCCAAGACCGAGAGGATCATCTTCCCCATCATGGTCACCATCATTGTTTCTCTGATCGTTCCCGATGCTGCCGTTCTGGTCGGTATGCTGATGCTGGGCAACCTGATGAAAGAGTCCGGTGTCGTGGATCGTATCCAGAAGACTGCCGGCAATGAGCTGATGAACATCATCACCATTTTCCTGGCTCTGTCTGTTGGCTGCACCACCTCTGCAAACACCTTCCTGAACAGCCGCACCCTGTTCATCATCGTGCTGGGTCTGATCGCCTTCTCCTTTGGTACCGCTGCAGGCGTTCTGTGCGGCAAGGTGATGTACGCCCTGACCGGCGGTCAGGTCAACCCCCTGATCGGCTCCGCTGGTGTTTCCGCTGTTCCCATGGCTGCCCGTGTTTCTCAGAAGGTCGGCCAGAGCGAGAACCCCTCCAACTTCCTGCTGATGCACGCCATGGGCCCCAACGTCGCTGGCGTTATCGGTTCCGCTGTTGCTGCCGGTATCCTGATCAACATCTTCGGCTGATTTTTCGTAAAAGCTTTGCCCGACGGTTTTATAAGCCGTCGGGCTTTTTGCGTTACTCCCCCAGTCTGCTAACGCAGACAGCCCCCTCTGAGAGGGGGCCTTTTCTTTGCCGCAAGGGATCAGGCTCCCTCCTAGAGGGAGCTGGCACGCGAAGCGTGACTGAGGGAGTAAATATGTACAACCCTCTTGAATTGTGATATACTTATAAAGTAAGTGATTTTATAGAAGAACAGGTGAAACAATGGCAGCAAGTCTCCAACAGGAATTCTGCGCTCTGCGCGATACCTATATTGAAAAGCAGTTTGGCCGCCTGAACGATATGCAGCGGCAGGCGGTGTTTACCACCGACGGCCCGCTGCTCATTCTGGCCGGTGCAGGCAGCGGCAAGACCACTGTTCTGGTCAACCGCATCGCAAACCTGATCCGGTTTGGCTCGGCCCACGGTTCCAGCTGGACCCCCCGTGAGGTGACCGAGGATGATGTCAAGGCCCTGAAAACGGCAATTATGACCGGCACCGATGCGCCCGCCCGGCTGGACGGGATGCTGAGGCAGAACGCTGTCCGCAGTTGGAACGTGATGGCCATCACCTTTACCAACAAGGCGGCAGGGGAGCTCAAGGAGCGCCTGCGCAATATGCTGGGCGGCGAAGAGGGAGACGAGGTGTTTGCCTCCACCTTCCACTCGGCCTGTGTGCGCATCCTGCGCCGTTGGGCAGAATCCATCGGTTACCCCCGCAGCTTTACCATCTATGATACCGATGATTCCCAGCGTGTGATGAAGGCGGTCTATAAGGAACTGAGCATCGACGATAAGTTCTTCCCGATTAAGAGCGCCATCAACCAGATGAGCCGCTGGAAGGACCAGCTGGTCAGCCCGGAGGAGGCGCTGCGCACCCCGGCCCGGGACACCAAGGGAGCCATTGCCGCCAAAGTCTACGCCGCATACGAAAAAAAGCTCAGGGAGGCAGGAGCCTTCGACTTCGACGACCTGATCTACCAGACCGTGCAGCTGCTGGCGGAGCACGAGGATGTGCGGGAGTTCTACCAGAACCAGTACCGCTACCTGCTGGTGGACGAGTATCAGGATACCAGCGTGGCCCAGTTCCGGCTGGTCAGCCTGCTCACCGGCCCGGAAAAGAACATCTGCGTTGTCGGTGATGATGATCAGAGCATCTACCGTTTCCGCGGTGCCACCATTGAGAACATTCTGAACTTTGAGCGCATCTTCCCCGGCACCAAGACCATCCGTCTGGAGCAGAATTACCGTTCCACCTCCAACATCCTGAATGCTGCCAACTGCGTCATCCAGCACAACACCGAGCGCAAGGGCAAGACCCTGTGGACCCGGAACGACGAGGGCGACAAGGTGCAGGTCTACACTGCAGAGAATGAGCAGGACGAAGCCATGCACATTGCGGATGTCATCGGTGAGCACCTGAAAGAGGGCGGGCATCTGGCGGACCATGCGGTGCTCTACCGCATGAATGCCCAGTCGGCCCCCATCGAAAGCTACTTTACCCGCGCGGGCATTCCCCATAAGATCGTGGGCGGCCAGCGCTTCAATGACCGCAAAGAGGTCAAGGACATCCACTCCTATATGTCCATCGTGGCGAACGCCCGGGATGATGTGCGCCTGCGCCGCATCATCAACGAGCCTGCCCGGAAGATCGGCAATACCACTGTCGATGTGATCGCTGACCTTGCCGCCCAGCAGGGGATCAGTATGCTGGAAGTCATCTCCCACGCGGATGCATACGCCAAGCTCAGCCGCGCCATTATGCCGCTGCTGAAATTCTGGCAGATCTACGAAAAACTGCAGGAATCGCTGGAAACCAGGACACTGGACGAATTTGCCCAGGATGTCATTGAGGTGACCGGCTACAAGGCCATGCTGGAAGCCGATGCGGCCAAGGGCCACGAGGATGCGGCAGACCGCCTGCAGAACCTGGGCCAGCTGGTCAACAACGTCAAAAACTACTGCGATCAGCACGGCGAGGAGGCCTCACTGGAAGGCTACCTGGAGGATATCGCCCTCATCAGCGACATTGACAGCTACAACGAGAGTGCCGATCAGGTGGTCCTGATGACCATCCACTCCGCTAAGGGCCTGGAATTCCCCTATGTGTTCCTCATTGGCATGGAGGAGGGGGTGTTCCCCAGCGAGATGAGCAAATACTCCGAGGCAGATCTGGAGGAAGAGCGCCGTCTGGCCTATGTCGGCATCACCCGCGCCAAGAAGGAGTTGTATATCTCCAACAGTGTCTCCCGGATGCTCTACGGCCGCACCCAGCGCAACGAGCCCAGCCGCTTCCTGCGCGAGATCGAACCTGAGTATATAGAAGAGACCCGCAGCCCGGCGTTGGAGCGCCGTTCTTCCATGGGCTGGGGTTCCAGTTACAGTGATACCGTTCCCGGCGGGGCCTCGGGCTACTCCGGCGCGTCCGGCTGGGGCCGCAATTCCAGCAGCTTCGGCGGCCGCACCGGCGGCAGCTACCTCAACCGTGAATACAATGCCTCTGAGCGCGGTGGCTTCGGTTCCGGTTATGCAGGCCGTGGCAGCAGTGCTTCCGGGTTTGGCAGCGGAAGCAGCGCCCCGCGCGCGTCTGGCTCTTCCGGTTTTGGTGTGGGCTATGGCCGCCCCGCGGCCCCCAAGGCAGAGTCCAAACCCGTGAGCTTTCCGGGGAGCCCGGCAGCTTCCCACCCGGCATCCACCGGCCCAAAGCATTACGAGGTGGGCGACATTGTGGAGCACAAGGTCTTTGGCCGGGGCAGGGTGCTGGCGGTCAAGGCCGCTGCCGGAGACCAGATCGTGGAGATCAACTTTGAAAAGGTCGGCGTGAAGAAAACCATGGCAAATTTTGCGCCGCTGACGAAAATCACGGAGGAATGAGAAAACTATGATGACCGTTCGATTGATCGCACATACCCCGGAACCGGAAAAGGTGGTGGCGGCAGCGGCCAAGCTCTGCTACTCCGATGCCCATATCACCGACCTGCTGGACGGCCTGACTGAGGAGAAAACGGCCAAGTTCCTGACCATGCTCAGCGACCTGGGCCATGCCAGCCCCATTGAACATGCCAGCTTCACCTTTGGCATTGAGGGTGTGAGCCGCACGCTGCTGGCCCAGATCACCCGGCACCGCATCGCATCCTTCAGTGTCCAGAGCCAGCGGTATGTCCGGCTGGACGACTTCCACTATGTCATCCCGCCGGAGATCGAGGCCATCCCTGAGGCAAAGGCAGCTTTTCTTGAGAGCATGGATGAGGATGCGAAGCGCTACCTGGACCTTGCAAAAAAGCTGGAGGACGGCCATGCTGCCCGCCTGATGGCGGAGGGAATGCCGGAAAAGCAGGCCCGCGCCAAGGCCTCCAAACAGGCCAATGAGGATGCCCGCTTCGTGCTGCCCAACGCCTGCGAGACGAAGATGGTTGTGACCATGAACGCCCGCAGTCTGCAGAATTTCTTCCATCTGCGCTGCTGCTCCCGTGCTCAGTGGGAGATCCGTCAGCTGGCTGAGGAAATGTTCCGGCTGGTCTACCCGGTGGCACCCCATATCTTTGCCAAGGCCGGCCCGGCCTGTGTCAGCGGCCCCTGCCCTGAGGGCAAGATGTGCTGCGGCAGAACTGCCGAAGTCCGCGCAAAGTATGAGGCCATCAAGCAGGAGGCTGGTGTATGAGCAAAGGCAAGCTGATCGTTCTGGAAGGGCTGGACGGCAGCGGCAAGGGCACGCAGGCTAAGCTGCTGGCAAAGCACCTGATGGTGACGGATCATCTGGTAAGAGAAATCACCTTCCCGGATTATGACAGTGATTCCAGCGCGCTGGTCAAGATGTATCTGGCAGGGCAGTTTGGTGACAAGCCTGACGATGTCAACGCCTACGCGGCATCCAGCTTTTATGCGGTGGACCGCTATGCGGGGTATAAGTCGGACTGGGGCAAGTTCTACGAGGAAGGCGGCATCCTGATCGCTGACCGCTACACCACCTCCAATGCCGTGCATCAGTGCTCGAAGCTCCCGCCGGAGCAGTGGGACACATTCCTGCAGTGGCTCTTTGACTATGAATACCACCTGCTGGGCCTGCCCGCGCCCGACAAGGTGATCTATCTGCAGGTTGACCCGGCGGTGAGCCAGCGGCTGATGACTGCCCGCTACCATGGCGACGAGACCAAGAAGGATGTCCATGAAAAGGACACCGAATATCTGGCCCGCAGCCGCCGGGCGGCAGAATACTGCGCCGCTCACCTCGGCTGGGATACCGTCCACTGCACGGCAGGGGAGAAAATGCGGAGCATTGAGGATATTCAGGAAGAGGTCAGAACTCTTGCTCTCGCTGTTATTTGAAACAAAAGGAGGCATCCTATATCATGTACCGTTTGATGCAGCCGTCCGATTGGGCGGAGGTGCTGGCCTTGTGGCAGGCCCAGCGCGGCGACACGGAGGAGTTTGTCCGCGGCGCTGTGGAACGCTTTGCCGGGGTGCAGAATGTCTACGTCGCGGAGGAAAACGACCACATTGAGGCTGTGGCACTGGCTGTGCCGGTGACCCTGCAGGGCCGCCCGGGCAGCTATCTGTTCGGTCTGTGCGGGCAGGGCAGCCTGCTCCTTGCGGGCCTGGTGGATACCCTGTGTGCCCAGCAGAAACTGCGGGGCGCAGGCTTTGTGGTGGCAGTGCCCGCCAGCCCGGAACAATCAACGCTGCTGCAGGATAAAGGCTTCCAGAAAGCCTTTGCCCTGCGCTGCCTGCCCCGGGAGGTGGAGCGCAACCTGTGGAGCCAGGCGGAATTCGATTCCGTGACGGCAAAAAAACTCTGCGAGCTGCGGGCAAAATACTGGCCCGACACCGTTCAGCTGCCGCCGGAGCAGATGGGGGAAGTTCTGCGGGACCTGTATTCCCGTGGTGCGACCATCGTGTCCAGTGAGCAGGGCTACGGCATCTATTTCCGCAGGGAGGATACCCTTTACTTTGTGGAGATGATGGCGGAAAATGACCGTGCTGCCGAGGTGCTGATGGAAGCCGCCCGGGAGAAAGAGGTCATTGTGGAAAAGGCTGTCATTACGGTGGGGGCTGCCCAGAATCTGTTCCTGGGCGAGGGAACCCGGCAGGAGTATGGCCTCATCCGCTTTGAAGGAGAACCTTTTGATGTTTCGGAGAGCTACATGCGCCTGATGATGGACTGAAAGGAACGTGGATATGGCAGAGAAACACCAGAAAAAGAAAAAAGGCAGTGCGCTGAAGATCCTGTTGGCCGTGCTGTTGCTGCTGGTACTGGCAGTCGGTGCGGCAGGCGTGTTTGCGTATAACGAGATCAACGGCAATGGAGGAAAGCTGGGTGCAGAGGTGACCGTCAGCATCCCCCAGGGCAGCGGCGTTGCTGCCATCGCAAAGGAGCTGAAGGAGGCTGGAGTGATCCGTTCGGCCTATCTGTTCCGCTGGTATGTGGGGCACAAGGGTGCCGCCGGAAAACTGCAGTACGGTGATTTTACGCTGCAAACCGGCGGATATTCCTACGATGGCCTGATCGCAGAATTGTCCACGTATGCCAAGGCGGATTCGGTGCGTCTGACCTTTCCGGAGGGAACCACTGCCATTGCCATTGCCCGGAAAATGGAGGAAGCCGGTCTGTGTACTGCCGAGGAGTTTCTGGAAGAAGCCAACACCGGAGATTTCAGCGAGTACACCTTCTGGCAGTATGTCCCGGACGATGCCCCCAATCGCTTTATGAAGTGTGAGGGCTACCTCTTTCCGGACACCTATGAGTTTTTGACGGACGATACCATGCATCATTACGTTGCAACGTTCTATGCACACTTCGATAAACAGTTTACGGACGAGATGTACAAGGAACTGGAAAAGCAGGAGCTGACCCTGCCCGAGGTCATTACACTGGCCTCTTTTGTGCAAGAGGAAGCGGGCAACGATCAGGATTCCAATGTGGCGCAGGTGTTCCGCAACCGTCTGGCTGAGGGTTCGCCCTACCCCAAGCTCCAGAGCAACACCTCCAGCTATGTCCAGAGCGATGCGGACAACAACTACCTCTGGAACTGGGTGGCTCCGTATTATGGCGGCTGGGAGGATATCCCCGAGAACATCCGGAATGCCTACGATACCTACACCTGCACCGGCCTGCCCGCCGGGCCCATCTCGAACCCGGGCCTTGCCGCGATCCAGGCTGCTCTGGCACCTCAGTGCGATGAGGAAGTCCGGGACTGCTATTTCTTTGTTACGGACCTTTCCGGTCACTACTATTACGCCAAGACCTATGCTGAACATCAGGCCAACTGCCGGAAAGCGGCTGAGGTCAATCAGAGTTTGAAGAAGTAAGTCCCTCTCAGTCCGCTATGCTGAAAGCTCTCCCAAAGGGGAGTGCCAATTGCGGCTCCGGAGTCAGGTTTGCAGAAACCGATCCGATGAGGCGGCATCGCGTCAGCGATGATAGAGAGGGTGTTAAAAAGAGAGGACGATTTTATGTTACAGATCCCGGAACTGCTGGCCCCGGCAGGCGACTTGGAGCGCCTGCGTTATGCCATCAACTATGGAGCAGACGCTGTTTATTGCAGCCTGCCGGAGTTCGGTATGCGGTCGGCACCTGCCAATTTTACGCCGGAGCAGCTGGCCGAGGGTGTGATCTATGCCCATGCCCGTGGCCGCAAGGTCTATCTGACCATGAACACGCTGCCCACCAATGAGGAAGCTGACCGTCTGCCCGAAGCCATCAAGGCTGCTGCCACCGCCGGTGTGGATGCCTTTATCGTGGCCGATCTGGGCGTGCTGGAAGCCTGTAAGCAGTTCGCCCCGGAGATCGATGTCCACATGTCCACCCAGACCGGCATCACCAACTGGGCCGCTGCGCGTGCCGCTTACAACATGGGTGCAAAGCGTGTGGTGCTTGCTCGTGAGATGAGCCTGCAGGATATCGCCACCCTGCGCGATAAGACCCCGCCGGAGCTGGAGATCGAGGCGTTTGTCCATGGAGCCATGTGCATGAGCATTTCGGGCCGGTGCCTGCTCTCCAATTACATGGCAGGCCGGGATGCCAACCGGGGCCAGTGCGCCCAGCCCTGCCGCTGGAAGTATTACCTGAGCGAGGAGACCCGCCCGGGCCAGCTGTATGAGATCGGCGAAAATGAGAACGGCAGCTATATCCTCAATGCAAACGATCTGTGCACCGCCCCCTTCATCGACCTCATCTGCAAGGCAGGTGTGGACAGCCTGAAGATCGAGGGCCGCGCCAAGACGTTCTACTATGTCGCCAGCGTCACCGCCGCCTACCGCAAGGCTTTGGATCAGTATCTGGCCGACCCGCTCAACGATAACTTTGAGCTGAGCGATGATGTTCTGGCCGAGCTGACCCGTACCAGCCACCGGCACTACTCCCCGGGCTTTTACTTTGGCCGCGACCAGGCCCGTCAGGCAACCGACAGCGCTACTTATATCCGTGAGTGGGAGTTTGTGGGCACTGTGGAAAGCTGGGAGAATGGTGTTGCCTCCTGCCAGCAGCGCGGCAAATGGAGCCTTGGGGATACGTTGGAGGTGCTCTGCCCGGATGGGCGCAGCATCCCGCTGCACCCGGAGTGGATCAAAAACGAGGCAGGGGAGAGCGTGGAATCCACCCCCCACGCCATGGACTGTCTCTTATACACATCTCCGAGCCCACGAGACTAGCGCTCATCTC
>ENA-UALE01000067-UALE01000067.1-human-gut-metagenome-genome-assembly--contig:-NODE-67-length-41822-cov-26.993129_pt1 | contig 41822 bp, 54 predicted proteins | sample MGYA00243697_ERZ654462 | MGnify/ENA primary metagenome ERZ654462 (study PRJEB26926, sample SAMN06164625) | human gut metagenome | biome: ENVO:00009003; feature: ENVO:2100002; material: ENVO:00002003... | reverse complement strand
GAGATGAGCGCTAGTCTCGTGGGCTCGGAGATGTGTATAAGAGACAGCTCTTTAATTTTCCTGTTCCTGTTACTTTGAAACGTTTTGCAGCTGCTCTGCTTGTTTTCATTTTTGGCATGATATATTCCTCCTTAAAATTATGATTTTTTTTCTGCCAACACCATGCTGATGCTTCTGCCTTCAACCTTTGGTGCTTTTTCCACTACTGCAACCTCTGCAAGACTCTCAGCAAAGTCATCCAGAATATGCTTGCTGGCATTCATATGTGCCATCTCACGTCCACGGAATCTTAAAGTGATTTTTACCTTATCACCTTTGCTTAAGAATTTTTTTGCAGCATTCATTTTGGTGTTCAAATCATTTGAATCAATATTCGGTGACAGGCGAATCTCTTTTAACTCGACCACTTTCTGTTTTTTTCTGGCTTCTTTCTCTTTTCTCGCCAATTCATAACGATACTTACCGTAATCGATAATCTTACATACCGGCGGCTTTGCGGTCGGAGCAATCTTGACCAAATCAAGCTCTGCTTCCTCAGCCAGCTTCATTGCTTCTCTCACTGACATAATGCCAAGCTGTTCTCCGTTTTCTCCGATCAGACGAACTTCTCTGTCTCTGATCTGTTCATTAATCATTAACTCGCTAATGGTATTGCACCTCCAAAATATTATTCTTTACTTGCATTAAAAAAAGTGGATAGGCAGACTATCCACTTTTAATACTCAATACTCGCAAGGTGCGGTACTTCAAACAACAGGAATATTCCCGATGCCTTGAATATAAAACCATGAGTCACACGAATGCTGGTGCTCCGGTGAGAGTGGATACTCTACTTTGTTTTCAACAACTATTAAACTATACCACTTCAGAAAATTTCTGTCAAGTACTTTTTAAAGTTTAAGAATGTCTGAAAATGTCAATATTAAATGCGACACTTTTTTAACTTTTTTCAACTGATTTTCCGGATCTCTTCTTCAAACAGTTCGCCCGCCGAATGATAGTCGTGGATCTTCCGCGGATAATTATTCACCCAGCTTTCAATCGCAGATATTTCTTCATCCGTTTTTTCATCGAAGTTTGTTCCTTTCGGAATATGTCTTCTTATCATTTTATTTGTCACTTCGTTGCTTCCTCTTTCGTAGCTGCTGTATGGATGACAATAATATGTCTTTGTCCTGCTGCCTGCTCCCAGTGCTGAACGTTCAATTCCTTCACAGTCTGCAAATTCGCTTCCGTTATCCATTGTGATCGTTTTGAATACTTGTTTGAACATATCGCCCCACTTTCTTTCGATCGCGTCCAGCGCGTTGACAACTGCTGCCGCCGTATGTTCTGGCAACTTCATCACAATTTCATCGCGTGTTTTTCTTTCAGTCAATACCAGAAGACTGTTCTTCGATTTCCCGCGCTTTCCTTTTACTGTGTCCATTTCCCAGTGTCCAAACTCTTCGCGTGTTTCAATTTCTTCCGGTCTTTTTTCTATGCTTTCACCTGCTGATGCTCTCGCTTGTGTTTTCTTAACTTTTTTATATGTACGTTTCTTATTCTTTTTAACCGGAAGATTTTTATTTGTCAGGTGCAGAAAGATCCCTTTGTCAATATAGCTGTACAGTGTTGTTGTACAGATCATCACACTGAATTCACTTTCTTTTTGTTGCGCCTTAATTTCCCCCAGCACCGCCGCCGGACTGTAATCTTCTTTCATGATCTTTTCTTCAATATAATTCGCCAGTCTGATGTCATTCCCGATCTTCAGACTGCCCCCTTTGCTTTTCAGATTTTCTTCATATTTATCATGTGCAATATCAGGGCTGTATCTTTCTTCCGTTGTCAGATCTGAATTAAGCGCAGTAAAACGTCCTCTTTTTAACTCTCTGTATATCGTGCTTCTATGCACATGTAGCATGTCCGCGATCTCTTTGATTTTTACTCCCGCTTTTATCAATGCTTCAATTCTGATCCGGTCTGCTTTTGTCAAATGTTTGAACGTTCTTTCCATCTCCGCTTTCTCCTTCTATAAAAGAAGCCGCAGGCGATGATCATGATCGTCTGCGGTTCCTTGTAATTTATACAGCCTTATTTATCCCTTAATATTTTTTCGACAATTAGTTTTTCAATATAGTCAGGGCAACTTCTTTCCCCATTTTCCCAGTTTGTCAGCGTTCTATATGGAATTTCTAGCCACTCTGACAATTCTCTTCTGCTCATATTTTTCTGTTTGCGTGCTTCTTCTATTTTCATTCTATTCGCTTCCTTATATTCTGCATTCTTTTTCAATCATTTCATTGATAACGCTTTCGTCATACCCTCTTCCGTAATATTTGAAGATAACGCTTCCATCGTCAAATACTATCCAGTCACAATTAGTATCATTTAAAATTCCATCAAGTGCAACATCAGTCGGCAGTTCATGCCCGAACATTGAAAAATAACCAGCAGCTTCATCTATTGATGCAAAACTAAAAACTTCCCCGCCTTCTTCTTTGCATATCATGATATAATCATGCTTTGTGTATCCTTTTACAGCTTTCATTTTCTTTGCACCCCTTGTCTTTTATTTTTTTCCTGCTATAATCTAATTAAGCACTTGGGGCGGTTAGCAGGAATGTTTAGGTATCCGCCCCCTGTGTGATCCCTTATTCTATTTTATTTTCTTATTTCTTCAAGTATCTTGTCAATATGTTCCACGGTATGTATTTCTCCGTTTGTCCTTGCTACTTCTCTAATTGATACCAACATCGCTATTAAATCGGCTTTGCTCATTTCTTCGTTCTCCATTGTTTTCTCCTTTCCTGCTGTTCCCTTGTTACAATTATATTATATACCCATTGAGCCTATTTGTCAATCTTTTTTTACTCATTGAGCTACTTTTTTACAAAGAAAAAACACTATGATTCCATAGTGTCATCTTCTTCAAGCAGATCATCAACCGTCACATTCAAAACCTTTGCAAATAGCTTCAGTTCGTAATCGGTCACAAACCTTGTCCCTATTTCAATTCTGCTTATACTGTCGCGTTCCAGTGTTATCCCTTGCAGCTGAATTTTCGCAGCCAGTTCCATCTGCGTCATTCGCTTTTTCAATCGTTCAATCCGAATCCTGTCACCGCATAGATTCTTTTTGCCTTTATAGGTGTATATCTTCATCCTTCATTCTCAATCCCTTATGTTAATGTTCAGCATCATTCTTGACATTAGCACTTTTTTCACCTATATTTGTGTTAATGATCAGAATTGCAGAAAACTGATCAAATATTATTATATAACGAAGGGGGCTTTTCCTATGTTTGGTAAAAAAGCAGATGACAAAATCGCCAAGAAACAGGCGGAGCAGGAAGCAAAAGACAAGGCGGCTATGGAAAAATTCGGTGTTGATTTCGACAGTTACACTTCGGACGACATCAAAGAAAAGAATGTCGCATCCCTTAAAGAAATCGCATCCAGTCTTGCAGGTTCAAAAATGTATTCTTTCGGAAGTCTTTTAAGTGGAAATTCAAATGAAACTTTCGCACTGGAAATGTCACGCGCACAGGTTGAACAGAATTTCATTCTTATGCGTCAGAATGAAGAAATCATCCGCCTGTTGAAACAGATCGCAGAAAAATAATTTTCTTCTTTTTTGTACATATTGTCATCGCATAGATTCCGATCAGCGTCATGTATTTGATCTGTTTTCGTGATATTGCACAAAAGGCAGCGACCGTTCTTTGATCGCTGCCTTTTCATTATTCCATTTTCTTACCTTTTAGGTACTCACAAAACAGCTTGTCTTCCTCTTCGTCCGCTTTCTTCGCTACCGCTGTTATTGATAACATGAAAATAGTTGTCACAGATCCAAACGCCGCAGACACGATTGTTGTGACGATGTATGATACCGGAACCATCGTTATTCCTCCGGAATAAATTCTGTGTGTTCTGGATCTCCCGAAATCCAGTATCCGTCTGTCGTCTTATAAAGTACCCTGTCACCGATCTTTGCTTTCTTCTCGACTTTCTTTTCATCAAACATCGTCACGCCACAAATCGCATCGTCTTCAAACGAAGGTCTTCTGCGAAGGCGAAGTCTTCCTTCAAACACTCTGCGGATCGTTCCATGTACTTCTTCTTCGCTTCTGGCTGCTGCCGCCGCTGCTTCAACGTCTTCTGCTGTGATTTCGTCCATTATTTCTTTCACTTCTTCAGCCGAAACTTCACCAACTTTTTCTCCGGTTTCATCATATGCATTCACAGATCCATCCGGTTTTTCTTCCAGTGCTGCATCATCTGGAACGTCATCTGTCACCTCAACTTTCAGCGGATACAGTTTTACACCTTCTTCATCCCATACTGACAAGCCATCCTTTTCTGCTGCCTTTTTTGCGTTCTGGATTGTTTTGTATCCCTTATTCGCTTTTTCATCGAAAGTGTTTCCAACATAAAACATCTGTTTCCCTCCTTCTTATTTTGCTTTCAGGTAACTGATTGAACTGAATCCGATATACTCCACTCCATCAAGCGTCACAGTAATGTATAACCATTTCGTTCCATTCGATGTATTATAATAGCCGTAATTATGCACTGTGGTTCCTTTCGGAATACAGCACAAAGCCTTTTTGTTCTTTCCAGCGTCGTTTCTGCAATACAGATCAGCTGTTGTGACGTAGGATCCCGCCAGCTTCTTGTCGTACTCTCTCGCATAGCATGTTGACTTGACGGTTTTGCTGATGGTCTGATCTGCTGGCTGTGGCTTCGTAGTTGTTGCCGCTGATCCATTCAGAATTCTGTTTACTTCTTTCTGAATAGCATCCGGATCATAACCACTTGCCGAAAGTGCTTTTCTTCTTGCTTCTCCGTTCCCCCACTGTCCCGCAATTACTTCATGCGCTACGGTTGACACGCTCTTTCCCGGTGTATTTACTGGCTTGCTTTCCGCCTGATCACTGTCATATTTTGGTGTGATAAATCCTCGAATATATCTTCCATTCAGTGATACGGTTCTTTTCTTAACGCTGTCGCTGTAATTGCCTTCGGTAACGACAAAATATCCTGCTGCCTGATTAACATATGTAACCGTTCCAACATGATCCGGTGTTCCGGTATTATCGCCCACGCCGTTATCCTGCCAATCATACAGCACCGCTTCGCCCAGCTTCGGAACGTGTGCGTCATTTTCTTCCCATACGCCCATCTGCTTCGCTCTTTCAATCAGATAATAGCAGCTGATTTCAATCGGCATAATTGCCGTATATTTCAACGCGACGGCAAGTGCTGACCAAGTGCAAGCGCACCACGCCCATCCATACGCCATTTTTGTCCCGCGCGGGAATGCACCTGTGAAACTATTGTAAATATCAATAATTGATTTATATGATCCATCCGCTTCATTTTTTCCGATCCAGCTTTCTACCAGATCCACAACCGCCTGTCTTGAATACATTTTTGTACCTTCTTCCCCTGATTTATCCACATTGTCCACAACATACTGTTTAATCCACCGCACGCAACACTGATGTCTGCTTTCAAACTTTTTATCCCCCACCTGATTATCATTGCTTGTATCCTTCTGATCTAAGATCAGCGATGCATACACTGTATCAGGTGTGTATGGCTTTTTCGCTCTCGCAAAAATTCGTTTTACTGGTTTTGAACCACCAAGATGTTCTACTTCGCACCACATCATCTGTGCCTGTATATTATCAACGCCGTATGCTTCAGCTTCAGCGATATATTTTTCCATCAGTTCCTTGAATAAATCATCCTGACACTTCTTTCCTGCATCCGTTGTGATAATCGCAATCAATGCAGCTTTTTCTTTTGCTGTCGGATTCCATCTTGTAGCTTCCCAGTCTACTGACAGTTTCTTTTCGATTCCTGCTGTGTCAGCAGTCCTGAAGGCTTTCGGATCTGCCTTCAGGATCATCTGACACAATCTTCGACCTTCATTCCCATAATTTTGCGCCCAGCCTAATGTACACGTTTTTTCATTGTCTGCATTTGCTGCCTTTCCGGCATACGCACCATATTTTCTTTTTCCATATGTCTGCCCGCCAGATTCCACGCCGCCTATAATGTTGGTTAAAATTGTCAGATATTCTTTTTTCATTACTGTTCACCATCCTTTGACACAGATGCTTTTCGTGTCAAAACTTCGATTGCATTCTGGATCACTGTCGGAAGTGGAATTCCCATCAGTCCGGCATTTTCCGTGATGCTGATCAATTCATTTGCCATGAATCCAATGATCACTGCATTGCGAATATAATTTACGCCCAGCGCAAGATCCAGACGGTATGCAATCAACACAAACAGTAATGTCACACCTTTTCTGCACAGCCCCTTCCATCCGGCTCTGCTTTCCAATGCTCCGTTTTCCGTTTTTCTGCTGTTATGAAAAATTCCCGCAACAATCAGCCCCGATAAATAGTCAATCACCATAAAGATCACTAACGTCACAAGTGCCTGATCCCATCCACCGAAAGCAGCTGCAATCGCGCTTCCTACTACTCCAACAGCAGTGCAGATTCCTTCTTTCATGTCATATCCTCCTTAGTTTCATTTCGATCCTGTCAAGATCATCTTCTGCCTGTTTTCTTTCTTCCGAAAGATCGGCAGGGAAGACCGCGCCCGCGATCCTCTCCTGCTCGATCAGGACAGCCTGTTTTCTGACGATGTCTGCCAGCTTTTCCGTTACGTCGCACATCATATCGACGATTTCCAGCAGACTTCCGGTTCCGCCTTCATACTGTTCCTTCACTTCGCCCATGTCTGCCACTCCTTACTGCTCTTCGCTCTCTTTGATCAGATCTTCGCATCCACTTTCGATCAGGATCTGTTCGACCTTATCTTTCAGAAGACGCGGCACTCTTTTGTACAGTGCAATCGCTTCTTCTTTTGTTTCCGCATACATGATCTTCTGCGCCCATAACATAGCCATCATCGTTTCACCCTCCTTCCCGAATAAAATTTTGTATATTGAATGTCTAACAAAATTAAGCATATACAAGCTCCGACATTTCCAGCAGGCAGGATTCCAGCATTTCATTCTTTTCCTGAAGTTTCTGAATTTCAACAGTCATTTCTGCCCGCGTCATTCCCCCGCTTTCCGGATCCGGTTCATCATCTTTCATGTCTTCGTCTTTTCCAGCCTGATCAGTCTTCCCGTACTCCCAGTATTTTTCAAAGTCATCTTCGATCTGTTTTGTCGTGATCGTACTGTCCGCCGGAAGTTCAAACACTACTTCATCAAAACGGTACATCTTCCGATCCTTTGCGTCTTCCTGACGGTATTCCTTGATATTGTCCGCCATCCTGACGGTCATTGCGCCACCCGGAAGATTTTCCATCATTACCTTTTCCGGCTTCTGATCTGCATCTACGTTCAAGTAAATCATGCAATTCCTCCATTCTTTTCTGATATTCCAGTTGTCCATAGAATCCATTTACGCAATGCGCCACCTGAAGCAGTTCTTCCGTGTGGTATCTTTCTTGTAAATGGAATGAATCAGATTGTTCAATATAGCTGTTATACGATATTATCTTCTGCGCCCGTTCACGGCGCAGTGTTCCATCACGCTTCAGTTCTCTATATCCACGGATCAGCTGTCGTCTTGCCCTTTTGAATACGCGCCGCCGGATCGTGATGTGTGTTCTGCTGATTCTGTATCCTGCCATGTCCAGCATCGGTACGCCCCTTTGCCCCGGACGCGGCAGGTTCCGCCTTCGCTTTTCTTCTTCAATCGGCAACAGCTTGATAATTCCTGTCGTTTCTTTTATTTGCAAGTGCTGATTCTTTGTCATCCACTTGTCCAATGCTTTTACTGCCCGCTGTTCTCCTTTTATGGATCCGGATCCTATCGAAAAATCATCCATAAATGTTCCGCAGCGTATAACATACGGTATCTTTTTTCCTCTTCGCGTCGATCCCAGTGTATACAGATAGCGGATCGCATACGACATCGCAAAATTAAAGAGCCATGCATCAAGATACCCGCCGATGATCAGATGTCCGCCCGGTGCGACGCTCTTTAAATATTTCAGCAGCCCGATCGCATATCTTGCTTTCGGAATTTCCATCATCACCAGTTCTATACATACATCGTATTGATCGCGCCTGAATCAATGGTTCTATCATCAGTTTCGTAATATGACCGATCAGCTGATGCATAATACACAGCAGTGCAATGTCCCTGATCTTTCCCGTCATTCCATCCGGACGCTGCCGGATCGTCACTGGTTCCATATCGTCCGGTTCTATTCCGTGATCGACCAGATCTTCCACAATCCCAAGCATTGCCAAGCCAATCGCTTCAACAGCTTCATTTTTGTACTTCCACGATCCGGATAAATCATCTATTTTTATATCGTCGCGTGGAATTCCTGCATACTTTTCAATAAACGTCAGTACATCGTTTCTTCTCCATTTTCCTTTGAAACATTCGACAACTGCCTGTTCGCACAGCTGTCTGCTTAACTTTTTATATCTCTTTTTATGTGCCATCTTATTTTTACTTTATGTGTGAAGCGGCTTTCGGTTGCGACAGATCCTTGAATCAGGATCCGTCTTGTTACTACTTGCCGCACGCATAACCCGCGGTTATACATGCCAGTTTCCCGGCTTCCGGTTTTACTGATTTTCGCTTATGCGCGGATATACAGACGCATTTCAGCAAGTTTTCACCTGCCTTCATAAATACATAAATTCGCGGACGACTGTTCCAGTTCGAGTTACCCGGCGCATTGTTGCCATTCTCCGCAGCCAGACCAGCATTCCCGCCATTGTTCAAGTTCGCAAAACGCCACGGGCAGCGAACCCCGGCGGAGTTGGTACCGTAGAAAGCCGATCCCGCGCCTGCATACCCTTTTTATTTTCTTTTCCTGTTAGGTGTGTATGAGTGGTCTTGCCCCTCTGGTCTGTTTACGCAGACCATTCACCCCGCTTTTTACCCGCGCCACAAAGCCGCGGACGACAGTGCCAGCCCGAGTCACCCGGCGCAGCGGCGCCACCCTCCGCAGCCAGACCAGCATTCCCGCCATCGTTCAAGGCCGCAAAACGCCACGGGCAGCGAACCCCGGCGGAGCCGGTACCGTAGAAAGCCGATTTAAAATAAGTCGTTGAAGATCCGCCGATCAGCTTCGGAAACAGCACACCCAACTTTGACTTGATAAATGCTTTCACATAGTTCCATCCGGACGGCATACCGGAATATACAATACCTGTATCTTCATAGTCCGCTGTGATTGATCCCGACAGTTTCTGACTGTCGCGGCACTGATACACAGTATAATCAAATCCTCCTGCTTCATTTGCAGTCGTGTCATACAGTGGATCCAGCCCGATCGTATATGATCCATCCAAAACTTCTACACCAGCAACACGAAGCGGTGTCTTTCCTGCTGTCAGGCTGAATGTGCATCCGTCTTTATGTCCCGGCAATGCTTCTGTTGCGCCCGAATGCCACGGCATAGTTGAAATACACGTTGTTGCTGTCGTTGTGATCGTTCCGCTGATGTCAAGATTGATCGCTGTGTATTCTGTTCCATTTACTGTTACTTTTTCGATTGAAGATACTTTCACCAGATCCGCAAGGTTACGCATCCATGCATTCCATCTGTCTTTATTCGACTGTGCGCCCATATCGCCAACCGATACCGTGGATCCGACAATGAATCCTGCTGCCTGACTTGCAGACAGAAGAACCCTTTTCACATTTTCTTCCGGCAACGCTACCATGTACTGATAGTTGTAACTTGTGCATCCTTCAGCGATGTTTGAGTTTTCCAGATCAAAATGTCTTAACTGCCACATACGAAGAATCCATCTTGTATCGCAGTCATTCCACAGTCCTTCATAAATTGTTTTCTGTCGTGCCTTCTGGATCCCCGCCGTTGCTGATGCGAAGTTATATGCCTTGATCCCTGCGCCGGATGTCAATGCGCCTTTGCTGTCCAGACCACCGGGGAATGTTGCGTGCCATGTGATCGGTCGCTTTTTATTTTTCGGATCCACATCCCCCGCATCTGGATAATAGCCGGACCCCCTTGTTGTTCTGAATGAAATATAATCATATGCACCGTCATTCCATTCTTTAATCCATAATGCAAGCGCAAATGTATATACTGGCGCATCTTCGCCAGTGATGTCAAAACCATCTTCACCTTCAAAATATGTGATATTCATGGTTCCGTCTTCCAGTGACAGCGCGTTTGCTCTGATATACCATGTCATCGGATCTTCATCCGCCCAGTCTTCGATCGCTTCAGTATTTTCTGTACACAGCTGTGCTGCCGCTTTATCTGCCAGATCATCCATCGGTGTCATTTTTGTTATTCCTGATACTGACGGATCATAGCTTCGCAGTGTGTACGTCTTTCCATTCCATGCCTGTGCTGCTGCTGTTGCAAACCTTGAAAGCAATTTATATTTGTCTGTTTCGCCCGCCGCCAGCGCACGCGGATACCATGACCAGAAAACCCGTGTTGTATTTGTTCCGTCAAGTAATTGTCTGCACGCAGCGTCAAGTGCTTCCGCCGAATTCTGTCCGCCGTTCAGTGCGATTGCTTCCAGTGCCGCCGCCATTCTCTCATGCTGTGCATAAGACGGAAATGATAAATCAATTCCTTCCATTCTTCTTTTCCTCCTGTTTACTCATTGATCAGTGTTAATACCAGATGTGGGATTCCCCGTTCTGTATAAATTGCGTATGCATATTTAATATTTGCATCTTTATCCAGCATATATGACGCTTCATTGATCTGCCCCGCTATTTTTACAGCTTCATTCGCCTTGTCCAGAACTTCTTGCGCCTGCTTCTGTCTTTCCTGTTCTGCTGTGACGCGATCGCTTTCCGCTGACACTCTGCCTTTTTCCGCGTTCACACGACCTGTTTCTGCCTGCACTCTGGCTTCCTCTGCCTTTACGCGACCTGTTTCTGCCTGCACTCTGTCTTCTTCTGCGTCCACGCGACCTGCTTCTGCCTTCGCTCTGGCTTCTTCTGCGTTCACACGTTTCGTTTCCTGATCAGCATACTGTTTCATTGTCTTATCGAAGATAGAAAGTTCATCGCCCGAAACGATCGCATCTTCATCTTTTACCTTTGCTTCAATCTCTATTTCAAAAGTGACCGATGTTACCACCTGCATCAGATCTGAAGATTTCACTTCTACTTCACACAATGCCATTCCCGCTGCTGCCAGTGCCTGACTGCCCAATTCCACCATCACAACATTGTCCGTGAATTCACACGGTGTATATACCCTGTGTCTATCTGGTTTTCTGATGAAAGCTGTGACGCTGGATCCCGCCGGGATCGTGTATGGTTCCCCATGATCCAGTAGTACGGTTTCGACATATCTTGTTGCCCGATCTCCCTGTTTTGCAGACACCATATACTGTTTTGTCCCGCCCGACATTTCAATTTCAATTCGCTGAATTACTTTTTCAAGTGTCACTGTCTTCCCTCCTTTCTATAATCCGAGTTTTTTCAGGATCTGCTGCATTGTCACTTCGGATCCATCTGATTTTATGAATTTCACCCCATGCCTGAATATCGCATCAAACGTAAAATCCACTGCGTTTTCCACGGTTGCCTTCGATCCAAAAGCCACGCCGTGCCCACCATTCAAAAAATGCATTGCATATACCTCTGTTGATACGAAGTCAATGACGGTCACTGTATTGAATGTATCTTTCAGCACATAACGAACATCATATGAAAATTCTGTATTCAGATCCCCGCCGCAAACAGTTGTTGCTTCCCCGATCGGAAGTTCTTTTACTGCTGACGTATATACACCCTGACTTGAAGGTTTATACTGTATCTGAAGTGTTGCTTTATTCTTTCCGTTGCATGTTGAATATGTGCTGTCTGTCGTCGCTAAAAAATATACGCCTTCATTTTCCAGTGTTCCATCCTGTCCACACCTCATAGAATCCACCTGAATCGTCGGCGGGTTATATTCCACGACTGTCACTTTTGCAGTTTTTTCCGCCGTCCGTCCTCTTGTATCACGGATCTTCACCGTCACGTCCATGATCCCGTAGTCTTCCAATGTATATGACTGTGGCAACGCAGAAGGTGTTCCATGATATGTCCTGTCATTCAGTTCCATATTGACTGATACAATATCCGCACCGTATGACTTTGTGATATTCGCTGCGGTAATGGCTATATTGCTGTTATGTTCCACGAACATCCCCCACGCCGTAGGGACACGCCCTTTTGTATCTGCGATGGATATGGAATTGATCACCGGGACACAATCATCCGGGACTGTCGCCCTCACCGCAGTATCCCTTGATTGATATACCTGTGATCCAAACAGCACTTGAACTGAAAGTGTGCAGGATCCCGCTGTACTGTTTTTTATCTCTTCATTCCAGCTTTTCGGTATGGTGTAGCTTGTATTGATCTTTGTCGCCCCTGACGTTTTTTTGTCCAGCGTATACGACTTTGATCCAATCGCCCACTTGAATCTGTACGTTGCATCAGATGATAGTTTCACAGAAAACAGTGAATCTTCATTTGTATTTTCTATATTGATAGGAACTGCCGTCTTTCCATCAATTTCAAATTCCGAAGCCCCCGGATTAAATCCGTATGGTGTAAATGATCCCAGATCGTAAAATGAAAAGGTCATTTCTGTTCCTTCTTGTGTCGGATTCTGACCGTATACAATTTTGAAGAATGGTTTTCTGATTGTCAGCTTTGTTCCAATGTTCAGTGTTGCTTTTTTTACCCATGTTCCTTGTGCTACGATGGTATTTAATGTAAAGTAGGAATTCACTGTCCATCTGTATTGTTTTCCATCAATGATCATGACTGATGGCATATCTTCTTTTTTTACACCCAGTAGCAAGTCATCTTCGTTTTGCGTGAATGTTACTGATGTGATTGTTGTTACATCTCCGCTGACATTCCCGGTGAAGACAGCCTTTGCATATATACTTGTGACTGGTACTTCTCTTCTTGTCATACTCATACTTTTACTACCTCGAATATTCCATCATCGTCGATCAGCTGTTTGTATTCCTGTTTCTGTTTTTTCCTTTTGACGCTCTGTGTTGCCGTTTCTTCCACCTGCTCCGCTTCTCTCCATTTCACACCCATTCCGTACTGTGTAGATATGAAATCAAAGTATCCGCCGTCGTCTGCTGCTCCAACTGACCATCTTCGCACCGCTTCGACGTTTTCAATGTGCAGCTTATTGTACTGCACATATGCCACCGGAACGCCTTCCTGTCTGAATTCCAGTCTTTTGTCTGATAGCAATGTTGAAAACGGCAGTACCCCGCCATCTTGCTTTTTTCCGATCTCCATTCCATCATCCGTGTAATGGAAATACGTTTCATTCTCTCTTCTGAATTCTTCCAGTTCGTCGCCCTGCGATGTCACAGTTTCTTCGACCGACTTAATAGACATATCAAATGAATTTGCAGTCTGATTCAGTGCTGTTGAATATTCATTTGTCATTCTTTCAATGGTCTTTTCATTCAGCTGCGAAGCATAGTCTTTCGCTTCCTGTTCTGCTGCATAGGTCAGATCCCTTTGTTCTGTTCTGACCTGTTGAACCGATGTCATGATCCCGCTTTCTGAAGATTTAATTGCAGCCTGTGCCTGTTCGATTGTCCAGTATCCTTCATTCAGCGTTTTCTTTGTCCTTGCCTGTGCCTGATCCACTGCATCGGACTTCATTTTTTCTTCTGTTTCTTCCTGAAGCTGCGCAAAACTCTTTGTCACATTAGAAAGTTCACAGGTGTTTTTATCCGGATGCTGCGGATATTCCGTCATCTTCACGATCCGCTGTTTTTCTTTTGTAGCTTCCGTTTTTGAAATTAGATGCACTGTATCACCGATGTCATATTCCAAAATGCTGTATTCCTTTTTCTGCGATGCCAGATCCGCAACGTCAGCAGTATATGCTGTATACGGCTTCGATGCTGTGTCCAGCTTCGCAGTCGCGTCTTCGATCAGATTTTCAGTGATAGTGTATCGTTCATCTTTCCAATAGCGCGGAATCACTTTATCTGAATACTGATGATTGTCAATATACGGAACCCCCAGCATAATTTCCGGTGTGATCCCATCTTTTCCCACTGGATAAATTCTTGTGTAGAAATCATATGTATCTGATTTCAGTGTCAACTTCCGCAGGTTTAATCCTTCTATGAAATACGCTCCGCGATCCATTCCGATCGCTTCATATAGGTCTATTTTCTTCTGGATACTGTCGATCTTGCATTCGCATCTGTATGTGTCCATAACCTCCTGAAGTACATCCCAAGCATTGCACGTTTCATCAATGCTGACTGTTCTTCGCTTTGTTACTGTGCAATTTCCAACTGTCCAACCCGTTCCATCAAAAGCGAATTCCAAGCAGGCACGCGCCGTCTGTGTTACGCTCTCAAATCCATACAGAAATTCCTGTGATTCCAATTCTTCTATATTCAGCTGCGCTACATAACTGTTTTTATTTTCTCCTGTGCTTATTTCCTTCAGAACATATTCATCATCTTTTGTCCTGATATAATATTCAGCCCGCAGATTTTCAATTTCTGATCCTGTTTTCGGATAACTGAATGAAATCTGCTTATCTCCGGATGATAATGTTTTTTCAATTTTCAGATCATCCGGATCATCTATTCCTGCAATTCTCCGGTGCTGATCATCATATATTTGAAGCATATATCATCCCCCTTTATAACCACATCGGGGAATACCTAACTATCACCCTTGCGCCATTCGTTGAAAACGCAAGGTCATTTCTTCCCGTTTGCAGTTTAGGGAACGCCCACAGATCCACGGATCCGAAAGCGTTGCCCCCTTCCTTTGTTATTTTCCCGGTCTTCCCGTTAATCACAATCGTTTCGCCATTCATCAGGCTTTCAATAGTGTACGGTTCCCCGTTTAGTGTTATCTTATAGTTTGTCAGATCCGCTTTTGCTGTCACTTCAATGATGCAAGGTGTGTCCCTGCTTCCCTCTGCATACAGCTTTCCTTCCAGTTTCTGATCAAATTGCGCTTCCGCTTCGTCGTCAAAAAAGAATCCATCAAATTCTAATGTCAGAATTCTTTTTTCCTTTTCAAGCGTTTTTTCGTAATCATCGCCAGTCAGAAACCCTTTATATTTTCCTTTGAATCCTCTGATTTCTTCCATAATGCAGGACGACCTGAAATTCTGCATAAAAGATGACATTGTTCTTTCCAGTGTCGCCCTGTTCTTTCCCCTGAAGTATATGGTCATTGTCATAGAACCCAGCGGAATATCTGTGTCGTACTCTGTCGGAAGAAGTGCTTTTGACATCATTTCATAGTTTGCCGTCATCTTCGGGGGCTTTGTTTCTGCCGTCAGCAATGTCGCCCCGTATCTTCTGACGTCAATCCCGTTTATGATCATGCTTTACCTCCTCCGTTTTATTTCATTTGTGAATTTTTCTTCCACTTTTGAATATACTTTCGTTGCCACGACTTCGCCGTCCATTGTTACATAGACATATACCGTTGTTCCTGTCATAATTGCATCCAGCTTTTTATCCAGCATGTCGCCCAGTCTGTCATAGAACTGTTTCAATGGAAGGATGGCTTCTGCTCCCGCTTCTCCTCCTGCCAGCAATGTGTCGCCTGCTGCCCCGAATGCGGTCGGTTTTGTCATAATACCGCCGTTCTTATACCAGCTAATGCTGAAATGTGGAACTGATGGCGGATTCAAACTGAATGATCCGCTGATAGACGGATGCGGCAGTTTCAAATTCGGCAGTGACCAGCTGAAGTTGAATTTTGATCGGATCGCGCTGATCGCATTTCCTACCGCAGTTTTTGCTGCATTGATCGGTGTTGTGATCGCTGTCTTGATTGCGTTCCATGTTGAAGACGTTGCTGATTTCACGCTATTCCATACAGAACTTATCGTTGACTTAATCCCGTTAATCGCAGATGTCACTGCTGACTTTGCGGCATTGATCGGTGTTTTCACCGCAGTCTTCACTGCATTCCATGCCGTCGATGTTCCTGTTTTGATCGCGTTCCAGATTGTTGTCACTGTTGTCTTTACTGCATTGAATACAGTCTGCACCGTCGTTTTGATCGCATTTACGACAGTCTGCACTGCCGTTTTGATCGCATTCCACACTGTTGTGATGACTGTTTTTATTCCATTCATTACAGGCGTGATCACGCTGTCTTTCATGAAATTCCATGCCGTCTGTACCGCAGACTTTATTGCATTTATCACTGTCGTGAATGTTGTTTTGATGGTATTCCATACCGTCGTGATCGTTGTGCTGATCGCATTCATCACTGGTGTGATCACATTATCCTTCATGAAATTCCATGCCGTCTGTACCGCAGACTTTATTGCATTTATCACCGTTGTGAATGTCGTCTGAATCGCATTCCATACCGTCGTGATCGTTGTGCTGATCGCATTCATCACTGGCGTGATGATATTATCTTTCACAAAATTGATTGCTGTCTGTACCGCACTTTTGATTGTTTCCCATACGCTTATGATCGTATCTCGACAATTTTCCCAGATAAACCGGAACGGTACGGTTATCAATTCAAATGCGGCTTTGATAACTTCCACTATGAACATGATCGCAACCTGAACCACATTCTTTATTGTTTCCCACACTTTAGACACGACATCTTTTACAGCATTAAAGATTGTGCTGATTGTATCGTGTACGGTCGTGCAGAACGCCGTCACGTTTGTAACAATTCCATTCCACACCGTTGTGCAGAATGTTGAAATCCCATTCCAGATTCCTTCAAAAAACGAAGATATTCCGTTCCAGATTCCTTCAAAAAAGGTTTTCACTCCATTCCAGACAGTTTCCCAGTTAGTTCCAAACCATCCAAGAAAAACATCCGCTACGCCTTTGACTGCTCCGATTATTGTTGAAAAATATTCTTTCAGACCATCCCAGACGCTTGAAAAAATTCCTTTTACAGCTTCCCACGCACCAGACCAGTCGCCACTGAATACAGCAGAAAATACATCCCATATTCCAAGAATGACATTGAAAGCTGTTTGTAATGCGATTGCAATCGTATTGAAAGCAGCTTCCAACACTGGTGCAAGTAAATTACAGAATCCGTCCCAGATTGTTTTTATTGCTGACGTCACATCACTGAATGTAATTCCCAATGCTGACAGTCTTTCACTGATTCCTGCCGCAAATGTCGTGAAGGCATCTTTGATCTTCTGCCAGATCGCCGTGATCGTATTTCTGAAATCTTCATTCGTATTCCATAAGTGAATAATAACCGCCGTAATTGCTGCAATCGCTCCCACTACAATCGCCGCTGGTGATGTAATCAATCCCAGTGCTTTCGTGAATACCCCTGAAAATCCGCCTGCTTTTACAAGCCCGGCTGACAGCGTTCCAAGTGCGCGTGATACATCTGCGCTGAACGTGATCACTTTTCCCAATCCTATCAGCATCGGTGCAAGTGCTGCCACAAACATTCCGATGCGAAGAATTGTTTCTTTTTGTCCTTCGTCCATTGCATTCAGCTTGTCCACAAAGTTCTGAATATGTGTCACAATATCACGGATTTTTGGCATCAGAATTTCCCCGAAGCTGATAGCAAGTTCCTGAAGCTGCGACATCAGGATCGTGATCTGTCCCTGAAGATTGTCGTTCATTGTGTTTGCCATCTTTTCAGATGATCCGTCACAGTTGTCGATCGCTCCTGCCAGCTTTTCAAAATCTTTATCTGATCCGTTTATAATCGCCAGCATTCCGGACATTGCATTCTTTCCGAACAATGCCGCTGCTGCCTGTGCCTGTTCCGCTTCTGACAGTCCGCCCAGTTTCTGACGCAACTGTTCCATCAATTCACGCAACGAAAGCATCTTACCGGAACTATCTGTCAATGATATTCCATACTTATCCATCGCAGCCGCAACAGTATCTGTTGGTTTTGCAAGGTTTGTGATGGCTCCTCGCAAAGACGTTCCCGCCTGACTTGACTTGATACCTGCATTCGCCATCAAACCGATCGCAAGTGCAGCATCTTCTGCTGTGTATCCTAACGATCCAAGAACCGGGGCTGCGTATTTAAACGTTTCCCCCATCATCGACACATTGGTATTTGAATTCGATGATGCTGCCGCCAAAATATCAGAAAAATGACTGGAATCTTTTGCCGAAAGTCCGAAGGCGGTCAGGGCATCTGTTACGATGTCAGATGTCGATGCAAGATCTTCACCTGATGCTGCCGCAAGATTCATGATGCCCTCCAAGCCGTCCATCATGTCCTGCGTCTTCCATCCAGCCATCGCCATATACTGCATACCCTGTGCAGCTTCTGATGCGCTGAACTTTGTTTTCGCGCCCATTTCACGGGCTTTTCCTCGCAGTTTATCAAGATCCGTTCCTGTTGCTCCGGAAATCGCTGATACTTTCGACATTTCACTGTCAAAATCTGCTGTCGTCTTAACAGCCGCAACTCCAAGTCCTGCGATACTGGTCGATAACGGAAGAAGTTTCTGCCCTACACTCGTTAATGTGCCGCCAACCTTTTCTGCTTTTGCTGCATATCCTTCAAACGGCGCGCGCGCAAGTTCTGCGTTCACATTTTTCAGTTCCGCTTCCATTTCAGTCAGCGCAGCTTTCGACTGATTCACTGCCGCTTCCTGCTTCGTGATCGCTGTTTCTGTTTTTGTGATCTGGCTTTCACTGGTGGACAGCTGTGAAGACAGTTTTTCATATTCCGCCTTCAGCTTCTGTGTTTCTTCGCTGTCTTCGCCTGTCGCTTTCGCACTATCTTCATATGCTTTTTTTGCTGCTTCAACCTTTGTCTTCAGCTGATCGTGCGCTGTTTTTTGCAGTTCCAACTTCTGTTTTAAGTTGTCATACTGCTGTCCATTCTGCTGCACGATCCCCTTTTGAACATCTATCTTCGATGTCAGTTCGGTCACTCTTGCACGCAGGGCGTCCTGCGCGGATCCGCTTAACTTTGCTTGTGCCGCAGCCAGCGAATGCTGTGCCGTCAGGTTTTTCATTTCTGCTGCTGCCTGACGCATCGCCTGCTGATACTGCGACGTTTCTGCCCTAATCTCAATTAAGGTTTTAGCCATGTTTCGCGTTCCTTTCTTTACTTCTCATCGACCGTCCTAATCTCGAATGCCGCATGATCCAAAAGGCTCATGATGTCCGCTTCCATGCACTGCTGATATGAGTTTTTCATAAGATTGATACAGATCTTCACTATCCGATCCACATTTTCCCTGCATATCTTCCACAGGTTTTCGCCCGGATCTTCATCGTTGTATCCATTTTCTTCGTCATATTCGTCGAAAGCAGATTTTTCTTTCTGTATCTTTTCAGGATGTTCTGGATTAAGATCCAGAAATTTCTTCGTGATCACATCCTGCATCATGAAATGGATTTCTTTCACAGCTGACAATACATCTTCCGGATCTGCTTCTTCCACCTCCCGCTGCCTTGCTCCGAATACTACCATTAAGATCTTCGTATTCGCTTCAAAAGCATCCCTGATCGAATCACTGTCATTCCGTTCCATGATTTCCGTATATCTGCGATACATTTCCACTGAAATCGTCGTGCAGACATATTCTTTGTGTCCACACGGCAGAATCAGTTCCGGCATCACTTGCCATTTGTAAAATTTTTCGCGAAGTCTTCCGTTCTTTTATCAACCTTTTCACCCACTGACACATCCATCAGTGCAAATTCCATCACGATCGAATCTGGTGTCATTCCGGTTTCAGCATCCAGCATGTCATCTGTTGTGAACTGGTTTCCGTACATTTCAACAATAACGTCCATCATATCCATGAACTGCTGTCTTGTGTACAACGCCCGTTTCGCTTCTGTGTCCATAATGCTGTCGCGCACTTCCAGATAGCGCAAATATGCCATCGTGGACATCTTCTGCGGCATCGTATATTCTTTGTTGCCGATGATAATTGATCTTTTCTTTGTTTTAGCTGCTGCCATTTCTTTTCCCTCCTGTTTTATGCTGCACCCGGTTTTTCCTGAACATTTGAAAACCAGTCTTTGATCGCTGCCGCCGCTTCTGTATGTTCCGTAAGAAGATTGCTTTCATCAACGCTGCATTCATATTTTCCATCCATCTGACGGGCATAAAAATCGCCCTTCAATGTTGCTGTCTGCGTTGTTTTTGTTTCCCCTTCTGTTTCGTAATTGTCTTCAAATCCCTGACCGAATCTTCCACAGTACAGCCATTTGAATTCATACTTACCGTTCAGCTTCTTTGCACGCCATCCAAGCGCAAGTTCCGGTGCTTTGTCATCCTTTGTCTTGATCAGGAAGCCTTTTTCATACAGATGTCCGAACACCTGCGACTTATCCTGCGGTGCCAAACTGTTCACTTCCAATTCCACGCTTGTCCCTTTGTATGACATATTTACGTCTTCAACTGAATCATCACTGTAAATTTTTTCAGTTTCAAATTCATCGCTGATCTTTCCTGTGATCGCGCGTGCCAGCTTTGACGGTGTTTCTGCCGCGTATTCTGTTTCTGTATTCGTTGTAACTTTTGCGATATGAATATCTCTGAACGATACAGTCCTGCTTCGCACGATCTTTTCTTTTTCTGCTGTCATGTTTATTCCTCCGTTTCCTCTGCTTCTTTCAAAATTAAAAATCGCATCGCATTGATAAAGATCCCCGTATCTGTTTCAATCTGATCATTTCCTTCCTGAAATAGAAATCCGTTTTCCTTCATCAATTTTTTTATTCTTTTCACAAGTGCCTGCTGATCGCTCCGTGACCAGATATTCACTTGTATGCTTGCTGCTTCAATTTCACATTCATCATCTGAATGTGCATCTTCTGTGTCTTGTAGCTTCCACAGTGTCACATGAAGCCGTTTCAGGCTTTCGTCATACCATCCTTGCTGTACGATTGTTCCTTCATCTGAAATCGGCTTCAATGCTGCCGCCGCCAATCCAATAACATCCACTGTTTTATCCTCCCAGTTTTTCGTTCAATGCTTTCTGGTACTCTTGATCAGCTATCATGTGATATTCGCTTTCGCACTCCGATTTCGTATTATTCAGGAAGTCCCGTGGCGGCATTTTCGATGTCCCCCACTCCACAAACTTCATGTAAAACCAGTTTTGCGCGTCGCCATTCAATTCCCATCCGACTTCGCCTTTTTTGGTCGTTACCTTTTTAGGAATGTTATCCCGCGCATGTCCCGGCGGTCTGTATCCATTCCGTCCTGACTTTGAATTGTCAGCAGATCTTGCCATGTGTGCCTTCATCTTCGGTTCTGTAATATCGGCGGATCTCTGAAATATTTTTTTATTGATCGCTCCGATTTCAGCACTTGACGACAGGGCTTCCACGCCGCGCTGTACTTCTTCAAATCCTTCAAATCGGAACGATATTTCCATCTCTGTTTCCTCCTGTCAGTCGCGTCTGTTGGCTTTCAGTTGCACATACTGCCTGTCATTCTGTTTGAAATCCGTTGCATAAATGTCATATCTGTCGCCTTCAAATTCGATCAAGAAATCTTTTGCATGTGCTTTAATCTCTTTTATACGTCTGCAATATCTCACTTCAAATACGATTGCATTTTCCAGTCTGACATCAAGTGCTTCATATAATTCCTGCCCGTAAAGGTTTCTGATCTCACACCATGCTTCATAAAACAGTGTCGGTTCTTTTTCCTGCTGCCGTCCGTTTTCCAGACTTTTGTTTCGCTTATAAAATTTGATCCTTGCTGTTGCCATGCTATCCCCTTAACGTTTCTTTCAGCATCATTGACTGAATCGCGTACCTGATGCGTTCCGTTGAATCAGATGTGTTTTTCCCGTTGTTGTACATTCGATCCCTGTGATCGTATAATTCCTTCACATATGAACAGATTAGTATTTTCTGCCTATTTGTTGGCTTTTCCGGATCGAATGACGGAATCAGTTCCTTCATTTCGTCGATGACAGCATCACGCATTAGTTCGATCATGCTGTCATCGTCTGTATAATCGACGCGCAGATACTGCTTCAATTCCTTTAGGCTCATATCATCACGCCCCTTTTGTGTTAGCCAGCCACAGCAACGCTGATTTCGCCTTTAACAACCGCAGTTTCATCAACGGGCTGAACGTCAAATCTGTCACGAACCTTGATTCCCGTCAGATCCTTCGCCCACAGATCTCCCGCTTCAGTAGAAAGTTCGATCGTCATTTTCTCGCGGTCGAACAGGGTAACAGCTTCCTTCAGATCTCCCATGTATACCGGATATTTGTAACCAGTCACATCGTTTTTGTCAGATCCCGATCCGCCTTTTAATACATTTGTGCTTTTCAGCGTCTTATTGCTCACAACCTTTACCGGATACTTGCCAAAAAGAAGTGCCTTTGTTGCATCTGTCGGATCCGGCTGCATGATGTACTTGCCGTCCTTATCCTTCAGTTTGTCCATGTAGTTAAAGCCATCCTGATTCGTCAATACAATAGAACTTGCTGCAATCGCCGGATCCAGCTTCACGTTGAATACGTCTTTGAAATCATCAAAAGTCGCAACCTCAACTTCTTTTCCTTTTGTGATCGTGTTAATCACATTCAAAATTGCAGCATTTCTTGTCGCTCTCGACTTCTTTGCGATCCATTTATTCAGGTGTGCAAGGATATTCACAGCAGTATCCTGAAGCAGTTCGCGTGTTGTCTTCAGAATTCCCCCCTTTTTCTTGATTGCATACTTGATCTGTTTCAGGTTCGGTGTTTCTTCCTCTTCAAATTCTCCGCCTTCATTCACATCGCCCCAAGGTGTACTGTCTGCATCAACCTCGATCACACGGGATCCACTCATTGTTGCTACTTTTTCAACATTGACGTACTGTTCCAGATCGTTTTCTGTATGGCGCAGTTCAATGATGTCTGTGCTTACATCCTCCGGAACCGTAAACCCTCCATCCTCGTCTTCGCCTTCCTTCATCATGTTTTTAAAGCTGTCCATGATCTCCTGATCTTCTTCCGGCATAGCACGTTTACGAAGACCACATACGATCCTGTTTACAAATGCTTTGCACACCTGCGCTTTGCTGTACTTTTTAGACTTCTGACCATCTTCAATTTTCTTCACTTTCCCATTGTGTAAAGAATCTTTGATTCCATCGTCATCGTCTTCTTCCATTTCCATCAGCATGTCGAATTCTTCCTGCATTCCACGAAGTTCCGCCATCTGATCCTTCATTTCCTGTGTTTTTCCCTGTCCCTGAAGACCTCTGATCGCATTTTTCTTGTCATTGATCTTCTTCAGCAATGCCCTTGCTTCTTTGCTCATTCTGTTTTCCTCCTTAGATTCCGAAAAGTTCCATTTCTTCGATGATCGCTTCTTCTTCGGCTGTAATCTTCGCCGTCACATCATCTGCGCTTTGTGTTTTAATGCCTTCCGGTGCTTTTTTGAAATTCTCCATCATCCAGCCAACACAGGCGGCGACCGCCGGACGTTCTTCGATCTGCACATCGAAGATTTCCTTTGCTTCCTCTGCCGTCATCCATGTTTCAGCATTGATCAGATCTGTGACCTGTTCTTCTGTCACACCTTCTTTCACCCGTCCCATATATATGTCCGTGATGCTTTTCTGACATTTATCCAGTTCACTGATCAGCCGCTGAAAATCATCCGCATTTCCATACGCCCATGACAACGGTTTGTGAATCATGATCTGCGCACCCGATGACATTACAATCGAATCACAAGCCATCAGGATCACGGATGCGATCGACGCAGCCATTCCGTCCACGATGCCTGTTTTATGTCCGGTATGCCGTGATAAAATGCTGTGAATCGCTATCCCGGCAAATACATCACCGCCGCCGCTGTTGATGTACACCGTCAGTTCTGCCCCCGGTTCAATCTGATTCATAAAGTCTGATATGTCCTGCGGGCATGTATCTTCATCGCACCATGCTTCCCATGTTGAAGAAACAATGTCGCCGTATATATACAGATCCGCTGCATTATTCGATACATTTCTGAATTCCATAAACCCAGTATTTTCAATCTTCTTTGTTTTTGGATTTCTCCGTGAAAAATTGAATTTATTCTTCATCGTTTTCCCCTCCTTCCTGCGATTCTTTTTCATCAGGTTCTGTTCCGGTCGTGTCTGCCCGATCTCCTTCTTCCGGATCCTTCTGCGTTTTCTGATCCGTTTCCAGCTGTATAGGAAGCACGCTTTGCTGCTGTGCATTTCCTGCTTTTTCGTACTGCTTTCCAACTTCTGTGATCGGAATATAATTTCCGTTCACGATCAGCTGATCGCCGCCTTCTGCATCCATCAGATCCAGTTTTCGTCGGCATTCATTCACTTTTTGAATTCCGTTCTGGACACCTGTTGCGAAAATCTCCATCTGTGTCTTGCTGTCAGTTCTTAGTAAAACTTTTTCGTTCAGTTTGTAATATTTTCCTTCGCTGAAAGCTTCTTCATCTGTCAATAACTTATAATTGACTTCTTCTTCGTACTGCTTTAACACAAAAAGCATCGTATCTGTCAGGAATGACAACTGCTGCATTTCGCTGTTGCTGTACGAAGATTTTGTATAATCATTGATCTGATTCGGCTTGATTCCGAATGCAGCTGCAATCTGAAGTGCTGAATATTTCTTTAATTCGATGAACTGGCTGTCCGAAAGTTTAATATCCAGCGGCGTCAGTTTCATCCCAAGTGGAACCGGAATGATTTTTCCGGCATTTTTTGCACCTGATCCGAATTCTTCAAATGCCTGCACCAGTTTTTCTTTCAAATCTTTGTTCAGATCTCCTGTGTATTCCAGCGTTGCTTTCCCAGTCAGTCCGCTTTCATATAAACTGTTCAGATAGTCCTGTGATGCCGCTGCGCCCTCCACAGTTGTCTTCAATATTGCCTGCACAGGAAGCCCCGTAATACCATCCAAGCTGTGTGATGTCTTGAAATGCAGGACTTCATCTGTCCCGAACACATATTGCTGCCCGCTGTATTTATCGTTGTAGACGTACCAGATCTTTCCCCTTCCTCCGAAGTATCCTTCATCATCCACTACGATCTGCACGCAGTTCGACGGCATGATCCACAAGTCCATGACTTTGTATTCTCCGCCGTATTTTTTTCTTTTGAACTTCGACCTGACATATACATACGCATTTCCGAAGTGGTTTCGGTTCATCTCCACAGCATTCCAGAAAGCTGTGGGCGTCATAAATGGATTCGGTCTGTTTTTCAGCAGTTTCGCAACATCCGACAGTTCTGGTTCAATGATCCCTTTGTCTGTTTTTTGATAATATTTCCACGGTATTTTTGCCAGCGTTTCAGACATCATTTTCAAGCATGTGAAGTACGTTACTTCCGCCATCACATCCTTGTTTTTTCTTTTCACACCAAGCCATTCAAGAAATGATTCTTCCTTCATCGCTGGCGATGTTTCCACGGTGAAGTTCATTTTTTTCGCAATCCATCCTTTGAACTTCTGCCATACATTCAACCTGCATCACCCCCTCGCCTGTTTTTTCTTGCTTGCTTCATATAGTTTCAGCCATTCTTCGACCGATTCTGCTGTATTCTGTTTCACTTCACCTTTCATTGCAGCTGTCCATGCGTCAATAATCGCATCTATCACGTCGATTCGTTCTGTCTGATACTCTTTGTCGATCTTGATTTCTCCGAAACTGTTGGAAGTTGTCTTTGCATTCGCGATCGACCATTTGATCATCGCGTTTCCATCGTGTTCCACATTTCCGGATTCAATTTCAAGTTTGAAATCAACCGTTGCATCATTCAGTGCCTTTGCTGACTGTGTTACAGCCACGCTGTCGAATCCCAATGCTTCCAGATCAGTCAGGAAAGCTGACGCATTATGCGGATCGTAAAGAATAAATTGCACATCCAGTTCATAATCGGTGATGATTTTTTCCAAGTAGGTTAAAATATACCGATAGTCAGTTTTTACCCCGCCCATCGTTTCTGTTACCGTTACAAGTCCGTCGCGGATCCATAAGTCATATTCCGTCCGGTCTGTTTTGATATGTTCTTCAACCCTTCTTTTCGGTATGAAACTGTGTGCATGAACAAAATATTTTCTGATATCATCTTTCAAGAACGGAAATACGATCGCCAGTGATGTCAAATCTCCACCAGCAGAAAGATCCAGTCCCACATAGCACTTCTGTCCCCGAAAATCCTCTAGTGTCTTCTTTGTTGCGCCATTTTGCCACAATTCCATGTCTTTCAAATAGACATCATTCGTCCATTGAATCCACATGTTCAGCTGTTTCACAATGAAATCGCGCAAACTGGATCCGCCCATTTCTTTCGCTGTTTCAGCAATCGGAACCATGTTTTCAAGTGCTTCCGGATCATATTGCAGAATCGGATTCGCCTTGATCCAGTTCTTCGGTGTCCACATGTCGTCTGTTTCATCCATTTGTGCGATGTATATGAACTGCGAATCATTGTGTGCAATGCCTTTCAGCACCTTCACGCAATATTCATACAATGCATAACATGGTGACTTCAGATCGAACCCTGCTGTCGTGATCACACTGATCAGCGCAGATTTCATCTTCTTGATTCCGCCTTCCAGAAGTTTGTACATCTGGTCGTTTTTGTGTGCATGGTATTCATCAACAATTCCAAGATACGGGCGGAATCCGTCGATTGACTTCGTATCTCCTGAAAGTGCCTTTATTTTGCTATGTGTCAGCAAACAATCTATTGTGCTGTTGTGTTCGTGGACGCAGAAGCATTCATCCAGATCAGGATCTGACCGGATAAACTTCACAATTTCATTGAATACGATCAGCGACTGATCTTTTTTCGTTGCTGTGCAGTATATCTGACCGTATTTGTACTTCTCAAAATTTCCGTAATATGCAGCCAGAATTCCATTCAGAAAAGATTTACCGTTCTGTCTTCCAAGTTGCACATATGATGTTCGGAATCTTCTGTGTCCGCCTGTTTTTGTCCGCCATCCGTTCAGATTTCCGAGAATAAAACACTGGAATGCGTAACATTCGACCTGTTCTTCCTCTTCGCCTTCTGCGATGGTCAATGTTTCAGCGAATTCAATGATTCTTTCCGCCTGCTCCACATCAAAATAGTATTTATATGGCGCAGCCTTTGACTTTTCGATGTCGTCCAGATGACGCTTGCAGGCAAGTTTTACCAGATCCCCGGCAATTATTTTTCCCGCAAGGACATCCGCAGCGTACTGTGTCGTTCTGTCCTGCATCGCATCATCACGCAAACTTGTCTTTAAATTTGTTTGTCTTCGGTGCTTCCGGTGCTTTTGGAATAATCAGGCGGCATCTTGACGATACTGTCAGTCCAAAATCTGCTGCACCCTGTCGGCACTGTTTGAAATACCTGTCCTGAATGATCGCCAGACGTTCCACCTGACTGTTCACAACCTCATGTTCTGCCATGATCGGATTGCCTTCTGCATCTTTTTTCCCTGTGTCATATGCCACAGTTACCATCAGCGGCTGCTTTGCGATCGTTTCTGTCACTTCTCTGTATTTCTCCTGCGCGATCACTAACCGCGCCAGTGCTTCCACGTCCAAGTTTGAAATCAGGTCGATCGCCCGCAGTTCTTTCACCGTTTTTCTGAATGCCTTTTTCTGCGTAGCTGTCAGGTATGACGGCGGCGTCACTCTGTCCGACGGTGCTTTCACTTCCGTCCGTTCTCTTTCTGCGATCTCTGCCTTTGTCAGATGTTTCTTTCCTTTTGCTTGTACCAGCGCGATCGGCTGTCGTTGTCCTGCCATTATATCGACCTCCTTTCCCGCTGCTTTTCCTTGCGGATTGTGTCAGAATCTGACACATGACCGTTTGCCCTTATATCTGAAATTTCCGTGGGGAGTTTTCTCCACAGAATAGAGGGGGCGCGACTAATCCAGCCCGGTCAAAACTTTTTCGATACCCCCTGCCCCTTTCCAGTGCTGCCGGATAATGTTCCGCAACAGCTCCTGCGTCTGTCTTTTCGTTGCTTCGTCCTTCTTGTACAGCGCACTGATGATACCGTGGTTTCCATTGCTTAACGGGAATAGGTTTTCCACATTCAAACGCTGCGTCCAGTCTTCTTCTATCTCCGTGATGTGGTGTACCATGTCAGCCACAACAATCTTGTGTTGAACATAGTACGCATACATGTCCAAGTCGTCATATAAAGACAGTGCAAACGCCCGTACTTTGCGCCATTCTGCCGACACATAGAAAGCCGCTGCTTTCTTATTTCTTCGGCGCAGATTGTATTCCATATGCCTTGACATCTTGTCGCTTTCCTTTGCTTCACAGTCCGGACACAGGCGTAATTCCTGCGGTATCAATACCCCGCATTTACATCTGTGTAATAGCACTATGTACCACCTTCTTTCGTGCTATATATGCACTGCACGCAGGCATCTTTGCAGATGCCCGTTGCAGTGTTCAGAAGGGCGTGGAAACGGCAATAAAAAAGCGACTGCACATTTCTGTACAATCGCTTCTTGCAACTTTCCACGCTATCAGTTTACATCTTTCATCCCACCATTAAAACCCCAGCTTTTCCCCAACTTTTCCCCAAAAAGAAAAGCAAAAAGGATTTCTTTTTAATATTTTTCAACGCCATCTATCCCGAATAACTTCACTGACATTTTCCTGATCAATTCTTTTGACCATCTGGACGGTGTGTTCTTTCCGCAGTTCTGGATGTCTGCAATCTCTTCATACGATACCCCATCAATATAATGCATCTTAAAGGCATCGTATTTGTATACCATTTCTTTCGTTTCATATTCTGCCCGCAATTCTTCCATTGCTCTGTCAATATTCGCAATCATCATCGCTGTCTTCATTTTTGATCTGCGAACACTTCCAAGATGTGCGCTTTCTCCTCTGAATACATCATACTGTTCTTCCTTTAGTTCTTCTTCCTCTGATACTGCGCTTTCAATATGTCTTTTCATTTCGATGTATTCTTCCATCAGCATCCGTGTGTTGTGCAGCACCTGCTGCCTGCGGATCTGTCTTTCCGCTTCCAGTGCTGTCTGCACCACCTTCTTCACGAAGGTTTCTTCATTCTTTTCCTTTTCCTGCTCCATATTTGCCACACCATCCTTCCTTTATTATCCTTTTGTCGTCTTCTTTTTCGGCGGTCTATACTGCTGCCGTTTTGGTCGTTTTACCATCGGAATCCCTCGCCTTCTGCGCTCATTGTTTGACATCCGGCTTTTCTCCTCATAATATCGCCGCCATAACTCTCTTTTTCTGATCTGTGTTTCTGTCATCGTATTATTTTCATGTATACGCCTGAAAACCTCTGATATTTTGTCAGCCACCTGCCGTATATTCTCCATCATTTCCGCAAATGTCATATTCAGCTTCACGGCTGCATCACTGATCATTTTCAATGTTTCTGCTGCCTTATCCGGCGACAGATTCCATTCTGCTTCCGTTTTTCTGATCACTTTTTCCACTTCCTCCGGTTCAACCTGCATTTTAGCCGCAATATAGAATTTTCTGTCTTCATATGCTGGAAGATCTTCGATTTTTCGGATTTCTGCATCTTCTGTTTTCTTTTTTTCTTCCGGTAGTGAAATATCATTTACAGGAATTACCATTTCCGGCTTCTGGTCTTTTTCTTCGATCTGAATTCCGCCTTTTTTATATTTTTTCATTCCGATCTTCATTTTTGTTTCTTCGATTGCCTGTCCTACTTTTCTAAACGCTTCTTTCAGCCCCATATCGTCACATCCTTCCTTTTCGCCTAATTGAAAGGTAATTCTTCGTCGATGCCTTCCGGTATATTCATAAATCCATCATTTTCCGTCTGATCCGGTTTTTGATGTCCTCCTGCTCCGCCGGATCCCTCTGCTGTCGCTTTGCTTTCTGCGAATTCAATGTCTTCCGCGATCACTTCCGTCGTGTATACTTTGATATTGTCTTTATTTGTGTAGCTTCCCGTCTGGATCCGCCCGGTCAATACAATCTTCGTTCCCTGATGCACATACTTTTCCACAAATTCCGCACTTTTTCCAAAAGCAACGCAAGAAGGAAAGTCAGCATCTTGCTGACCTTCCTGTTTTCTGCCCCTTCGATCGACCGCAAGCGTAAATCTTACAATCGCCATCGGATCCTGTCCCTGTGTGTATCTCACCTGCGGATCCCGTGTTAAACGTCCCATCAAAATCACTTTGTTCATGTTTTTCTTCCTCCTGCTTTATATATCCCACTGGAATTAGTATTCTTCTTTCTCCTTTGTCTTCAACGTCGTATACTTCCCCTGTTGCAAGTACAATCTGTGTTTTGCTCATTCTCGCCTTTCTAACAGCCTTTCGGTCATCTGTTCATACAGCTTTTTGAATATATCTCTTTCCGTCCTTGTCTTGATCAGTTCTTCATTTGTTTCCGTCTGTACTTTTTCTTCCGTCTTTTTCTCCTCTGCTTTTTTCTCTTCTTTCTGATCAGTGACAACTGTTTTGTCCTTCGTCGCCCCCCCGCATCGCCTAAACCGATCGAGATCATCAGTCCTATGTCGATGTTCTGCATCTCCTGCGCTGTACACACCCCGATGTATTTTCCAATGCGTTCCACAGCGACTGTGTGGATCTGTTCACACAAAACAGTGCTGACGCGCCCTGTTGATCGGATCGTGCAATGTGTCGGAAGTTCATTCTTCGGCTGCGTTGTCAAATATACAACTTCCAGCGTCTGACTGTTTTTATTATTTTTATCATTGCTGACAATCACGCCCGGTCTGTCTGCCTGCTGTTCGCTCCCTGTGTTGTATCCGCCCCGGCTTATATAATAGATTTTTCCTCTTTTTACATCATCTTTCGGAAGTGTTGTTATCTGCATCTTTCTTTTCCCCTTTCCTGTCCATTTCTTTAATACCCTGACCGATTGCATTTACTGCAATTACGATCAGTCCCACAAGAATCACTGCTGCCAGTATCATCACAAGCCAGATCAGCAACGATCCTGTTGCATTTATCACTCTTTCGATGTTCATCTGCATCATGATCCGACTTCCTCCTTGTATTGTTCCTTCAGCATAATCATTCTTTCTTCCTGCTGCTTCTTGATTTTTTCATCCTTCATGATCAAACGCTGGATTGTCTGCGCCCTGCTCCGGATCTGTCTATGCAATTTGATCTGTCGTTCTACCTGCTGCCGTTTCTGAATCAGGAACTGCATTTCATGGTCTACAATCAGCACTGTGTATTTCTTTCCGCATTCCTGACAGGTAAAATACTGTTCTGTTACGTTGAAGCCCTCCGCCTGTCTTGCAATAACTCTAGTTTTCACATTTATGTGTTCAATTACAGATCCGCAGACATCGCAGACAACTTCTGATCCGTTTCTGTACGCTTCTTCATTGAATTTCTTTTCCATGTCGTTCTCCTTTCCTATGTCGCAGGCATCAGGATGTCTTGACTGTTTTCTTGATCCAGCTGCGCGTGTGCGGGCATTACCCCGCACATATGCGCCATCATTGCAGCGATTGCTGTGTCAAATTCCGGTTCCAGCTTTTCGTACTGATCATCCGGCATCGTTTCCCACAGCTTCGTCTGAATTTCTCTGATTCCGATCATAGCGTTCATCAATCTATCCTGTGTCAACAGCTTCTTCGCACTGTATTTCTTCAATTCTGGCTTTACAAATTTGTTTCTATCTGCCATCAGTCTTCATCCTCCAAGTCAATCAGTCCCAATGCTTCCGCATCGTAGACATCCATAATCCCGATGACAGCATATCCTTCAATGATCGCACTGGATGTCTGTGCATCGTCGGCGCATGTGATGCATACACGCATCTGTTCACCTGTTGATCTTCCATCACGGAATGCAAGCAGTGTCAAAATGTCCTTTTCTCTGTATCCTGCCTGATCCTCTTTCACAATCATGTGGCGGATCTTTCCTTCTTTGATGTCTTTGAATAATTCCGCTGACACTCGCATCATTCGCGCTTTCTTTTCATCCGAAGGCAGGTTCTGCATCTTTTCTTCCTGCTCCATTTCAGTCAGCTTTTTCGCCGTTTCCCTGTCGATTGCCGCCTGTTCTTCGTCATACCGCTGTTCCGGCGTCTTTTCAGCTTCCGCTTTATCAACATAACGATCACAATCCTGACATGTCCCTGTTTTCACGTTGCATTCTGAATATCGCTGGCATGAATAGCAAAGCGATGTAATGCTTTCCGGATGTGCCTGCTGCCATTCTTCTTCCTGCTCCTCTGCCGTTTCCTCCTGTCCCCATTCCTCCGGATCTTCCGGCAAATTCATCTGTCCCGGAATCTCTGCTTTTTCTGCTGCTTCTTCGATCTCTTTCTTTGCCTGCTTCACTTCTTTTAATGACAGCCCGTCTTCTTTGTACTTTTCCAGCAGTTCCATCTGCTTGTCCTCTGCCATTCCGCTAATTTCATATGCTGCCGAAAAGGTCAGGCGACCTTCTTTCAGTTCTGCCGAAAATTCCGGAATCAAATGCTTGTTAATACTTTCAATCTGTGCAATCTTCGTTCCGGTCGTGTTCATAATTGAAGCGATCACGTCACGCAGACGCCCGCTGTCCAGTTTGTACCCCTGAAGCGTCAATCCATTATCCTTCATGTACTGAAGTGATTCCTTCAGGCGTTTTTCCTCTTCCAACATGTCCGCGATCGTCTTATCGCGATACGCATTCGCAATGATCAGCTGTACCATTTCTTCATTCTCTTCAGCTGCGCTTTTGATCTGGCATGTCACCGTTTCAAAATCTTCATATCCCTTTTCCAGTAACAAATTCAATGCACGCCATCTTCTTTCCCCGGCGATGATCTTATATTCTCCGCGTTCACAGGGCGCATATGCTACTGTCATATTCTCCATCAAACCGACCGCCAAGATTTCCTGTGCCAGCTGTTCAATTCCCGGCATCGAATAAAAATTCCTGTCATTGCTGTAAATCTTCCGGATGCTAATGTCCCGTGTCCGGAATCTTGCTTTCGGTTTCTCTTCTGCTGCTGCCTTGCTGTTTTTATTTAAGGCATCCATTACGCTCCATCCTGCTGCCATGTTTATTCCTCCTCTGCTTTTATCGTGATCGTTATCTGTTCCAGCACCTTCCGGCTTGCGTTCTTCACATCCGCGTGTGAATCACTTCTGTCTTTTTCTATGTACTTCTGAATCAAACGCTTTGTCTTCTCCGGATCCAGAATGATCCTAAACTTCGCAATCGCTTCATCGAACCTTTTCTGTATCTGTTTATCCGTCATATTGTTATCATCAATTTCACGAAATATCGGTTCCGCTTCCGATTCGTCGATCTGATCAATAATGTCTGTGATCTCCTCTTGTAGATCCTGCATTTTCTTTTTCAGTTCGTCCGCCTGCTTTGCTCTGTCCTGAAGCTGATTAAATGTCTTCAGGCTGATCGTTACCTGTCCATCAATTTCCATGTCTATCCCTCCATATCTTTCAGCAGTTCCGTCACAACATTCCGATAGTCCTGTGTGACAATACAATTTTTAGAAAACTTCGGAAGCGGTACGCGCTGCATGGTTGCCTTTTCCGCAATGATGGATCTTCTAACAGCCGTCACGAAGCAATCCTGTCCAGATGATTCTTTCAGCCATGCTTCCACCTGAAGGCTTGTCTGGTTCTTCTGTCGCATAGTCATTAAAATCTTCATGCGGATCCGGTCGTTCAGGCTTCGCAGATCTTCCAGCTGTTCATCCATATTCGCAATCGCTTCAATTTCAAATCCGCCGATCTTAACCGGAAGGATCACAAGATCTGTCGCTACCAAAACATTCGTCACGGTCATATCCAGCAGCAGCCCACAATCAACCACGCAATAATCATATACGTCCTGCACTTCCAGCATTGCAGCCGCAAAGCGAAGGATCTGATCTTCTTTTTCGTTCAGCAGCAGATTCATGTTAGTCCGCATTAAATATCCATTTGCTGTGATGATGTCAATATTGTGATACGGTGTTGTCTGGATCAGGTCTGTTGTCTTGTAAGATCCTCCGACGCTTCTGTGTCTTTCCAATAATTCAGACATCCCGATCCCTTCCGGTTTATATCTGTCATACAGCATTGATACATTGCCTTGCTGATCCGCATCGACCAGCAACACCTTCTTCCCCTGTTCTTCTCCCAGCAGGTAAGCGATCGAAGCCGCCGTCATTGTTTTGCCGATCCCGCCCTTCTGGTTCATAATTGCGATTGTTTTCATGATGTGTACCTCCTATTTCACAATTTTGAATTTTTTTCTGTTTCTTTTTGCCTGTTCCTCCGTGATGATATATTCATCACATTCCTGTTTCCACTTATCCGGATTCTTCGTATCTCCGTCATACCATCTGCACCACTCGCAGGCGTCGCAAAATATCTTTGCTTCTCCTGCCGTTTTATCTTCGCTGTATAGATTGTTCGCGCAGTGATTGCATATGCAGCCGCCGCAAGGAAAAGCATAATCACTTCGCTTCATAGTATTCGTTATACTTGCAACGCTTGCACTTTCGATCCAGCGTCCCATCATCCGGATTTCTGCACCCGGTACATTCTCCGCGGCTGCTGATCATTGCTTCCTTGAATCCGAATTTTTTGTGCCTTTGTGCCAGTTCACAGTTCTTCAGTGCTTTCCTTGCCTGTTTGGATCTTTCTTCTACTCTTTGAAAATAATACATTTCACTTTCCCGTTCTTTCTGATCATCAGGTTCTGTCCTGACATTGCATCTTCTCTGTTTCCAGTATCAATTTTCTTCAGGTTGATATATTCTTGTAGCACCCGGATCGCTTCTTCTGCCCCATAGCAAACTGTGCAGTAATGTCCTGCTGCCGCCAGTGCCTTCAGCATTTTCTTCTGACTGTCTTCCAGTCTTCCGGTATCGTATTTCATTTCAATGTACAAACCGTTGTACATTCCCATCGGAACCGGAAGACACAGATCCGGAATCCCAGCTTTCACGCCCATCTGCTTCAATTTCACTGCTTCCGCTTTGTTGCGGCTCCCCCCATTCGGGCAATGATGCAGCAGTTCCAGTTCCGGATGCGCGTTCTGGTTCCATCGCGCCCAGTCCATGACGCTCATTTGCTCTGTATCCTCGCTTCTTCTTGCGTATCTTCGATTCACTCTTCTTCCTCCTTGCATATGTTCCAATATTTGCAGAACAGGCAGCAGTGATGACATTGCTGGATCCTGATCATATGGATCATGTGTCTGATCTTCTTCGTGATGTTCCTGATCATCCGCGCCCCTCCTCTGCTTTCTTTTTCTCTTCTTTCAGCTGTTGCGCTCGATCCATAATCTTTGTGTTGTATGTATACTTCACAACGCCCTGATCCCACAGATTCGCTTTTGCGCCCTGCTTCCCGTAGTTATAAACTGCCAGCGTATAGTACGGAAGATCTTCATCTGGTACTGTTCCGCGAAGATCGTTCTGGATTTCTGACAGATAATTCACGCCAACCAGCACATTCTGATATGGATTCTTCAAGTCATACGCTCCCAGTTCTTCCATCCTTTGCATATGCCATTTTTCCGACACCTGCATCAAACCGATTGACGTTCCATTGTCGCCTTCAGCGTCCCATCTGCATCGGGATTCCTGTTCGATCAATGCAAAAACCATTTCATAATCGACGCCATTCTGTTCGCATACAATGTATGTATATACCTGAATGATCGTCGGCAACTCTCCGCCTGCTGCCTTGCATTCTTCAGATATTTCATGATAATAAAATCCTGTCACTTGATCGCTCCCCCAGTCCTGCGACATTGTATTCCACGGAAAATCATATGTACCGTACAGACTTTTGCATCCATATACATCCGTCATGTCTGTCTGCTCCACTGGATCCTGCCGATCATACAATTCTTCGATCTGCTCCTGCTGCTGCCGGATCTCCTGATCCCACGCCTGCACCTGCTTTTCAAATTCGTGCATTTGTATTGTCAGCACCAGCAGAAAAATGATCAGCGGCATCGCAAGCATTGCCGGATGCCTTGCAATGAAATCCCATACAGCACATACGATCTTCAAAGTCTTCCTGATCAGTCTTTTGATCTTTCTTCGTGCTGTTCTCCTACTTCTTGCCCTTGTCATGTGCCGTTCCTTTCCTCAACCGCATCCGCCCGTATATGTAGAACCTGCCGTTGAACGTGTTATATTTCACTTCTGCTTCAGCAAAATCATATTTATCGCCATACCATTTCATCAAATGATCGCAGACATTCAGATCTCCTTTTACGATCCTGTCCACATCCTTCTGTTTCGTTTTGTAATGATTGACTTTTTCTTTCGGTTTCCGCAGTCCCTTTGATGCACACCATGTCTTTTGATACTTTCCTTTTTTGCTTTTCTCTTTCGTGATGTACCTTGCCATTCCGACCAGACCGTTTTCATCCCTCTGAAGCCTTCTGATCTCATTTCTTTTTCCAAGATTCCAGACTGCTTCAACCGTGTCCATATCCACATCGCCATCCATAACGATGTGATGATGCCAGCGTCCTTTTTCACTGCATTCTGTGACATACACATATCTTGCATTACTCAATCCCTGCTTCTTCCGCTGGTAATTCAGTCGCCTGATATAGTTCTGCATGTTCTTCGTTGCCACTTCCATCGAAGCAGGCATATTGTCATCCGTGTATGTGAATGTCGCCCATATATCTCTATCCGTGAAGTTCTCACTGATCACCCTTTCGCACATCTTTTTACTGTTTTTATCATTCAGATTCTTCTGTGCCTGTCTTTGCCTTTTTCTTTTCCCTTCATCCGGGATCTGATCTTTCTGTCCCTTTGTAAACTCTGGATAGATTTCCACTTCCAGCTGATCACCTGATCGAATCTCCTTCGTTGCATAGATGCTTTTCACCTTGCCTTCCTTCAGGATCCTTTCTTCGTTTGCTTCCTCCATCTTATCCAAACTATTCTTATACGCTGCTTCATAGTCATAAGGGACATATACAGCCTTCCTTCTTTTCTTTCTCATTCCCTTTACTTCCTTTAGTTGAATTGTTAGTATCCATTACAAGGTCGTTTTAGGAAGTTCAGAAAAGCGCGGATTCATTGACTTTTCAGGCTGTCCGGTGTACAATATCTTTGATGTGTACTATGGTTTTCGGGCATCGTCCTGAAGCCACTGTGAAGCCTTCTGGTGCCACCAAGCATACCAGAGGGCTTTTATATTACCCTGCTTTTCTAACGTCCTGCATCGCCTTCCTGACGTTCACTGTCATCCTTCTTTCTCTTCTCCTCTCCCAGAATTATCTTTCGGAAGATGCTTTCAAATATCGGAACCGCTATGCTATTCCCCGCCTGTTTATACAGTGTCATGTAATATCTTCCTTTTCTCTCATGTACAGCTTTTGCTGCTTCAAATTCTTCGTCTGTATATCCCATCAGCCGCCAGCATTCCCGTTCTGTCAAATATCTGTATCGTCCTGATCCACAATCAATCACCTGTGCTGGTGTTCTATCCTGCCGTGTTGTAATCGTGTAGGCAAAATCTTTGATCACCGTCGCCCTTTTTATCCCTGACGCGCCGATCACGTTATATACAGATGGCTGTGTGACGTTATATACTTCTGGAACATTTTCGTTATCTTCCAAAAAATCGCTGATCTTACGCATAGGCGTCCTGATCAGACTTGTGAAATCAAATTTTTCACCATTCAGGCAGCTGATTGTAAACACTCTTTCGCGTGCTTGCGGCAGCCCGAATTCTCTTGCATCTAAAACATCGTAATTATTTGTATAGCCCATTCGTTCCATCTCTTTTTGATAACGCACAAAATTCGCAATCATATGTTTCGATGTCACATTTTTCACATTTTCCCAGATCACATATTTCGGTTTCCATTCCCCCATCTGGTCAATAATGTGAATCGTTTCCCACATTAAACTTGATCTTGTTTCGCTTCCTTCGTCCGCCCCTCTTTGATGTCCGGCTATACTGAAATCTTGACACGGACTTCCATGTATCAAAATATCCGGCTTCAGGTTCCACCCCACGACAGACTGTGTTTTATATGGCAGTTCTTCACTAAACATATTGTTATAAGATCGGACTGCTTTTTCATCAATTTCAACGTAGTCGATCGCTTTTGTTGGTATCTTTAGATTTCGCAATGCACATCGCGGGCTTCCTATTCCTCCGAATAGTTCCAAAATCTGCACTGGTCTTTCTTCTGTTGCTGTCATCTGTTCATTTTCCTTTCTATGTACCGCCTTCCGGCATAATCAATCTGCGCTGATCAGCGCAGTCATATATATCACCACATCCCTTCCGGCAACATCTGACGCTGCGTTGTTGCTTTTCGCATTAAAAAGCATCTGAAAACCTGTTGGACATCCGCATAGAATTCTGGCAGTCTATGCCCGCCGCTATTTTTCCACAGTGTTCATCGGACGGCTATCAGCTTGCCATCGTCAGCGATCACGTTGCCATCGTGACCGGACGGGGCTTGCGCCCCGTTTCGGCTTCACTCTCCGTTGAACATTTCTTTCAGAAGATCTTCGATGCCTGCTGCCACTTCCTGCCCTGCTTCCGCAAGCTGTTTGATCAGATCTTTCTGTTTTTCCATTTCTTCCTGTGTCGGAATCTCTACTGCTTTGCTATCCTGTTCCATCCCTTTAAAGATCGCATATATCACCAACATACAATCTTCTTTCGTTTTGAACTCCGCGATCTCCTCTGCGCATCCATCAAATACCTGAATCGTATGCCTGATGTTTTCACTCTTTCTTTGTTTGTAGTCTTTTGATTCTTCATATCCGATCCCTTCTATGTGACCAGACATGTTATAAATCCGCGTTTTGTCCTGCGATAAAATGTACATTTCTTCACCTTCTTAATAGTCATAATCAATATTTTCATCTGCTTCTGTGTAATATTCCCCGTCATAGCCTTTCGCCATTAGTTGATCGTAGCAGTCCCAGCAAACCAGTCTGAACGGGATCCCATTGCAATCCCGTGTGAACTGCATGTCACTTCGTTGCACCGGATGCCCGCACACGGGACATGTCCGGATGTCAGTCGATCTTTTCTTTGTCACTGTCGTTCCTCCTTTCTGTTCTCTTTCATCAGCCAGATAGTTTCATCATCGTTACAAATTCCGAAGTATTCATCTGTCCGTGTAAAGTTGAATTCAATTCCATAAAACTGTCTGATTGCTAACTTGAAAACTTCCCATCTATCCTGGCAGCTTTTGCATGTACGATCCCAATATCCGAAGCCTATTCCCTGATCTGGATCACCAATTCCCGGCGTCGCTTTTCTTCGTTCTTCCAGTGCCTGATCCCATGCCTTGATCGTTTCTTCCAGTTCTCCGCCCATTTCTGTCATCATAAATTTTTTAATATTCAGCTTCATATTCTTCCGCCTTTCATATGTACTTCCCCGATCCTTTTCGGGGAACAAATTATATTGCCTTCTGTGCCATGTCTGCGCTGTACTGCTTCCGGTTTCCGTTTTCTGCGCCACCTCTTTTCAGTTCGTGGTAGATGGTGGCTCTGTGAACGTCCATTGCTTCCGCGATCTCTTCTGCACGCTTTCCCTGCTTGCACATCGCTTCAATGGCTTTCCGGTCTTCATAATTCAATCTTTTATATTTCCTTGCCACGTTCTCATTCTCCTTTCCTTTGTAAATAAAAAATGCGGTAAGAGTTTTTACGCTCTACCGCATTCTGCTTTTTGAGTAAAAAAAATAAATGCGGCAGAGGTTTAATGCCTCTTGTCGCATTTAATTTTAAAACTTATAAGTTTAAGAATGTCTTAGCAGGGGATATTCTTAAACTTTCTATCCTGATATTAATTATTCCTGTGGAAGAACGTATTTACTGATCAGTTCATCTAAGGATACTGCCTGAGCAGAAAGCTCTTCACTGGTAGCAGAGGACTCCTGTGCGGTTGCGGAGTTTGCCTGAACAACCTCCGAAATCTGGTTGACACCCTGTTCTGCCTGATCCATGGCAGTTGCCTGATCTCTGGATACCTGGCTGATATTTTTGGAAGACTCTGCAATCTTGCCGATTCCTTCTACAACCGTTTCAATGGATGCTGCAGCTTTGTCTGCCGCCTTGTTTCCTTCTGCGATCTCCTCTAAGGATCCTTCGATCAGTTCTCTGGTATCTACTGCAGATTTTGTACTCTGCTCTGCTAACTGACGGATCTGGTCAGCAACAACCGCGAATCCTCTTCCTGCCTCTCCTGCTCTTGCTGCCTCAATGGAAGCATTTAAGGAAAGCAGGTTTGTCTGGGATGCGATATCCTCAATCTCAGAAATGATGTTCTCGATATTTTTGGATGTCTCGTTGATGCGTGTCATTGCATCTACCATTGCTGTCATCTGCGCACGGCTGTTGTCCGCTTCGTCTGCATACTGTTTTGCCTGTACATAGGACTCATGTGCCTGATCTGCTGCTTTTTCAATGTTCTCTGTGATGCTTGTGATCGTAGCCTGTAACTCTTCTACTGCACCTGCCTGCTCAGTAGCACCCTCTGCAAGACTCTGTGATGCCTCTGCAAGGTTTGTAGATCCTGCAGATACCTGGCTGGATGCATCTTCAATAGAACGTAATGTAACGATCATCTGATTCTTCATATCACGCATGGCAAGAAGTAATTTTTCAAATTCACCCTGATATACTTCCGGACAGTCTGATTTGATATCAAAGTTACCGCTTGCCATATCAGCAAGATGTTTGCCACAGTCAGCGATAACTATATTTAATGTTTCTTTCATCTCATTTGCTGTCTGGATTATGTCAGCCACCTCATCATGCGTATCTACTATCGGGAATGGATCTGTGAGGTTACCTTTTGCAAATGTTGTAAAACGGTCGCTTAACGCACCAAGAGGTACTGCGATTCCTTTTGCAATGGAACTTCCCATTCTCATTGCCTGTGCAAATGCAAATACAATACTTGCAACAATCACAATAAGGAAAATAATACTAATGGCAGAAAGTCTTGCCGCAAGGGAGTCTCCTTCGTTTATGTTTGCATCCAGCAAGTCCGCTGTAAGGCTGTAAACCTGCTCATACAATGGATCTACGGTATCGTTCATCATTTGCTGGGCTTTGATGCTGTCTTCATTGTCCGTGGAAGCGCCGATCTCCATCGCTTGGGCTTCTGCATCCCAGTACTGCTGAACAAGTGTGTTCACCTGCTCATAGAGATCTTTCTCAGTGCCTGTCACACAGGTGTTCGCAACTATAGCCCAGTAATCATCAAACTTCTGTTTCTTTTCATCATGTATCTGTTTCATGGTTGCGATCATATCAGTATCATTGTAACCAATCACACCGCGCGCTGCTGATCTCGCATCTGCAAAAACGATCATTGCCTTTCCGATATCACCCTGCGAAAAACCATAATTAGTAAGTGCATGTTTATACTGCGTAGATATAATAAGCATCATAATTGCTCCAATAACACCTGCAATGGATGCAAGCAGTGTAACGACTGTGAAACATTTTTTCAGCCGTTCCTGAATTTTTAGATTCTTATACATAATCTTTTCCTCCTGTTTGTGCGCTTTATTTACTATGTCTGTCAGGTATTGTCATCGATAAGCTGCTTTATCCCCTGCTGCTCGGACTGTGGCATCAGCTTTGAAACCTCAAACATCACGATCAGCTGCTTATCATAGGATGCCACATCATTAAAGCAGCTCTGATTGGCATTCATGATCGTCGGCATCGGAATCACCTGTTTTTCATTTACATCAATGATCTCACGGACACTCTCTACTTCAAGACCAATCTTCATGCCATTCATACTTGCCACAATAACATTTTTTATATCCTGTTTTGGATATCCGAAATAGTCAGCAAGATTACATATCGGAACGATATCACCTGTCTCTTATACACATCTCCGAGCCCACGAGACTAGCGCTCATCTC
>ENA-UALE01000063-UALE01000063.1-human-gut-metagenome-genome-assembly--contig:-NODE-63-length-43342-cov-9.528842_pt1 | contig 43342 bp, 40 predicted proteins | sample MGYA00243697_ERZ654462 | MGnify/ENA primary metagenome ERZ654462 (study PRJEB26926, sample SAMN06164625) | human gut metagenome | biome: ENVO:00009003; feature: ENVO:2100002; material: ENVO:00002003... | reverse complement strand
GAGATGAGCGCTAGTCTCGTGGGCTCGGAGATGTGTATAAGAGACAGCCATATCTTTTTCATATTCCATTTCCGTCAGATACAGATTCTGCATCGGATAGCTCATATAAAAAGGCATTTTCGGCACATCCATCTGCATACGGAAAAACTGTTCCTGATTATAGTCCACACATTGCTCCTGTCGCTAACATCTCTATATCATATGCGTAAGGAATACTTTTGTGCGGGTTCCATTATGCGTTAGAATTATTCAAACAAAATATTTTTGTATTTCGTATAACCTTCTTTTTTCATCTGCACGGATGCCTCTTTTTTGTCCCCTTCATGCGTAAACTCATACACATTATAAGCACCGTCACGGTAGGCAAAATCCGCTCCGTTATCCTGATAATGCAGATAAGTTCCATTGCCCGGATACACGCGCATTTTCAAGGTATCATACGTCTTTTCACCGACGTACTGTGCCAGTTCATAAGTTGGGATCATGCCTCCCTCTTTTACGAACATCGGACAGGTATCAAGCGGTGCGTCTACCATATAATACTGTCTGCCCTGATATGGTTTCTTTGTCTCATAATCATACCAGACACCTTCCGGAAGATATACGATCTTTTTCGTCTCTCCCTGCTCTAAAACAGGTGCAGCTAAAAGATTTTCTCCGACTAAAAATTCACCGTTTAAGTTCCAGACTTCCGGATCATTCTCATAATGTAAAACCAGAGGACGCATAATCGGCAGTCCGGTCAGTTCACATTCGCGGAACAGATCATACAGGTATGGAAGTAACTGATATCTTAATTCCACAAATTTGCGGTAGATGCTGATCGTCTCCTCATCAAACTGCCATGGCTCCTGGAATGTACTTCCCATGGAAGAATGGTTACGGAACAGTGGGGAAAATGCACCAACCTGAACCCAGCGGCACATTAATTCCGGTGTACAGTCTGCACCAAATCCGCCGACATCCGTTCCCGCAAATGCAATTCCGCTCATACCGAGATTGCAGAGCTGTGGAACCGCCATTCTAAGATGTGCCCAGAGGCTCTGGTTATCTCCGGTCCATACGGTAGAGTATTTCTGTGTTCCTGCATAACATGCTCTTGTGATCACGAACGGTCTTCTTCCATCGGCTTCCTTTAATCCTTCATAAGTTGCCTTTGACATCAGATGTCCATAAACATTATGCATTGCCGCATGATCTGTCTTTTGATCCTCGTCCGTAAAAACGACATCCTGTGGAAGTTCTCCACGGAAACTTGCAGGCTCATTCATATCATTCCATGTTCCTCGCACACCAAGATCCACTAAGAATTTCTGATTTTCTGCCCACCATTTTCTTACATCCGGCTTTCCAAAATCAGGATATACCGCTTCGCCCGGCCATACTTCATTGACGTATACTTCCCCTTCCGGTGTTTTTGCAAAATAATCATTCGCGATTCCCTCATCATACTTTGCATATCCCGGATCTAATTTCACACCCGGATCAATGATGCAGACAACCTTAAAACCATCCTCTGCGATCTCTTTTATGATTGCACCCGGTGCTCCAAACCCCTTTTCATTCCAGGTAAATACGCGGTACCCATCCATATAATCGATATCAAAATGGATCGTATCACATGGAATCTGCAGTTCTCTGTATTTGTGTGCCACACGTCTGATATCATCAGCTGACATATAGCCCCATCTTGACTGATGATGTCCTAATGTCCAAAGCTGCGGCAGAGGGGTTCTTCCTGTCAGATAAGTATAGCCTTCCACAATATCCGTCATTTTTTCCCCGGAAATAAAATAATAATCGAGATTTCCGTTCTCTGCACTGTAATAATAGCAGGCGCTGTTCTCTTTTCCCAGATTGACATGTGATCTGTAAGTGTTGTCAAAGAACATTCCAAATACGCCCGCATCTTTTAATGTGATCAAAAATGGAATGGATTTATACAATGCCTTAAAATCGTCCGTGTGTGCCTGTGGCAGATCGGAATTCCAGTTTTCATATTCATAATTTCTTTTATTTAAAACGCCTGTTTTATCTCCGAGTCCATAGAACTTTTCATCCCCGCTCATCTGCTTTACGACCATAACAGGATCTTCTTTTTCACCATCCGCAGATACGGCATGTCCCTCAGACTCTAACGTTGCAAGTGCTTCATCGCTTAATTTCTTTTTTTTCTTTCGCTCTCCCCTGAAATCTGCACATAAAAGTGTACCGTCTTTTTTATAAAAATCGATCAAAAAATCATCGTATACTTTGGCTGTCAGCTTATCTGTTTTAATCTGTACTGCTCCGCCTTCCTCAGAGACATCTACGGTAACCGGAAGTCTTTTATCTCCCTCGATTGCTTTTGAACGGTGGTCTTTCGACTGGTACGGAACAAATACATTCATGATCGTGTCCGTGACTGCCGTGACATACGCCGTTCCATGTTCAAATTCAAATTCTACTGTACTTCCATTGGTCTGATAAGAAAGTTTTTTTCCTAACATATGCTTCTCCATTTCTATTTTTACATTTTTGCAATGTCCTGTAATTCCTGTAACAGTTCAAGATCCGACTGCTGCACCTTCATGTTCGTCGTGATCGGTTCCTCACCCGGTTTTGTCACGGTAATCTCAATGATTGTTCCCTCCGTGATGCCGGTGGAAAATACTGCGTTTAGAAATGCAGCAAATTTCGGGTGATTTGCCGTGAATTTATTTTTTGCATTCATGATCTTCATTATTGATGCCGGATTTATCATCGCTTTTCTCCTTTTCCTGTGTGGGGGTGGTTATATTACTTTAGTACGGTTATTATACTATAAGATGACTGGTTTGTCCCGAAAATTTACGAAATTTATTTTCACAAATTTGGTGGAAAAGGTGTATCGGTGTGTTGTGAATGGCAGATTCCCCGGCACCTTAGGAAAGCACCGGAAATCTGCATACATTCTATTCTACTAAATACTCTCTTCAATTTTGTTTTTGTGCGTTTTCGACAAACTGCATATCTACCAGTTCATCGTACTGATAGGTACCCTGATATACATCGGATGCAATGGATACTTCCATATCATTTTTTACTGCCTCCGGTGTGATGATTCCATCGACACTCCAGAGTCCATCTTTATAGGCACGGTCGATCGCTGCTTCAATGTCTTCGGCCGGTGTGGTTGGAAATTCCTTTCCGGCAGCGCGGACCGCAGTTTTTTTATCCTGTGCAGCAGAAAGCGATTTTAACATTGCATTGACAAAGTGCTGTACTGTCTCCGGGTCATTCCGGATGGTTGACTGTGACACACTGAGTACGGAGTAAGCGTAGTCTCCAAGATCTGTAAACTGGTAAAATGCATCCGTCCATACACCTGATTTCATACCGTCAACGATCTGTGGTTCCGCTGCCCAGGAGATATCTGCCTGACCGCTCTGTACCACGGCAACTGAGGTGGACATATCTGCCGGTTCCACCATCACTACATCCTTATCCGGATCAAGTCCAATTGACAGTAAAAGATAGCGCACACACAGATTCGGGCTGCCGCCAAATCTGCCGGAGTTGATCTTTTTTCCTTTGAAATACTGTGCAAGTTCTTCATCTGTATTTCCTGTGTATTCCTCGCCAACTGCCGCACACAGATACACATTAGCGCGGTTCACACAGTTGCAGACAGCAATCACCGGATCCGGGCAGTTCCCGGATGCATTCGGAATTGCATTTGAATCCACTCCACCGATTACTCCCCACGCATCCCCGCTCATCACCGACGTCACATGCGAGCCGCCCGTAGCCTGGATCACCTCCACATCAAGGCCTTCCTCCGCAAAAAATCCCTCCTGCTGCCCGATATAAAGTGGAAGATACCCGAGCGAATGTAACGGCTCCGCAATCACGATTTTTTTGAGTTCCACACTCTCCTGCTGCGTTTTTCTTCCACTGCATGCTGTCGCAAATAAACTTGCTGCAAATACAACGTAAGCCAAACAACTGAACAATTTTCTCTTTAACATTTTCCTTTTAAACATTTCGACCCATTTTCACTTTTTAATATAATATGGACTCAGGTGCCCAAAGGTGTATCACAACATAGCGGCTGGTGTCCTCCTCACGCCTTACGATAAATCGCCAGATGTTCCGTCATCCATTTTTCCAGTTCCACCACCGCAAAATACATCACCATCGCAAGCAGCGATAGAACGATCACACCAACCCACACTAACGTGGTATCCAGAATAGTTCCCGCATAAATGACCATTCTGCCAAGTCCGTGCCCCGATGCGATAAATTCGCCGACGATTGCTCCCGCAAGCGCCAGTGAAATATTGATCCGGAGGCTTCCAAGCATCCACGGAAGCACTGCCGGAACCACGACTTTTCCAAACACCTGCCATCTGGCAGCCCCCAGAGAATAAAGTAAGGTTTCCATCGACTCATCCACATTCTCCACCCCGCTGACCGTTGCAAGCGCACAGGATATTACCGTCATTAAAAATGCCAGCATCACTTTAGATGAAAAACCGATTCCAAACAGTACAATTAAAATTGGTGCAAGTGCCAGTTTCGGAATTGCATTAAACATCACAAGATACGGCTCAAAAATCTTTGCAAACGTCTTTGACCACCAGAAGGACAATCCTAAAACTGCGCCGCCCAATGTTCCCGCTAAAAAACCGCCGATCGTGGACATCGAGGTAAAGTAGATATCATATGCAAGATTTTTCTCTTTCCACTGTACGATCGCAGTCTGTGCGATCAGGGACGGTGAGCTCCAGTAATAGTCATCGATCCACCCCAGACGTGCACTTACCTCCCAAAACAGCAGGATGGCGACCCCAAGCAGGATACGTCCTGCCCTTATCCCTTTTTTCTGTTTTCTCCGGTGTTTTTCTTCCCGCCTGTCTGCCTGCATCGCCAAAACGGATTTAGGTTCATAATACTCCACCTCATACGCTTCTTTTTTCATCACTCATCCCTCCCATCAAGTGCTGTTTCAGATCCCAGAAATCCGTCTCCAGCATATCTTCCTGTTTTCTTGGCCGTTTCAAATGAACGGTAATTTTTTCTTTCACATACCCCGGACGACCGGAAAATACATAGATGATATCTGACAGATAAATTGCCTCATCCATATCATGTGTCACAAATAAAACCGTCTTATGAAAATCTTCCCAGATCTCTAACAGCCAGTTCTGCATAGACTGTCTCGTCTGCGCATCCAATGCACCAAACGGTTCATCTAACAGGATAATTTCCCTGTCATACAAAAGTGTGCGGAGGAGCGCCGCTCTCTGCCTCATTCCACCGGACAGCTCGCACGGATAATTTTTCTCAAATCCCGAAAGTCCGTACTTTTCCATCAGTGGCAGTGCCTGTTTTCTCGCTTCCCGCTTCGGCACGCCCTTTATCTCAAGTCCCAAAATAATATTGTCGATGATCGTACGCCACGGGAGAAGCATATCTTTTTGCAGCATATATCCAACGTAACCTTTTTCCCCTAAAATGCTTTTCTCTCCAATCGTAATATCTCCCGATGTCGGCGGCAGAAGTCCCGCCACAATATTAAACAACGTCGACTTCCCACACCCGCTCGGCCCAATGATCGACACAAATTTTCCATGCGGTATCAAAATATCGACCGGACGGAGAACCTGACGCATCTCTCCATTATTATAAAAACTTTTTGTAATGCCCGAAATTTTTATATCATGAAGCGATGCTTCATGATCGTGATCTACACCCGCTTCGCTCGGCAGTCTTTTTATATCATGAAGCGATGCTTCATGATCGTGATCTACACTCGCTTCGCTCGGCAGTCTTTTTATATCATAAGCCATACTGACAGCTTCTTTAATCTATTCTTATTCTAATATATTCCAGTCTGGTACACTTTGACATATCGTTCTGAAAACAAGAAAATCCGGAAACAAAGATTTCTCTCCATTTCCGGATTTCTGTCAAACATATTTTATTTTACGCGCAGAATCTCTCCTGCTTACAGCATTTTCTTTTTCTTAAAATAAATGATCTCTCCCGCAATGATGCAGATGCTGACTACAATAACGACCGGATACGCATATTTCCATCCGAACTCCGGCATATTTGGAAAGTTCATGCCATACCATCCGGCAATCAGGGTCAGTGGGAGAAATATCGTCGTTACTACCGTTAAGATACTCATGACCTTATTCTGCTGTACATCGATCAGTGACTGGTATAACTCACGGATCTGTACTAAATATTCCCGCAAGAGTTCCACATGATCATGCAGGCGTTCCACACGGTTCGCATAAAGCTGCCAGAGCGATCGCTCCTTGTCTGTCAGTATCTGTCCGAAATCACTCTGCATGGCATCTGCCAGATTGACAAGCTGCTCATAATATGCATGATATGCCGAAAAACGTTTCCTGTACTGCAGAATGATCTCATAGAAATGCTCCGGGATCTTTTTTAAAAGCTCTTCCTCAATGGAGGCTAATTTTTCCTCCTGCTGCTGCAGATAGATCACATCATCCTCGATCAGCATCTCAAAAATCATAACGAGGAACTGATGCATGCTGCACTCTGTGGGTATAATTTTTTCCAGCCTTCCAAGACACGTCTTTAGGAAACTGCCATCCTCGATCAACAGCAGTTCTTCGCCTCTCAGATAAAATCCAAATACGATATACGTCACTCTGCCCTTTAGGGCACGCGGTATCTTCATCGTCCCAAACAGGCAGTCCCCGTAACTTTCTGCCTTGCAGTACTGTACCGGATTCATGCTGCGGAACAAATTCCGTTTATGTGGATACGCACCCTCTAATTCCTTAAACTCAGACAATTCCATCAGACAGATTTTCTTTTCACTGTTTAGATAATATTCCTGCATATTTTATTTTACCAATTTTGCGATCACTTTCACCAGATCCTCGATATTGGCACCGGAAGTATTGATGCACAGGTCATAATTTAACTTCTCGCCCCAGGTCTGTCCGGTAAAGAACTGATAATATTTGGAACGTCTCTTATCCACATCCTGAATATGACGTCTCAGCTCTTTGTCTGTAAAATGTTCCTGCTCCGGTGCACGCTTTCTGCATCGTTCCATGCGCGATTCCATATCTGCATAAATAAACAGGCGCAGCGGCTTTTTGTCGCGCAGGATATAATCTGCACTTCTTCCGACGATCACACAGTCTGATTTCTCCGCGAGTTCCTGTACTAACAGGCTCTGTTCTCTGTAAATCGCATTGTTCTGTTCCATCACAGGATCCGCGCCCATATAAAAAGTTCTCCCGATTGTGATCGGCATCAGGGCAGTCGGACCATTTTCCATTACATGCTGCACATAACCTTCTGCAAGTTCGGTTCTCTTTGCAATCTCTGTTATAATCTCGTTATCATAATAGGCAATTCCAAGTTCATCGGAAAGTCTCTTTCCAACCTCTCGTCCGCCACTGCCAAATTCACGTCCGATTGTTATAATTTTTCCCATATGTATCATCTCCTGATTCATCATTTTCTATAAATAAACTATAACACTTTCCCGCGTTAACGTCCAATTCTATTTTCTAATCAACACTTTTTAATGATTCCGTCATGCTGATCGCATCGATCTTCTTTCGCATCAGCCGGTCCACAAACCAGGTAAACACCAGAGTCAGCACCACGCTGTATACAAAGCTGACCGGTTTTACATGTACATCAAAGGCTACCATATCCACGACGATCTGACTCATGACAAACCGGTGCAAAAATACACCAAGCACAAGCCCTGCAAGTGCGCCGAGAAATGTCAGGATCGTATTTTCCCGGAACACATATGCGGCTGTCTCATTTTCGTAAAACCCGAGCACCTCGATCGTTGCGATCTCGCACACACGCTCCGTAATATTAATATTTGTCAGGTTATATAAAACGATAAAAGCAAGTCCCGCTGCACACAAAATAATGACCACAACGATCAGATCCATACTGCCCATCATGCTTGAAAAACGTTCCATGTCATCCTGTGAAATATTGACCGCTGCCACATCCGACATTGCCATCAGGGATGTTCCAAGCAGATGTGCATCTGTGCCCTCAGAAACACACACAAATGCGTTTTTGTATTCCGGTTCCGTTTTCATCTGTTCTTCATAGGTATCCGCAGACAAATAGACATAATTATATACAAAATTTTCACACAGCCCGCTTACCGTCACGGATATGGTTTTCATGTCGGAATCCTGCAGTGTCACGGTATCTCCGGTCTTTATCCCAAGTTCATCTGCCACTTTTGCGGAAATAACCGCCTCTCCCTTTTTCGGGAATGTGATCGGTACTCCTTTTTCCGTATGCAAATTGACAAACGGCGTCATATCCGAATCCGGATCTGCAATGATAAGGCTGACGGATTTTGTCTTTTCACTGCCAACTAAATCCATGCTCTTTTCTGCCACAAACACAGATTTTTCCACACCGTCCTGTTCTTTGCTTTCCAGTTCACTTTTTTGCTCCGGTGTGACGGACGATGAATAAGTCACACCGATATCATAGGTCTGGATCTGCGTATACTGCTGCGTCACAATTCCCGTCACAGAATCCCTCACCCCAAATCCGGTCACCAAAAGTGCGCTGCATCCGCTGATGCCTGCGACCATCATGAAAAACCGCTTTTTATACCGGAAAATATTCCGCATGGAAACCTTCTGCAAAAATTTAAGCCTCTTCCATACAAACGGTATATATTCAAGGAATACACGTTTCCCGGCTTTCGGTGTTTTCGGACGCATCAGCTCTGCCGCAACCTCCGTCAGTTCGCGGCGGACAGACACAAAGGTTGTACCGATAGAACAAAGCAGTGATACGATCACGGAAATGACTGCTAATTTCCAGTCAAACACATAAACCAGGGAATCCATCTTATAGAGCATGCCGTATGCATACCAGATCACTTTCGGGAATAAAAATGTCCCAAGTGCAAATCCGGCCACACATCCGGTCAGCGCCGCGGAGCCGGAATAAAACATATATTTTGCCATAATGGTATGTTCACTGTAGCCGAGTGCCTTTAACACACCGATCTGTGTCCGCTGTTCCTCCACCATACGGTTCATCGTCGTCACACACACAAGTGCCGCTACCAGAAAGAAGAAGATCGGAAATACATCGGCAACTCCGTCCACGATACCGGAATCGCTCTCAAAGCAGACATACCCAACATTGGTATCGCGTCCGAGCACATAGGTATCAGGATCTTTTAATTCCTTTAAAGTTTTCTCGCCATCACTGATCTTTTTCTCCGCTTTTTCTATTTCCTCATTGTAAGTTGAAAGTCCGTCCTCATATTCCTTTTTCCCATCTTCATACTGCGTTTTCGCATCGGATAATTCTGCTTCCTTTTCTGCTATCTGTGTTTTGGACTCTTCCAACTGTTTTTTCGCTTTTGCAATGGCGCTCTTTCCGCTCTCGATCTGCTTTTGGGCTTCCGCGATCTGCGCTCTTCCGTCTGCAATCTGTGCCTTTGCATCTGCAATCTGTGATCCTGCATCCGCTAATGCATCTCCCGAAGAAAAACTGCCTGCCGCACCATTTCCCTGATCTCCATTTTCGGAAAAAAGCCCCTCAGAAATTCCGTTCAATGCTTTCTGGATCTGTCCGACTCCCTGCGCATAACCGATTCCAAGTGCAACTTCCGCCTGATCTAACTGTGTCTCTTTCTCCTGAATCGCCTTTTCTGCTTCCGTCAGTTCTGCCTCTTTTTTTTCTAATTCATCCGGGGCATATTCCAATTTTTTCTTTGCATCTGCAAGCTGCTTTTCGCCGTCTTCGATCTGGCTTTTTGCATCTTCTAATTGTTTTTTTGCATCATCAAGCTGGCTCTTTGTCTCCTCTTTTTTCTCTGCAAGCTGTTTTTTTCCATCTGCAAGTTTTGTCTCTGCCTCCGAACGCACTGTCTGATAACGCTCTGCTGCAAGATCCTCCGTCAGTGCTTCCCACGCATCCTGTTTTTGTTCTATGTAAGCATCATATTCTTCACTGTACAAAGGAAAATCGCAGGCAAATTTCACATAAACTTCCGTATAATAATCGTCTGCAAATCCTTCCGGCAAAAGATAGACAAATCCGCTCACCCTGCCGTTGCCAAGCGACGTACTTCCGCGCTCAAACTGCGAATACAGAGGAGACTGCACGATTCCGGTGATCTTATACTCGCGGTTTGAAAAATGTTCCAGATCGTCCTCGTCATTGCCGTCGGACAATTTGATCGTTTTTCCAATCATGGATACGCCGTAAAGATTAGAGTCCACCACGCACTCCCCTGCATTTTCCGGCAATTCGCCGTCCACAAGCACCAGCCGGTTAACATCCTCTGTGATGCTGTGCATTTTTAGCACGCGCTCTTTGCCGCCGCTCTCACAGATAATGTCAAACGTGACTGCTCCCTCTGCCGCTTTTACATCTTTTTGTTTTTTTATGGTCTCTACTTCATCCTCGGAAAAACCGACCGTGGAGATCAGGCGGTAGTCGTAAAGAGCTGTCTTATCAAAATAACGCTGCGCCGTTTTTAACATGGCAGGCTGTGTGACCTTCAGTCCTGCAAAAAATCCGACACCCAATGCAACGATCGCCAGGATAGCGAGAAAACGGCCGAGACTTTCCTTTATTTCCCTGAATGTTGATTTCCAAATCATTGATCTCATAACCGTCTACCACTCTATATCTGCAATGTCTACAATGTGTTCATTTTTTTCCATGGAAACGACTGTGCCGCTCTTTACCGTGATGATGCGGTCCGCCATCGCTGTAAGTGCCTGGTTATGCGTGATGACCACGACTGTTTTTCCATTTTCGCGGCAGGTGTCCTGCAATAATTTTAAAACCGCTTTTCCGGTATTATAATCGAGAGCTCCGGTCGGCTCATCGCAGAGCAGAAGTTTCGGGTTTTTTGCAAGCGCACGCGCGATCGCGACACGCTGCTGTTCTCCACCGGAAAGCTGTGCCGGGAAATTTAACAGACGGTCTTTCAACCCGACTTCCTCAAGCACTGTCGGCGCCGGAAGCGGATCTTTACAGATCTGCGCCGCAAGCTCTACATTTTCAAGTGCTGTCAGGTTCTGCACGAGGTTGTAAAACTGGAACACAAATCCGATGTCGAAACGCCGGTATGAGGTGAGCTGTTTTTTGTCATAGTTTGAGATTTCCTGTCCGTCTAAGAATACCTGTCCGTTGGTTAAGGTATCCATTCCTCCTAATATATTTAAAATCGTCGTTTTGCCGGCACCGGATGCACCGACGATGACGCAGAATTCTCCTTTTTCGATCTCAAAATTGACGTCATGGAGGGCGGTGATGTCGAGTTCGCCGGTGTGGTAGATTTTGCCGACGTTGGAAAATGTTACGAATGATGGCATTGGTGGTGTCCTCTCTGGTGGGGTGTAGAAACGATAAGGTTTTGTTGGCGGGCCTGCCTGCGGAACTTTACCGTTTCTGCATCTTTGTTGTTCGGTATTGTGTATTGTTGCTATAGCAAGTGTAGACCGTCAGGGATTATTTTGCAAATAAAATGTTTCTAAAAAATCCGGCAGTTCCTTCGATACATCATTCGCAAATCCGTTGACGATCATGGAGTCCAGCCCGTCGATCGGCGGTCCCCAGTCCGGGATCTGCATCTGTCTGTAAATCTGCAGTGATTTCATCCGGAACTCACGCATCCACACCGGATCATCCTTTTCGTCCGAGATTTTTTGCACAATATCCTCGCTCAGCCCTGCCTGCATAAAAAGAACGCCAAAGGCCATCCCTGACCTTTCGCGTTCTTTCCATGAGATAGAGGAGAAAATAAACTATAATGTGCGTAAATTCCTTATTTTACATTAAATGCACCCATTCCCGGATACACTGCTGCATTTCCAAGTTCTTCCTCTATGCGGAGAAGCTGGTTGTATTTTGCAACACGCTCAGTTCTGCTCGGTGCACCGGTCTTGATCTGGCAGGTATTTAATGCCACTGCAAGATCTGCAATCGTGGTGTCTTCCGTCTCGCCGGAACGGTGGGAAGAAATTGCCGTATAACTTGCTTTGTGAGCCATCTTGATTGCCTCTAAAGTCTCGGATACGGAACCAATCTGATTTAACTTGATCAAAATGGCATTGCCGCAGCCGTTGTCGATACCTTTTTTCAGGCGCTCCGTATTGGTTACAAACAAATCGTCTCCGACAAGCTGTACCTTATCACCAAGTTCTTTGGTCAGAAGTTTCCAGCCTTCCCAGTCTTCCTCGTCAAGTGCATCCTCGATGGAAATGATCGGGTATTTTTCAACCAGTTTCTTCCAGTGTTCGATCAGCTCTGCGGAAGTAAACTCGGTGCCTGCCTTCGGAAGTTTGTAGAATCCTTTTCCTTTTTCGCTCTTCCACTCAGAGGAAGCTGCATCCATGGCGATCCGGAAATCTCTGCCCGGCTCATATCCTGCGTTTTTCACAGCATCTAATATGTACTGGATTGCTTCTTCATCGGATGCAAGATCCGGTGCAAAACCACCCTCATCACCAACAGAGGTTGCAAGTCCCTTGCTCTTTAACAGAGCTGCAAGCGCATGGAACACCTCTGCACACCAGCGGAGTGCCTCTTTAAAACTCGGTGCACCGACCGGCATGATCATGAACTCCTGCACATCTACTGTGTTTGCCGCATGAGCACCACCATTTAAAATATTCATCATCGGAACCGGCAGACGGTTGCCCAAGATGCCGCCTAAGAAACGGTAAAGTGGAATATCCAGTGAGATGGAAGCTGCGCGTGCCGCTGCAATCGACACTGCTAAGATCGCATTTGCTCCCAGTTTTGATTTATCCTTTGTTCCGTCCGCTGCGATCATCGCTGCATCCACTGCATAAATGTCGCTGGCATCCATTCCGACGATCGCATCGTTGATCATTGTATTAATATTTTCAACTGCCTTGGTAACACCTTTGCCAAGATATCTTGACTTATCGCCGTCGCGAAGCTCTAATGCCTCAAATTCTCCGGTCGACGCACCGCTTGGTGCCATTCCCCTTCCAATGGTACCGTCCACTAAATATACTTCAGCTTCCACGGTAGGATTACCTCTGGAGTCTAAAATCTCCCTTCCAATTACTTTTTCAATCTCTAAATAATTCATTCCCGCTGTCTCCTTTTTCTTCGTTTGCAGACAATCCCACCGGAGCAGGAAAGGTAGCAACTTTCCGGTTCCTGAGTCTGCATGATTTACACTATTATTAGTTTTGTCTAACTATCGTTCAGTATACCGAACATCAATTAAAAAAACAAGAAGAAAAATTGAGACTCTTTCTCACTTTCTCTTCTTGTTTTCTCTGATGATTCAACTTTCCCCACTTCATCAGCTTCCCTTAATTTTAAATCTTGCCGCACAATCTCCCTGTTTTCTGTTACAGATCTCCGCGATCACTTTTACCCAATCATCCGGATAAACCGCAAGCAGTTCTTCGTGCTGCAGATCCAGTTCATGCAGGATCGGTCCTGCAAAATGTTTTTTGTAACGCGCACGATATTTTTCACCCATATTAAGGGCATATAAAATATGTATCTGCGTTCCGGACGGGTCGATCTGATCCGGCAGCGGTGTGATAAGGTCCGAGTAAAACTGATTTTCGACGCTTCTTTTTGTAATATGGCTCATATCGACATCCGGCGTCTTTATCATATCCATAAACGCTCTGATATAGCCATTGTCCTCCGCCAGCATCTTGTCCATTTTCTTTTTCATGAAAGGAATTTTCATCTCACCATTCGCGATAAACGGATAAAAAACCGGCATCATCAGTTTCGTCATCAGCTTTGCCAAAAACTTTCCCGACTGGTCTAAATCGGAACCACCTAAAATACCATACTCCATGTGGATATTTCCGCGTGCTGCAAGCAGTCCGACAAAAGAACCGCCCAGTGAACAGCCATATGCGGCACAGATATGTCCGCCAAATTCTTTCTTTATATACTGTTCAATTTTTTCCGTTTCCTCCGTCATCGTCGGAAACTCTGTCTGTTCCGTCTCATCAAACCCGTCATAGGAAACGCATGCCACCCTAAAATATTCTTCCAACGGCTCTATTACTTTTCCAAAATTGCCCTTCCAGTGACAACAGGTTCCAGGGAAAAGAAAAATAACCGGTTTTTCTTTCTCACCAAAACAATATACTTTCATAGGATTCCACCTTCTTAAAAATGCTTCTCATTTGTTAGTTGTTTCTAACTATTTTTATGATAGCACTTGTATCGGGTGGTGTAAAGTCATTCTGTTTTGGAGTGATTCTTCTGTAACCTCACATACTTTAGTTTCTGGCTCACAGCCTGACAACAGGTGTCAAGCTTGCGAATAATCCGTAACCCACGAATCGCACAGTGACCGTACCCAGATCTTAGGCATGCCTTCCACGCACTCCGGCAGAATAGCCGTAATCTCATAAGGTTCCTTTCCGGTCAGATGCATAAAATTATCCGACCAGACCAGATCCACATCGCTCTCCACCGAGACAAAAAATGCCGGAACATCTGATTTTAACTGCAGTGTCAACAGATTTCCCTCTCTTTTTGCATCGAACGTGATCTCTGCTTTTTCGATCTGCATATGTTTATACGGTTTTGGCATTTCCACCTGGCAGCTCACAGTTCCATCAGAATGTGTAAATACCGCCTCCACAAAGACCTCTCTTTCTCTGCCCTCTATCACTTCTTTCAAAGATACCGGTTCCATGGCTTCCACGGACAATGGTGCACACTCTGTGCGCTGTGAAGTTTCAAACAGCACTTCCCCACGCATATTTTTCACAAAAACCGTGACATCAGACGACACCTCCTGCATCGTCTCATTTTGCAGATAAGGCGTATAAACAGCATCCGCAGATACCTTTAAACTTCCGAGCACATCCGCATAAAAATGTCTCGAAAAATACTGCAGCGCTTTCCATCTTCCAAAGTAATCGATACTTGCCCAGGATGCGACCGGCCAGTTATCGTTCAACTGCCAGTAAATTGCACCCATGCAGCGTCCCCTGTTTCTGCGCCAGTGCTCCACACCGCTCTTGATTGCGATCGCCTGCAGCACCTGGCTGATATAGATCAGACTCTCAAAATCTTTTGGATATAAAAAGTTCTCCGCAATGTAATGCAGGATCTTCGCATTTGCAGAACCGTTTTTCTGATGACTTTCCATAACTTCTGAAAAGATATTGCGATCCTTAGGCAGGGTAAATGTGTCGATCGTCTTTTTGCATGGAAACGACTGGAATCCAAATTCCGAACAGAATCTGAAATAGTAATTTTCATAGTCGGAAAACGGCTTTTCTCCATGCCATACATCCCAGTAATGACGATCCCCGACATCATCACTGTCCGGGTCTTTAAAATTACCGCCGGATGACGGAGACGACGGCCAGTAAAACGTCACATCATCCTCGCTCTTTAAGGCTTCCGGGATCAGTTTTTCAAACATGGTCAGGTAATCCTGTTTTAACGTATCCGAATGATCATTAAAACCGCCCCAGTGGTCCCATGCTGATTCCATCTCATTGTTACCGCACCAGAGTCCAAGACTTGCATGATGTCTCAACCTTCCCGCATTATCCTTCGTTTCTTCTATAATGCTCTCCCGCAGTTTCTCCGTCAGCTCATAGACATTGCAGGCATACATAAAATCCTGCCATACGATCAGACCATGTTCATCACAGTAATCATAGAAAACATCCGCCGGATAATAACCGCCGCCCCAGATGCGGATGCAGTTAAAATGACATGCCACTGCCGTATCTAACAACTCATAAATGCGCTCCGGAGTAATTTTTGAATAAATACAGTCTTCCGGAATATAGTCTGCACCTTTTGCAAAAATCTTTACCCCATTGATGCAAAAAGCAAATTCCTCGCCCCATGCATCCTTTTCCTGGCTGACCGTCAATGTGCGCAGACCAATGCGCAGTTCTTTTGCATCCAGAAATTCTCCGCCCAGAAAAAGTTCCGCACGCACCGTATAAAGCGGCTGTGCACCGTATCCGTTCGGCCACCAGAGTTTCGGATCTTCAACCAGACATTTTCCATCCGAAAAAGAAATCTGTTTTCCATCCGGTGTCTGCAGCGTGATTTTTACCTCAAGATTATCTGCATTCTCTGCCAGTGTCGAATCATTGTTTCCCACACTTTCTTTCAATATCCGGGCATTACTTTCCGCACTCTGTGGCAATACCAGATACTCAGCTTCCGCAATTTCACCGTCCTGTGCCTTTTCCGGCAACATCACTTTTGTTTCTGCCGACAGAAAAACTTTTCCATCTATGTGTTCCTGTCTGATATGCAGATCAGACAGTTCTGCCTTCTCATAGCTGTCAATAAAAATATCACGCCAGATCCCCATATCCGGTAACTGTGGACCCCAGTCCCAGCCAAACATGGAATGTGCTTTCCGGATATACTGATTTCCTTCCATCGCACCGCATGCCGTGTAATGAATCTCTTTTCCCGCTGCCGGCACATGTTCGTTTACATATGCGATTGCAGAATGGATTTTCACTGTGATATTGTTTGTCCCATTTTTCAGGACATTTGTGCACAGAATCCGGTAACGAAGGTGCATGTTATCCACATGCTTTATCAGCATGCCGTTGATAAAAATATCTGCCACCGTGTCGATTCCGTCACAGCAGAGTGCATACACTCTTCCCTCTTCTTTTTTCAGTTCAAATTCCCTTGAAAAAATAAAATCATTTTTCAGCAGCTCTCTTGTCGGGTACTCATTCATCCGGTAAAATGGATCTTCAAGTAAACCGTGTTCTGTCAGTCCGGAAAGTACTGAACCCGGAATCTCCACCGGGCAGAGCAGTGTTTCATCCGCTTTTTTTAACTGCCAGGTACCATTTAAATAAAATTTTTCATGTTGTGCCATAAATATTCTCCATTCCTGCATTTTTATTCATCATAATAAAATGATCTGTCAAACATACATTCCATTATTTGTATCTCAAATTCCTGTATGCCATAGAAGCTGTTTGTTCTGCTTACCTGTTGTATTATAACAAGGATCTTCTATAATTTCCAAATAAATCCGATCAAAAAAATTAGGGAAGCCCATCCGACCTCCCTAACTTATTTCTCATATAAAATGTTTGATTTCTATTTCCTGTTTTTCGATCAATAATTACTTATTTGTCTTCAGTTTATATGTTTTTCCGAATTCGCCATAATATTTTTTAGAACCTGATTTCACAAATCCACGAACGCGGAACTTATACGTTGTCCCCTTCTTTAACTGTATAATGTTTGCAGATGAAAAATCAGATGCTACCGTCTTTACTTTATTCGGGAGTACAATAACAGTTATATTGCTGGTTACACCTTGTGATTTTACGGAAATCTTACAGCTTCCCGGCGCTACTGCAACGATTTTTCCTTTTGATGAAACCTTTGCAACCGATGTTTTTGTTGACTTATATGTCAACATTTCGCAATTTGACACCTCTATCAGAATCACTTAAAATGAAATCCAGAGACTTATTAATTCATAACAATAGATTGCCCGCGGAGCGTACATTCTATTATTTTACTAAACGATAAGGGGTTTTTTATTATGGTAGATATTCCAATGAGATCCTCTGCTCCCGTCACCAGACAGACCGTTCTTTCCATCAACGAACGCAAAGTTGAGGGGGCAAAAACAACACGAACCATCACTTCGATCAACCACACGTCATCTCAGGCAGTATCAAACGCATCCACACCGGCGTCAAAACCTTTACCTCCACTGGTACATATGGTGCAAAAAGGTCAGAAAACACCGCTGGAGAATTCCGGGAAGCTCACTTCCATAAAGGCATGTCTTGGATGGAATGTCAAAAATCCTGCCTGTGATGTGGATGTATCCGCATTTTTGCTCGGCTCATCCGGTAAAGTGATCGGTGATTCCTGGTTTGTCTTTTACGGGCAGACCGAAAGCCCGGATCACAGCACGGTTTTCCACGCTGACGGCGGCGCAGACCGCGAGATCATTTCCGTGGATTTTACCAGATTAGATCCATCCGTTGCCAGAATCGTATTTGTGCTGACGATCAATGAAGCATTTGAAAAAAATCTGAATTTCGGAATGCTTGAGGATGCGTATATCCGTATTATGGATCCTGCCGGCACCGAGCTGGTCAGCTTTAAAATGGATGAATACTATACGAACGTGACATCCATGATGATCGGTGAACTGTATCTGCATAACGGCGCATGGAAATTTAATGCCATCGGAAACGGCGTGGCAAAAGATCTCGCAGGACTGTGCGGTTTGTACGGCGTTCAGGTTATTTAAACAAAGGATTAGATTTTGGAGGAAATTTGTTATGTTAACATTTGAAACAGTAAACGAACTTACTTTAAAGGTTACCTGCACTGGCAGTGATGTACTCTTTACAAAAGCAGGTGCATTTATCGCCGGAGAAAATGCCGGTGGAAAGAATTACAAATTTGAAAAAGTCTTGCTTGGACCGCAGAATAATATCGGGCAGGCTCTGCTTGGTCAGCTTGCACGAAGAGTGACCGGAGAAAATCTCCCACTTATGAAGGTAACTTTAAATGGTGATTCTGTTACATATTACGCAAATTATGGTCAGCATGTTGTGGTCTATCACTTAGAGCAGGGGGAAACTATCTCAGTGGAATCCGAAAATATTCTCGCTTTCTCCCAGGATTGTGATTACAGTGTCCGTTTTATCGGTGTCGGTGTGCTTTCCCAGAAAGGTCTTGCAACTTCCACTCTGATTGCACGTGGAAAAGATGCATATGTTGCTGTGCTTTGTGACGGCAACCCGATCGTTTTAAGCAATGTGATGTCTCAGGATACGATCTCTGTTGATCCTGACGCTGTTGTATGCTGGGTTGGAAATGGACATTGTGATCCGCAGGTGACGGCTGATATTTCGTGGAAAACGTTTATCGGACAGACTTCCGGGGAGTCTTACCAGTTTGAGTGGCATGGGAATTGTCCGGTTACAGTGATTATTCAGCCTTCGGAGAGGAAGGGCGGAATCAGTGTGAGTATGGATTAGTGGCTGGCACTTTACCTCACATACCAAAAACGGAGTCTGTTGCAAGTGGTATTATCCTGTATGAATAATACCTGCTGCAACAGACTCCGTTTTTATTTTTAGAACTTTTTCTAATAGGGCATCGGAAAATATTTTTTTCGATGTCATTTCATCTATTTTTTTCCGGGCTCCGGATGTTTTCGGGATTTCATATTTTTGTGTGAATCCAGATGGGACAAGTCCGCGGTCGGCGGTCAATAGCATGGGGATATCAAAGGTGCTGTCTCCGGCGGCAATTACGAACTCTGGTTTTAGTTTTTCTCTGAGTCGGTCTACTGCCGTTCCTTTATTCAGAGTTTGCGGTACTACATATACTTTTTCACCGTTGGAAAAGACATCTACATATTTTGTATCGAGAGATGTTTTTAAATCATTTACAACTGTTTCGGGATCATTGCATTTTGTAAAGATAAACAGCTTTTCAATGTATCGGAGTTCAAATTTTCTGCGTGGTTCCCGCTCTAACAGTTCCATGGCAAGGTTCATTTCTTCCCTGCTATCCGACACCAGATGCAGGGAGTCCTGATACCATGCTTCATCCGGCACACCATTTACCAGAAGGACACCACCGTTGCAGACCAATGCATATGGAAATGGTCCGATTCCCAGATCAATGCGCTGATATTGTTCCAACGTCCTAGTGGTCGTTGGAACAATGAGCATTTCATTTTTTACGAGCTGCAGGAGATGATATGTTTCCTCTGTGATGCAGGATATTTCTCTTCCCTGATAGAGTTCCACATTTCGCTTCTGCGGCCCGATGTCATGTTTATAGGAATAGATGAGTGTATTATCCAAATCGGTATGAAAGGCGATCATTTTTTCGAAACAATGGCTTTTCTTACCATATCAACCGGGATAATGAGCACTGCTAACAGCATGGAAACAAATAATGCTTTTGCATTCAATGTCGTTGTGCTGAATACCTGACCACCAATCTCAATGATGATGGTCTGAAGTATAAAGATCACACCCATAACAATGATAAAATTCTTGTTCTCTTCAATGTGTTCAAATACATTAAATCTCTCAGATCTGGTATTTAAGCTGTTAAAAATGATTGAATAAATGAAAAAAGCAAACATAAATGTTTTTTCATATAATTCCGGATCCGCGCAGCCTGCCGGTGTTACAAAATCTGTAATCCCACCAATGTTTTCCAGAATCAGGATGGAGCCAAGTGTGATAAATACAGAGCTTGTTCCGATTGCAGATTTAATATAAGTTGTTAAAATGTTATCTTTTCTGAGTGCCGGTTTTTCATTCATGTATCGGTCGAGAATCGGCTCTCCGCCAAATGCCATGGCTGCCAAAGTATCCATGATCAGATTGATCCATAAAATCTGGACAATGGAGAATGGCTCGGTCCATCCCAGGATCGGCGCAATAATGTTCATCAACAAGGTACTGATATTGACGGTCAGCTGGAAGATTAAGAATTTACCAACTGATTTTGACATTGTTCTACTGTTCAATACGCAGTCCTTAATGGAAGTCAAACTGTTATTTAAGATGACAACGTCACCTGCCTCCTGGGCAACTGCTGTACCGTCTCCCATGGCAAATCCGATATCTGCCTGTTTTAATGCCGGTGCATCATTAACACCGTCTCCGGTCATACCGCAGACATTATCAAGCTGCTGTGAAATAGAAACAAGTCTCTTTTTATCAAGCGGTTTTGCCCTGCTCACCACGCGGAGATTCGGAAGTTTTTTCTTTAACTCTTCATCTGACATCTGCTCTAACTCTTCATGTGTGAGAACAACATCGTTCTGCTCGTCTTTTAAGATACCAGCTTCCTTTGCGATGGCAACTGCTGTTTCCTCCGCATCACCGGTTACCATGACAACCTGGATACCGGCATTGTTTAAAATCTCAACGGTCTCAACCGCATCGGTTCTTACGTTATCTCTTAAGCAGAGCACTGCCATCAGAACTGTTTTTCCATCTGCGATTTTGGCAACAGAAAGCAATTTCATCGTTCTCTTTGCCTGGGCGAGCATCTGATCTTCCACAGCTTTTTTATCTGCTGCAGTAAATTCTTTTTCTTCACCGGATGGAAGCATATAATGTGTTACTTTATCAATGATGTTTTCGGTTGCACCTTTCCAGTAAACCAGTCCGTTTTTCAATGTAACGGTAGCGCATTTCTTTTCCGAATCAAATCCGCTGATGTCAGCGACTTTATCCGGATCGTTTTTCGAATCATCATAACCATGCTCTAGGGCATATCCCAAAAGGGCTCTGTCCATGTTATTACTTCCGATTGGTTTACCCTCGGATACTTTTGCAAGATTGTTTAATGTAATCGCCTCGATAAATTCCTGATTCGGAATGTTCTCTGCGATCTTACCGTCACCGGTGATAAATTCTACCAAAGATAAGTTACCCTGTGTGATCGTTCCTGTTTTATCACTGAATAAAACATTCATATACGCAGAATCAGAAAATGCTGCCTTGTGGCTGACAAGAATATTTTTCTTGTACATGGACTCTGTGTTCATGGACTGCACCAGACTGTTCATCATCGGAAGACCTTCCGGCACTGCCATGATAACGATAGATGCCATCAACATAACTGCCTCTGCAACCAAAAGCAGAACATAAACAACTGTGATTGGTTCATCCGTACGGATCAGGTTCAGTACAACATCTAATACGCCTGCAATGGCAGCCGCGGACACACCAAGTTTACCGATACCGGCAGCTACCACTTCCAGTTTCAGGCTTGAAGTATCTTTTCTCTCGTCCTCTTCATTATCATCCGTCAGAGCCTTGTTGATCTTTCCAAGCTCGGATGCATCACCGATGACGGTTGCAACCATATACCCTTCACCGGAGGTCACTACTGATCCCATAAATACTTTATTTGCAGATGCATAATCTGTAGATTCCGCTTCATCAAGATTATCAGCAGCCGTTTTATTCTCATCTCTTGACTCACCGTTTAATGCAGCCTGTGAAACTTTGATGTGTCCTTCAAATAACACACCGTCGGTCGGTACCTTATCACCAGCCTGAACGAGGATCGTATCACCTTTTACAATCTCACTGGTAAGGATATTGACCAGTTTTCCATTTCTCATGACTTTTGCATAAGTCTTGTTGTATTCTTCCTGTAATGCCTCACTTCTGGAACTGTTGCGGTACTCGGATAATGTACTGAATCCGGTTGCCAGTGCGATTGCTAAAACAATACTTATAATCTCAACAACATCGTTTTCTCCTGCTAATGCCGGTACAAACACACCGATAACAGAAATGACGATTTTCATGACCAGTGCTGCACATAATACTTTGATCCAAATGTCATCAAATGCTCCGATGAACATCGACCACAGTGATTCTGTCTCTTTTTTTGCAAGAGCGTTTGTTCCAAAATCCTGTTTGCTCTTGTTTACTTGTGAGTCTGACAGACCTCTCATAAGCTCTTCTTTATTTATGTTACTCATTTTGGGTAGTTAACCTCCTCTAATGTATCAATCTTTTTTATACAAATCTTCTGCTCAGTTCTCCCAGTCCCGGGTCATTTGTACCCTGGCCAACAGCGCTGAACTTCCATTCTCCGTTATGTCTGTACACTTCTCCAAATATCATTGCCGTCATACCGGAATAATTTTCAGTCAGGTTGTACTTGCACATTTCATTATTGTTTCTTGCATCAACTAAACGGATGAATGCATTCTCAATCATGCCAAAATGCTGATGTCTCTGAACCGCCTGATAAATATTTACAACGATTACGATTTTGTCGTACTCCTGTGGTACTTTTGCAAGGTCGATCACGATCTGCTCGTCATCTCCATCACCGGCTCCTGTCAGGTTGTCTCCCTGATGATTTACGGTACCTGATTTATGGTGCAAATTACCAAAATAAACGATGTCTGATTTATCCACCAGTTTTCCATTCTTTAACATCAGTGCGGATGCATCACAGTCGATCGGCTGCTGCTTTGATCCGCCCCCGAATAAAGCACTTAAGAATCCACCTCCGGATGAAGACTGCTGCACTTCATCCCATCCAAGACCGACAATAATCTTTGACAATCCTGCGTTATCTTTTGACAGACTGACCTTCTGTCCTTTCTGTAAACTAATTGACATTATAATCCTCCTTGTTTTGCGGAGCAAAATGCGAACCCCCTGGTGAGCAGAGGATTTTACTCCTTGTTTTGCGGAGCAAAATGCGAACCCTCTGGTGAGCAGAGGATTTTACTCCTCTTATGCCACTTCAATTCCATAGTGTCCGCAAAGTGCTGCGAGTCCGCCCTGGAAACCACTTCCAATTGCGTTAAATTTCCATTCTCCGTTATGTCTGTATAATTCACCGACAACGACTGCTGTCTCAATGGAGAAATCCTCTCCCAAGTCATAACGGATCATTTCTTTTCCGGTTGTCTCATCCACCAGACGGATAAACGCATTGGATACCTGTCCAAAATTCTGGCGTCTTGCCTCTGCCTCATAGATGGTTACGGTAAAAGCGATTCGCTCAATGTTTGCCGGTACTTTGGAAAGATCGATCTGGACCTGTTCGTCATCGCCTTCTCCCTCTCCGGTTAAGTTATCGCCCATATGTTTTACAGACTCACTTGGATGAACCAGGTTTCCATAAAATACAAACTCTTTATCTGTCGGGCATTTTCCATCTGCGCCTAACATAAATGCTGCTGCATCCAGGTCAAAATCTGCACCTGAATCATATGCATTGACATCCCAGCCAAGACCAACCATGATATTTTTCAGTCCCGGATTTCCTTTTGTTAAATCTACTTTCTGTCCTTTTGATAAATTAATTGGCATAGTATTACCTCCTTAGAATAAATGAATCTATAGTTATTTCAAATAACTTACTTGTTTGCCGGCGGCATATGATACTGTCTGTTGAAGTCCGCCTTGATTGCCTCAAGCCTTGCCTGATCTTCCACACGTTTCTTTCGGCAGTCTTCCTGAATTCTTCTGGTTTCTTCAATACCGCTCGTAATCGTTCTCCAGGTCGTTTCAAGTGTCTCAATCTGAATAGAGCTTCCGGATGCCATCTTAGCAGTAGCCTTAGAAACCTCTACAGTATTCTGTGCATTCTTAATAAGCATCTCATTCGTCTTCTTATCAAGAGCTGACATTGCCTCCGCCTGAATGCGCTGGCGTTTCAGCAGAATTGCCTGTGCAAGTGCCTGTTTAAATACAGGAAGCGTCACGATAAATGCGGAATTAATTTTTCTGACCAGATTATAATTGCTGAATTCCATCGTTTTGATCATCGGAATGGACTGCATTGCAACATTCTCTGCTGTTCGAAGATCCTGTGTACGCTGCTCCATCATCATCAATGCCTGATTTAAACTGGTAAGTTCAAACCGGATCGACTCGTCTCCAGTAGTCTCCATATCCTGCTGTCTTTTCGCAATATATGCTTCGATTTCTTTGCATGCCTGCTCGCCGGCAAGAATATATTTCACGAGTTCATGATAATAATTTACATTTGCCTCAAACATCGTATTTAATTTACGGTTTGACTGTTTGATCTCCGACTCATAGCCTTTGAGCTGAACGTAGATCTTATCGACTTCTTCGCCCATTGTGTGGTATTTTGCAAGAATCTTGTCGAGCTGTTTTTTCATATTTCCAAATAATTTTCCAAACAGTCCCGGATTTTCTTTGATCTCATCGATATCAAACTGATCCATGATCTTTGCTAACGTTTTTAACATTTCGCTGGTATCGTCTAACTGTGACATATTCATACTGTTTAACACAACATCCGAAGCCTTTGAAATCTCCTCTGCCACCTCTGCTCCAAATGTGACGATCGTCTCAAGATTATTGATCTCGATCGTACTGACGATCCGGTCGACTTCATCCGAATTGACCAGTTCTGAGTTCATTTTTTCCCTGTCGGCAACAATATCATATTGTTCCACAACAGCGATCTCATCTTTTGTGTCCGGTACCACTGTGGCTGCAGGTGCTGCCGCAGTCGTTGTTTTGCTAAAATCAAGTCCCATACGATTCCTCCATTTCTAATTACCTCTCTTAAAAAATTTATCCCGCCAGGTGTGGCGTGTATTATTAAATGAAATACTATTCAGGTCAGGGACTTGCAGATCATATTTATATTCCCCTATCTGGTGTTCTTCCATTAGCTGCCCGTTAAAATATTTTTCAATGCTCTGATATCCCGTCGGCACAAAAAATACAATATCAAATCCCATCAGATGCAAAAATACTGTCAGGATCGAGTCTTCCAGTGAAATGACCGTCTCCGATGTATTGATATAGATCAGTTTCGGATTTTTCCAGGTAAGATCAAATTTCTGGATCAGTCTTACGATATCTTTCGGCAGATTTAACACCTGCGCAATCACGGTGTATTCCATACCATTTTCCCCGATTCCTCTGATCAGTTTCTGATCGATCAGAAGCTGCATCTTATCAAGTATCATCTCCTGAATATCCTCCCGCAGGATACCATACAGATATTTCGGATGTGCTTTGATCTTATTCCGCTGCAGTTTTCCATTTTTGAAAAATTCAGCAGCATACATTTTCATCGGATTCGGTGCCATCGGCTCTATATAAGGCGCTCTTTTTATCACGACTGTATCTTCCGTGACCAGTTCTTTTACGGATGTCCAGTAGCCGGCGGTATGTCCGTCTTTGACTCCGGAAACTTTTGCAAAAATGACCGGTATGTTCACGACACCATCGACCACGCTGAAATCCGGCCGGTACTTTAATTCCTGATCCCACAGGATCTTAATCTCCTCGTACATGGTCTGCAGACTGATAATGTTCGCCTTTCCATACTGCATGTTCCGGTACATGCCGGTATCCTGATACATTAACGTATCCAGTTCCCTCTCCGCATGGTAGGCAACCGTTCCCATTTTGACCTGGGAACTCTCCTCCGGGTACCTGTCCATGGTAAGGCTTTCCTCATAATTCAGTTCATACAACAGCGGATCCGTAAGCTGGCATGGTACATTCCGGTTCGGACAAAGGATCACCACATCGACCGGCAGCCTTGCTAAAAACCTGAGAAACAACGCTTCATTTTCATTCTGGCACCCGCCCATATGGATAAAACATCCGATCTCCGGCATCTTCCAATTGGAAAATAAAAACGGCAGATACCTTTTCAGCCAGCACAACAGGTAAACCGCCTTGCTGGTGAGCCTGTTTAAATTATCGCCTTCTTTGCCTGATTCTGCAAGAAGAATATCCACAAATGTTTTGTGCATGATCTTTTGCAATTCTAAATTTGCCGGATACTTTATATTCGTGGAAAGATCCATGATAAGCTGATCTGTTTTCGCATAATTTCTGCGCCGGATCTCTGCGATTTCATCCGGTGTCGGTCTTTCGATCTCCCCGTTTACGACCACCGTCTTCCGCCCGGCATTTTTCAGTTCAAGCTGCAGCTGAAACAATTCGTTCGCATATGTCAGCTTGTCCTCTGCACCGTTGATCCGGTAAAAACAGTTATAAAAGAAGCGGGGATCTGTTCCTCTGGTCAACACACTCTTTTTGATATCCTCAAATCCTTTTCCATCGATCCATGCATTGGTACAGTTATTGACAGAAGGCAGACTTCCATACAGCCGTTCTTTTTCAAAATCATTTTGTATTGCCTCCCGTACTTTCTTTAAGCAGTATCCTTCCGGGAAAGCTGTCATCCCCTCCATTTGCAGATCATCCGATAAAACGGAAGCGGGATCTGATTTCAGATATCCGGCATCACCGTGATACTGCAGCAGCACCACATCACTCCCGGCATTGGACAGGATCGATATCAGCATCAGTTCGTAATTACTGATATCCCCCTCATAAAGGATCTTGGGCAGTTCATTTTCCCCAAGCTGGTTTACAATCCGTTCAAATTTGTAGTACAGCCAGCACATAAACTTAATATATGCATTTTTCAGCATATTTTCTGTTTTTCCATTCTGCCTCATGGTATCAAGCGAGTCATAGATCGAATCTGCCACATTCTGCCTTTGCAGATCGTTCATGCGCGGCAGCCATTTTTTTAAACCATTCGATATAAATGACGGATTCATCTGAAAATCCATCCCCATGATCTCAGAATAATACGCAAGGTTCTTCTCATCGGGATTTGGGATCTTTCCCTCGATCACCACACCCGCTCTTCTTGCCGTATCATAATATTTTTTTATAAAGTCCCCGATTTTTTCCGTGTATCCATTGATCCGGTAAAAATACACCTCTCTGCTCTGTCTTCCGTTTAGATCGACAAAGTAATCATCAAGGCTGCGAATCTTTTTGTGTTCTAACATAGCGCATTCTCACCTTCAATATCTGTTCATTTTGTTTTTGTTCATCACATAGCCAAGGCTTGACCCGACAATGCCTCCCAATATATGTGTCAGATTTGAGACGTTATCCCTGATAAAAAGACCATCATACACCTGCTGCCCGATATAGATCAGCGCAACCAGAATAAAGGTCAGCGGGATTTTTTCCTCCTCAATACTTGTTAAAGATGCGAGTAATATGAACGCAAATACAACACCGCTTGCCCCAAGGAGCTGGACATGTGGGAAAAATATGAAATTGATCACACCCGTTACCAGCGCTGTCGCTAAAATCACAAAGAGAATATTTGCCGAACCGTATTTTTCTTCCAAAAGCGGTCCTACAACCAGTAACATCATAATATTTCCAAAGAAATGATCCCAGCTGGCATGTCCTAACACATGTCCGAAAAACCGGATGTATGTGAACGGACTTGCTAACGATGACCGGTAAACACTGAAAAATGCACGCGTGGATGCACTGCCTGTTACTTTATCTAAAATCAGTACGATAAAACAGGCAAGCGTAAATCCCAAAATAACCGGAGAGTTAAATGACAGCCGTATCTTTTTACCACCGTTACCCATACTATTCCTTCCTCAAAAACCCTGTTTCGCAGAGCACAATATTCTATAAAAATCATCTAAAAGTATAGCATACCGGCATCCTGTTTTCAAGAAAACGTCCGGCACCGAATCTATCTATCTTTTTGCCTATATTAATGCTATAATTCAATTTGCAATCTGTTGTTAAACTTGTGTTATTTTGAAGAGTTTTTATACACTCAGGGGGGTTTTTACAAATTGAAAAACGATATGATTTATTACAGTGTCGGTGCACTGCTCTATTGTCCCGCCAATAAAAAAACGATTGCCGACTCTGTGATTCATGAAAAATTTGGAACTAAATATTCTCTGGCTTTATGCCTTGAAGATACGATCAATGACAACTATGTGACAGAAGCAGAGCAGGATCTTATCTCTTCCATCCATCAGATATTTGAAAGTTTTCAGGATCATCCTTTTTACCTTCCGAAAATCTTTATCCGTGTCCGCAATGCCGGCCAGATTGAACGTTTAACGAAGGCTTTTGGGGAAAGCATAAAGGTGATCACCGGTTATATCATACCGAAATTTACCACTGACAACGCCAGCTCTTATATAGAAGAAATGATCCGGGCTAACGAACAGGCTTCCAGGAAATTATATATGATGCCGATCTATGAGAGTTCTTCTATCATTGACCTGCGGCACCGTATCGATATCCTGTATGATCTGAAAGACAGGCTTTCCCATGTGGAAGATCTCGTTTTAAATATTCGTGTCGGAGGAAATGATCTGTGTCACATGTTTGGATTCCGCCGTCATTGTGACGAGTCCATTCACCGGATCAGACCTGTCGCTGATATTTTTTCTGATATCATAACTGTTTACGGCATGGACTACGTCGTTTCCGGACCGGTATGGGAATATTATTCCGGGTATAATTGGAAAAATGGCCTGATTCAGGAACTAAAAGATGATAAACTCTGCGGCTTTACCGGAAAAACAGTCATTCATCCAAATCAGATTTCTGTCGTAAACAAAGTTTATCAGGTTACAAGATCAGATTTTAACGATGCAAAAGCAATTTTAAACTGGGATAAAAAATCAGACTCGCTTGTCTCCGGAAATCTTGCGGGTGAACGCATGAACGAATACAAAACCCACCATAACTGGGCAGAAAAAATCTTATTTCTTGCAGAGGTCTTTGGCATAACAGACTAAACTTATGTATGCACGAATTTCTTTGGCATGACAGACCAGACTGATGTATACATAAATTTCTTTGGCATGACGAGACCAAACTGACGTATGCATAAATTTTCCTGGAAACCGGCAGTATTTTTTATATATCTGACATTTTTTTAATGATACCGCAGCATTTATAATGTTTCATCGGATAATACTGGATCGACACATTTTTTTCCTCAGCTAATCTCACCAGATGTCCAAGCTGAGGATCTCCCTTGTACCTCTCATCAATCAGGATCTTCCATGGAACTCTTCGCAGCAATACTCTTGTCGCCTCTCCGATTCCCGGTTTGATCAGATTGATATCATCAATATCAAATGTCTTTGCAATCTGTTTTACCTCGTCAATACCAGAGCTTTCCACACACTTATTTTCTTTTTCCACATCCATCTCAAACTCGTTCTCGATCGTATGGATAAATTCATAGGACAGATCCGAATCTTTTAATTCTCCGTAATAGACGGCTCCATGGAAATCATCTTTTCCAATGATATCACTCCTTAAGAATGTCCTGCTGATCAGTCCTGACACAGTGCTGTTAAGACAGGAACTCGGTATTAAAATATCATCGTGTGTGCCGCACAGTTCTGTCACATTAGCAGGATCGGCAATGACTGCGATATCGGATGACACACCTTCATACTGCGCAAGATCCTTTTTTAATTCATTTAAAATCGCGCCCTTTCCGATCCATCCGTCCACGAACAATAACTGTCCCGGTTCATACCGGCTTAACAGATATTTCATCGCATTGTCATCAATCCCTCTGCCGCGGATAATGGAAATGGAATAATGCGGTACATTGACCTGATATTTTTTTGCAATATATCTTTTGACTAAAATTCCGATTGGAATACCGGCGCGAGCCAGTGAGACGAGCACAATGTCCTGTCCCTTTTTTTCAATGATCTTATCTGCAAGTCTTCCGACAGCAAGTGCTACCGGTTTTGCATAATTTTTCAACGCTTCCCGGTACACCTGCATATATTTTTCTGTCGGGACATATTCGACCGGCAGCATTTCACTGTAATGTTTTCCCGCCTGTATCAGTTTTTCTCTCTCTTCGGTCGGCTGTGGCTGCACCATGCCGGTGATATCTTTTAACAGAAGAGTCACGTCCTCATCCCGGTATGAACTTCTCATTTAATCTTGTCTCCATTCTTTCCTGCTTTCCATTACATCGCATGTTTGCTGCTGAGACACAAATTTCGTATGGGAAAAATTTTATTTTCACATTATGCCCTTATTCCTGTGCCCTCTTTAACACCAGCGTATCACCGTTATATTTTCATTTTTCATGCGAAGTGCGTAAGTCAGCGTTTCTAATCCTTTTAATGACACTAATGCCGAATCCGTCATAACGATAACCCTGTCATAATTTTCCAGATCATAAATAAAAGTTTTCCGGTCAGGATCATATAAGCTGCGCAGTTCATACCTGCAGTGCAGTGGATATTCTTCCTCCGTGCTGACCGCGATCGGACTTCTAGTCGTAGAATGGCAGCGGACAACACATCCCATTTTTTCGATTTCGTACCCTGTCAGAAGTGCCGGATACATAAACTCTTCCGTGCCAATCACAAGTACACGTTCACCCTGTTTCACAACAGTCTCTGTGATCACGGTTTTCGCAAGTTTTTTACATGCAGCCTCATATTGTTTTGCGTCAACGAAACGTCTTGCATTCATCCATCCGGGAATCGATATGATATGTTCCCGCATATTCTTCTCCGATTGCACATCAATATCCGCGCTTTCCTGCGTATGATTCTCCGGTATCGCACAAATATATAAACCATCACATCTATACTGCTCCGCAACCGTACCGTATCCGGAATGATCCGTTTTTACCAGATAATGAAGTTCTATTTTTTCATCCTGATAAATTTTTAAGGATTCTTCTGTCATTCCATTTAACAATGAAGCAACTGCAAATTTTGTTTTTTTCTGATACTCTTTTGTTATGATCTTAATGATATTCATGATCGTATTCCCAGTGGTCACCTCATCCTCTATAAATACAATCCTGTCGATATCATTTATCACACGGTCTATATCATCTTTTACCAATTTCTGCTCAGTCGCATGGCTGTGCGCTTCCGAAAAAAATAAATATCTGGCATCCGGTATTACTTCCCGTGTTGTCTGGATATACTTTGTTTCCAGAGTAATCGCAGCCTGCGCACCGATTGCTGTTGCAGTTTCTGCAAAACCGATCAAAAGCAGCCTCTCGCCTTCATATTTTCCCTGAAGCTTCTCTGCAAGACTTTTAAATAAATTCAGTGCTTTCGAAGGTTCTACCGGAACATGCTTTCCCTGCAGTGGATCTACTACCAGATAATTTCTTTTGGTATTGTTTTCCCGTTTTGCTATTCTCACTAAATCTTTTTGCTGATAGTTCATATGTTTTTGATTTTCCTGACGTTCGTTAATTTTTTACGATCTGTTTTCCAAAAGTCTTTAGATATTCCTGGGCAGTCTGTAATGATATATTTAGTTTTTTCTGCAACCGCTCTAAAATAGCGTCTTCTGGCAACCCTAGATCACAACATGTATCTACAATTCCTTCCACTCTGCCGCGCATTTCTCCTCTTGCTACATCCTGCTCTATTTCATCTTTCATTAATTCCCGTAATGCTTCGCACATACCATTTGCCCTCCTTACCTTCTGATATATTTCATAGTTCGCACTAACACTCGCCTGTAATACCGCATCTATATTATTCCGCTCCCGCGGTGTCTTCATATTTTCTGTCTGTTCTAAAAACTTCCTGATATCCTCTATATCGGCATTCGCAGATAAGATTCTTAGGCTGCTGTGCATAGTCCGGTTCAACCTGCTGATCACCACAATCTGCACCGGGAATAAAATGTTCCCGCTCACGTAATAAATACCTGGATATTTTTCTTCCAGTACATATCCTTTTCGTTCTAATTCAAAAAACAGTTCTCTTGGATATGCTTCACGGAACAATGACACGGTCAGTTCGTCCGCCGGGATTTCATCGATTGTTTTCCCATATCCTTTATAAAGGCAGGCATATCCAAGTGTTTTGTAAAAGGTGTCTATCGACAGTTCATCTCCCGGTCCTTTGTATTCTAACACATTGTACTTTCGCATGATATGACCGATTTCATTTTTCATCACTTTGTCTGCATTTTCTTCTTTTATGATCAGAAGATCGATACGAATCGGTTCTTTACTCAGATGATACTCCGAGATTAAATCAAGTTCCTCAATGTTTTCTTTTAGTTCCAGTTCCGCTGCTGCATAAAACGCAGGATGCCACTGGATCTTTTTGGCTTTGTCTGATGACGATTTCTTTGTCTTTTGCGCGATAATCGTTTCCTCCCTTTTGTTCGGGAGAGTCGCGTGATATTTTCGAATTCTCCCTGCTTTTACTTTTGTTTGCTGGTAATTTAAAAGCATTGAAAATTCTGATATCCGACGTTGTAGCTCGCGTATTGATATGCAGCCATTAACGTGGTTTTGACTTGTTTTAAAAACGGCTTATACTATGATATAATTTCTCACAGTCTGCCTTGTAGATTTTGCTAGAATGTAATGCTTTGGATGAATGATAACATAAGTTTATACATATGTCATTATAATTTTATATTTCCTGTTATCTTTATGAATTTTCACTAGTTCCTTTTTCTACTCTTTCCTCTTCTCCCGCAGCTCTAACACCAGCTCATACACCTCCGGTCTGTGCTCTTTTAAATGCTCATCCAGAAGATGCCTGCGCTCCTTAAAACGCTCTGCCAGCTCCGGATGTTCTTTTGCGATACGGTCATGCACTTCTTTCCGGTGCGCCTCCAGTTTGCCCGCTAATGTCATCTCATCCTTGCCGGAAATATTGACGATTTCCTTTAAGTGCTCCTCTAAATGTTCCAGCCATTCATCCTCATCAAGTGCCTCCATGTGTGCCCAGCGGCCATGAAACAGATTTTCGACATCCCCAGTCTTTTTTAACTGCTCAATCTGCAGCACAATCTGTCTTTCGATTTCTTCTTCCGTTTCCGAACCAAACGCCCAGACAAATTCCTGCACACGGTTATCCGCACGTTTTCTCGATGCGCTGCGCTCCTCATTATCCACGCCGCCCTCAAGAGGATACGGTCTGTTGATTCCCATATCTTTTAACGCGATATGTATGGTTCTCCGCACACAGCCTTCCTCGATGAGATAGCCAAGACCTAATTTTCGAAGCTGCTCATTCACGTCTGCGATGTGCTCTGTCATATAGAAACGGATTCCTTTTTCCTTCAAAAATTTGTACAGGATCTCCAGACGGTCTGCCGCTGTGATATCCAGACTTCCGATTCCTCCGGCATCCAGAATGACTGCTTTCGTGTCATCTTTGATATGCTCCTCGATATCCTTTTGCAGCACCCCGATATTGGCAAAAAACAAATTGCTGCTGAAACGGTAAATCAAAACTCCCTCCACCGCATGGATCTGGCTGCCTTCCCGCAGATCTCTAAAATGCTGATGCCCCGGCTGGATTCCCAAAAAACATCTTGCCGGTTTTGAGGTACGGATGATCATTTCTGTAAAAGACAGGATAATTCCGATCAGAACGCCGTTGATCGTGCCAAGCATCAGCACACCAAAAAATGCACCTATAAAAATGAAACCCTCGGTCCGGCTGACTTTCCACAATCTGACCGCAAGTTCAAACTCCGTTGCCCCAAGCAGTGCCGAAATCACGATCGCCGTCAGCACCGGGATCGGCAGATACCCGATAAAACCGGTTCCACAGAGGAGAAGAATGATCATTGATAACCCAGCCACAATACCGGTAAGCTGTGTCTTTGCCTGATACTGTTCGCCCATTGCACTGCGCGATACTGAACCGTTGATCGGACAGCAGCCGGTAAATGCCGCCACAAAGTTGCCCATGGAAAATGCAAAAATTTCCTGATTATCATCGATCTTGTAACCATTTTTCTGTGCAAAACTATTCTCAGCCAGCAAAGTTTCCGCCATAATGACAACAGCGACTGACAGACTGGTGATGATCGCATCCTTTGGTGCGATTGCAGAAAAATCCGGTATGCTCCATTCTGGCATGCCAGGTTCTACTGCTGCAAGTGTCTGCACCCCCCACTCCCTGACCGGCAGAAAGCGTGTCATAAGTGCGCCTGCTGCCATCAGTGCAACTGCCATCGGAAACTTTGGCATCACTTTTTTTGATACCAGAAGAATCACAAGTGCAAAAAGTCCGATCACAAGCGACGGTAGATTGATCTGACCTGCCGTCCCTGCAATGTGCTCTGCCAGTTCAAAAAGTTCCCCGACTCCTGCCGTTCCGCCCATCAGTTTTGGCACCTGCATCAGTATGATCGTCGTGCAGATTCCGGTGATAAATCCACCCATAACCGGTGCGGAGATAAAATTGACCAGTTTTCCTGCCTTCATAAAATAAAACGCCAGCAGCCACAATGCTACAAAAAAAGTCAGCACCGGAACTGCCGCCATGGCTTCTTTTGTGCCACTTTCGATTCCAAGTCCGACGATGGCAGATCCGACCAGCGCAGCCGGAGCTGCATCCACACCAAAAATAAACTGTGGTGACGTGGAAAATAATCCGAATAGAATGATCGGGAACACCGAACCATACAGTCCGTAAACTGCCGGAAGCCCTGCGATCTGCGCATATCCCATGGAAATCGGAATGGAAACTGCCATGATAATGATTCCCGCAAGGATATCCTTCGGAAAATTTTTCTTATCATAATGTTTTAATGTCTGGAATGGCTGCAATTTCATAGTTCAATCACACTTCTCTCTTTTTATTCAAACCTGACATGTTCCAGTTTTTTTCTTCCTTACTGTATCACAAATTTTTTAAAATCAAAAGATATTCCCTTGTAAAATCTTCCTATGAATGATACGATATTTTTATGCGCTTTTTCTTACTAATGTGATGAATCGCGAAGGAATTTTTAATGCAGCTGTTTTTATAAAACAATGCAGAAACGGAGGATTAGATTACTATGAGTGAATACAGAATGGGGACAAAATGTGTGCAGGCAGGTTACACACCTGGCAATGGAGAACCGAGACAGGTGCCGATCATCCAGTCTACCACTTTTAAATACAGTACCAGCGAGGATATGGGAAAACTTTTTGATTTAGAGGCAGATGGTTATTTTTACAGCCGCCTTCAGAATCCTACCAACGATATCGTCGCTGCAAAGATTGCAGCTATGGAAGGCGGTTCGGCTGCAATGCTGACTTCTTCCGGACAGGCAGCCAATTTTCTTGCCATGTTCAACATCTGCGAATGCGGCGATCACATCGTTGCTTCCTCCTCTATCTATGGCGGAACCTTCAACCTGCTTGCCGTTACCATGGCAAAGATGGGGATCACGACCACATTTGTTTCCCCGGATGCTTCCGAAGAAGAGTTAAATGCCGCATTTAAGCCAAATACAAAGCTGATGTTCGGCGAAACGATTGCCAACCCTGCACTCACTGTTTTAGATATCGAACTGTTTGCAAAAGTGGCTCATGCACACGGCGTTCCGCTTGTGATGGACAATACGTTCCCTACCCCGGTCAACTGCCGTCCGTTTGAATGGGGTGCTGACATCGTAACCCACTCCACGACCAAATATATGGATGGTCACGGAGCTGCCTTAGGCGGAGCGATCGTGGACAGCGGTAAATTTGACTGGATGGCTCACGCTGATAAATATCCGGGACTGTGCACACCGGACGAAAGCTATCATGGGATCACCTACGCAGAAAAATTCGGCAAAGAAGGTGCTTTCATCACAAAATGTACGGCACAGCTGATGCGTGATTTTGGCTGCATGCAGTCCCCACAGAGTGCCTTTATTTTAAACCTTGGTCTGGAGTCCCTGCATGTCCGTATGCCAAAACATGTAGAAAACGGTCAGGCTGTTGCTGAATTTTTAGAGCAGCATCCAAAGGTTGCCTATGTCAACTATCCGGGGCTTCCTTCCAATAAATATTATGAGCGTGCAAAAAAATACCTGCCAAACGGCGGCTGTGGCGTTGTTTCCTTCGGTTTAAAAGGCGGACGTGCCGCTGCATCCACATTTATGCAGAATCTGAAACTCGGAGCGATCGAGACACATGTGGCTGACGCAAGAACCTGCTGTCTGAATCCGGCAACCTCCACACATCGCCAGATGACTGACGAGCAGTTGAAAGAAGCCGGCGTTCCGGCTGAACTTGTCCGTATCAGCCTTGGACTCGAGGATAAAGAGGATCTGATCGCAGATATTTCCCAGGCACTCGATGCAATTGCAGAATAAGTTAAAGTTTACTGCTTTTTATTGAAATACATAAGAATCATATACTGACAAAAAGGATGCATCCTGTAAACTAGGAAGCATCCTTTTTGTTGTACATCTCTTCAAGTAATAGTTTCTTTAACTGTTCTTCACCAACCGGTTTGGAATAATAATATCCCTGAAACCAGGTTGCCCCGAAACTCCTTAGATAATCCTGCAGGGATTTATCTTCCACGCCCTCGATACAGCTTTTCATGTTTGTTGATCTCGCAAAATTGACTATATTCTTTACCAGCATCTGCTGTTTTTCATTATTCAGAATTCCTTTGATAAAGCTCATATCGATCTTGATCTCATTCATCGGCACACCTAAGACGATACTTGAAGACGCATTTCCCGTTCCGTAATCATCCATCGCAAAATGGATCCCATACTGCTGGAGAAAACATACTTCTTCATTGATCACATCAATCAGAAGCTGCCTGCAGCGTTCTGTGATTTCTAAACAAAGATGGTTTGGCGGATAATCATTTTCTTTTAACAGCGAAAGTACAACATCCCGAAATGATTTTTGTTCTAACTGTTTTGCAGACACATTTACATTGATAAAAAAATCCGGATTAATTTTTATAAACTCTGCACTGTTTTTCAATGCCTCTGCCAGCACATAATTTCCAAGATCATACATGCACGGATTATCCTCAATCCAGTCGATAAACAGCCCCGGAGGAACTGCCCCGTAAGGTTCCTTTTTCCATCTTACCAGTGCCTCCGCCCCTGCGATTTTTCCACCTTCCTATGTCACGATTGGCTGATATTCCACATAAAAGCCGTCACAACCGCCCAGCACCGACTGATGGATGATTTTCATAAAATCCAGATTTACACCACCATTTGTCTTTACGATATCATTAAAGAACACAAGTTTATGATTTCTGGCGGAACGCGCTTTCTCTAATGTGTATTCTAATTTACTCTGCACTGTCATGGTCTCTCCGCTATAATTTTCTAACATCAGACCTGCAGCATAGAGCTTCAACTCAAAATGACGTCCGTTTAACGTGATATTTTTCTCAAGATTTTTCCTTACTTCCTCCAGGAAAATTCCTGCGTCCACCCGATCCGCATCCCTTAAAATAAATGCACAATTGGAGTTATTCATATGATAAACCGCTTTATTTTCATCCATCATATAGATAAAATGGTGTGCGATCTCCCGCTGCAGACGGTCTGTATAATTCGCCCCATATAAAATATTGATGTCTGCCATGTGATCGATCTCAACCTCCAAAACAGCCACCTTTCTGCCGGTTCTGATATATCCTTCCACATCTTTCTCAAACTTCTTCTGTCCATACAGATCTGTCAGCGCATCAATCTCAGGGATCACATTCTGATTGACCAGAATATGCAACAGATATTCGTTTCCATCTTCTTTTACCACACTCATGAAAAATCCAAACATATCATAATGATCTTTATTTTTCAAACGGATATAAAGCTCATCCGAAAGTTTCTGTCCCAGAAGGCGTTTCTCCATTGCCTGTAAATATTCCGGCCTGTCATCCGGATGCACATGATCCAGTAATATCTGATAAAAATCTTTTACATATCCCGCCTGCATCTCAAAAAAATCCGCCGTCTTTTCCGGAATCATAGTAACATGACTGTTCCTATTCGTAATTAACAGATATGCATCTGACAAAAGATCATTCACCCGATTTATGATGTCTGAAAAGAAACGTTCTTTTCCATTCCAAAACTCCTGTTCTCCCATAGTACTCCCCATTTCTGATCACATCTGCATCAGCTGATCTTTTGCTTCTTTCACATATAATAAGGCGTTGTCACGGTTTGAGGCAATCTCCTCTTCCGTAAGTTTTCTTTTTATCTTCGCCGGATTTCCAAATGCAAGGCTGCCATCCGGGATCTCCATATTCTGTGTCACAAGCGCCCCGGCCCCAATGATACAGTTATTGCCGATCACCGCTCCATTTAAAATAATTGCTCCCATTCCAATCAATGTATTATTTCCAACCGTACATCCGTGCACGATTGCACTGTGCCCGATCGTCACATCATCCCCAATGGTAAGCGCATGCCCGGCTCCAACATGAAGAACTGCATTATCCTGTATATTAGTTCGGCTTCCGATCGTGATCTTTTCCGTATCGCCCCGGACCGTCGCATGATACCATATTCCTGAATCTTCGCCGATCGTGACATCACCTTTTACGATCGCACCTTCTGCTAAATAATATGCCATGATATACCAACACTTTCTGCCTGATTTTACATCAGGCCTGCATTCTTTTATCAGTCTTTCCCGTTTATCTGGCCAATATATGCGGAAACAACTGCTGCCACGCCGTCAATGCCAAGTTTACACTCATCTAAACACAGATCATAATTGTCCGCCAATCCCCATGTTTCTCCCGAGTAATAATTATGATACTGTTTTCTTCTACGGTCTGTGTCATCCACGATCATTTTTGCTTTTGACTCTGATACCTGGTGTTTCTTTGCAATTTTTTCAATTCTTGTTTTCTTGTCCCCACACAGGAAAATGCGTACAGCATCCGGATGCTCTTTGTATGCATAATCTGATGCCCGTCCGATCACGATGCATGGCTGATCACCAAACAGTGCCGATAATACCTTTTTCGGTGTCTCGCGTACTTTTAAATTCATATCATCCGCAACCATGCTCATCATATCATCCACCTGACGTTCTCCAAAATAAAACGGATACTTGTCATACACTTTTTTCTCTTTTGCGAGTTCGATCAGTTCTTTTTTGGAATAACACGGGATGCCATAAATCTCTGACAATTTTCTTCCTACTTCGTCCCCTTCACATCCACATTGTCTGGCAATTGTTATAATCATAATAATCCTCCATTCCTGCACGTCCCTTTATAAAAACAACATTCTTATTTTTATAAAAAGTGCTCTGACCATTCCTTTTCTTTAAAGCCGGTAATTACCGTACTTCCATCTACGATCAATGGACGTTTTACCAGCATTCCGTTTGTCGCAAGCAGCTTTAACTGCTCGTCCCCGCTCATTTCAGGAAGCCTGTCCTTAAGCTTCATTTCTTTATATAAAAGTCCGCTGGTGTTAAAAAATTTCTTTAATGGCAGACCGCTCTTTTCATGCCATTCTTTCAATTCCTCGTAGGACGGATTCTGCTCTACGATGTGACGATCCGTATATGTAATCTCATGTTCATCCAGCCATTTTTTCGCTTTCTGACAGGTGGAACATTTGGGATATTCTATAAAAAGCATTGGATGTCCTCCTTTTGGTATGGTACGTTGTTGTTAATTGATATTGTAGCACAAATTGGATGGGAGTGGGTACACAAATCCTTTTTCAGATGGTGGCATTTTTTATCGTAACGGGGAACCGTGACAGCTTGCTTTCTCTCGCCTCTATTGTGGTAAAATCAAAGTCGGATTTTTCAACAATGTGGCAATAACCGGGGTATATTTAGATACTCCATAGTCTTCAACAATACTGGTTATTCTAGCCCCTGCATCCTTTGATGAAGCCCCGCATAAGAAAACCCTTTCATCAGCAGTTCCATAATCTAATACGATAAAACAATCATGGAATATACCACCTGTCTTTTTCATTGATATTTTTACAGATGGATATTCCTTGCAAAAATCCGTAAATTCTATATTATGAAGTTTATTATTCCCAACATTATCGCTGAATAAAGTAATATTTACTCCTGTAGGAGAATTTTTAAGATGTACCAGCGTTCTTAATCCAATATAATTGTCAACGACATATATTGACGACTTTGCCTGCTTATAAATGGACTCATATGCCTCATCTGCACTACTAAATTTTGCATTAAACATAAGCCACTTTTCATCATCATCTGAAACAAAGCTGTTCATCATATCAGCCAACTCAGATTTTGTCACAACATCCTTCAAGCCTTCTGCAACATCGGAAATCTGTTTTTCAAGAGAGATCATATCTGAGTTGATTTTGTTAATTTCTATTCTGTTGTTGGCAGTCTCCATGCTTAACTGAAGTATTTCCCGCTGACCTATTAAATCACGATTTTCTAATATGTAATCTTTCATTTTCTTAAAGGTTCTTATTAATGCCTTGCTCTGCTTAACTGCCAACGGTCCTTTCAAGACAGTCATCAACATATATAATCCTTGCTCTGTAAATACATGAGGATTATATCTACTCTTACTGTTAAGATTTGCGGTCAAAAAATTTGACCGCAAATCTTCTACCTCATCATCCGTTAATTCGAACATAAAATCTTCATCAAATTTCTCAATATTATTTTTTACCTGTTGGTTGAATGCTTTTGTGGTATAACCATATATTTCAGAAAGATCTGAGTCTAAGATTACTCTTTGTCCTCTGATTTCATAAATTCTTTCTTTCATATACTCTTCTGTAATTTCAATTACTGCAATCTCTTCTTTCTTCTCTTCTGCCATAAGATTTCCTTCCTTGTCTTGCGGTCACAATTTTTGACCACAAAATCCATACAACCACTTTATGCAATGAAAATGATCTACTCATTTTCTTACCTATACTTCTTTAAAATCAATTAACAAACCATTTCTCTTGCATATATCTACGAACAATTCACTTACAACAAAATCTGTAATACTTTCTTTATCTTTCGCAATAAAAAATTCCTCTTCAATATCTCTTCTAAACTTTATAAAATTTAACACTCTCTCACCATCACTTAATGTACGATATGTTGATGCTTCTTTATCTATTATAGGTATATGTTACTTGCAATGGAGCAACGTCAAAATGAAGATCAGAGAACACTTGGGAAGTTGTTCTTCCTTCTTGTCGATGAAATGGCAGATATTACTTTCAACAGATACCTCGCAATTATGGTCATATTCATACGCACCACATTTATCCTCACAGGTACACTCTGGTTCTTTCACATCACCACCGGATACCGTATCCTCTTCCGTGCTGTTTTCTTCAGAACCACTTTCCGTTTCCTGCTCTGTCTCATTCTCGGTACTGTTTTCCTCAGAACCACTTTCCGGCTCTGTATCCTCCGCATGAACACTCACTGCATAATTCCCGTTCATGGCAAATCCCAAAGCGGGCATACAGAATAAAACTGCTGATAAAACAAGCGATAACACCGCCTTAGATGATAGTTTCATTTTTTTCATGGCTTACTGCCTCCTTTTCTGATTGTTGTGTCTGTTCTTCCTGTTCTTTTTTCTTTAACAGATGCAGGATTTCTTCCTCACTGACTTTATTCATTAAAATCAGCCGTTCCAGAGAGATTTTATTTTTCTCAATGAATTTCATCTTCTCCGCATCCTCTGCCATCTGTAACTGCTCCTCCAAGTCCTTCTGCCTTGCCTGCAATCCTGCAAGCTGCTCCCGGACTTTCAGAAGCTCTTTTTCAATTCTTTCCTTTGTCATTTATCCTCACTTCCTGCTTTTAATTTAATCTTCCAAAACTGTAGAAATGGCTCTGCCAGTATGGTGTATTGATAGAAGCATATTTGATTGGGTCACCGCAGTGTATCATCACACCGTTTCCGCAATAGATACCCACATGGCTGACAGGTCCCGGTGAATTGTAAGTACCTGTAAAAAAGATAATGTCTCCTGCCTTGGCATCTGCCGCCGACACCGGAGTACACTTGTCATAAATCCCCTGTGCTGTAGTTCTTGGCAGATTATGTACGCCGCTGTTGGTAAATACCCAGCATACAAAGCCGGAACAGTCAAAGCTCGTGGACGGAGAAGAACCGCCCCAAACATACGGATAGCCAAGATATCTTGCTGCTTCCTCCATTAGTGCCTGTACTGTCGCATCATTATAGGAATCCGGTGGTATGACATTTCCCGGCGAACCGCCACCGCCTGAACTTTCTCCATAAAGCGTTCCTTCACCCACATCAAAATAAAATAACGGGTTATAATACTCCCCGTTATACAAACACTCGATATGAAGGTGGCTTCCGGTACTGCTTCCCGTATTTCCCGTTGTTCCTATGGTTGTTCCATGTGTAACTGTCTGTCCGGCACTGACATTTAATGTATCCATGTGTGCATACTTGGTGCAGTAACCATTGTTGCCCTCTATCACAACATAATTACCATAAGAAGCATCATAGGTTGCTGTTGTAACCGTTCCATCCATCGCAGCCAGCACGGTTGTCCCTGTCGGTACTGCTATGTCCACACCACGGTGAAACTGTTCCTGCCCTGTGACCGGATTGATACGGTAACCATAATAGCTCGACACATAGCTGTACCAATACAAATTAAGTGGTGTATAAAACTGCTGTGTCAGTCCATGAGTTTCATTGTAAAGAGCATAGATTTCTTTCTGCTCCTCGTTCATGTGTCCGGCTACCACCACACCCAGATCGGTGACTGTCAGTGTTACTTCAAGTATGATTACGGTGTATTATTCCTCCGTTTCCTCACCCGTTTCCGGATCTGTTACAGTCGGAGAACAGTTTTTCTCCGGCTTGGTAGGCAGCTCCGGCAATGGCAGAGCTGCCCTTGCTCCGCTGGACGATGCGGATTTCCAAATGTGGTACTGGCATCTTTGATTGAACCTCCTTTTGATGGTACAAAAAAGACCGATACTTTTCAGCACGGTCGGACGAGGGATATTCACTTGTTGTCGGGGAATGATTGCTTGCAATCGTTCCTCGGCGGCAAGTAGACAATGGGGTAGCTGGCAAAGCCAGCGCAGGGGAAGTGTAGCTTCCTCTGGATGAATGGAGCAAGGGACTTTTGCGGAAATCATCAAGCTCCATGCAATGGGCTTTCGGCAGAACGCAATCACCATCTTTAGGTGGTGTATAATTTGGATTGTCAACACTTTTTCAGACAAATTTTTTTAGGTTATTTTTCCGATATTG
>ENA-UALE01000019-UALE01000019.1-human-gut-metagenome-genome-assembly--contig:-NODE-19-length-62679-cov-11.220507_pt1 | contig 62679 bp, 74 predicted proteins | sample MGYA00243697_ERZ654462 | MGnify/ENA primary metagenome ERZ654462 (study PRJEB26926, sample SAMN06164625) | human gut metagenome | biome: ENVO:00009003; feature: ENVO:2100002; material: ENVO:00002003... | reverse complement strand
CGGAGATGTGTATAAGAGACAGCTTTGAGGAGATGGAGGAGAAAGACCCGCACCTCTTTTCCCAGCTCCAAACGAGGAAGAACGCGGTCACGGGCCTCGACTATGAGATCATCCCCTTTGACAGCGACGACCCCAGGGACAAGGAGATCGCCGAGTTTGTGGAAGCGCAGCTCGGCGGCATCGAGGGCTTTGAGGACATCATGCTCGACCTCCTGGACGCGATCGGGAAGGGCTTCGCGGTCTCGGAAATCATGTGGAGCTACGACGAGGGGCACGTTGTCGTCGGCGACATCCGTTCCCGTCATCAAAAGCGGTTCTTTTGGGACAGCGTCGACGACTCCTTCAAGGTGAGAACCCAGGAGGCCCCGGAGGGCATCGAGCTCCCGAAGAACAAGTTCATCGTACACAAATACAAGGCCCGCAGCGGCCACCCCTCCCGGGCTGGCGTTTTGCGCGTGGTCGCCTGGATGTACCTCTTTAAGAACTACACCCTCAAGGATTGGGTCGCGTTTTGCGAGGTCTTCGGGATGCCGCTCCGCCTGGGGAAGTATCAGCCAGGCGCAAGCGAGGACGACAAGCGGGCGCTCATGCAAGCCCTCGTCGCAATCGGGGCGGACGCGGCGGGCATCTTCCCGGACGGCACGGCGATCGAGTTCGTGAACACCGAGAAGACCAGCTCGACCGACCTCTATGAACGGCTGGCCCGCTATTGCGACGAACAGGTCTCGAAGGCAATCCTCGGGCAGACTTTGACCTCGGACTCGGGCGGCGGCAGCTACGCGCAAAGCAAGACGCACAACGACGTCCGCCACGACCTCACCGTCGCGGACTGCAAGGCAATCGCGGCCACCCTCCGGCGCGACCTCATCCGCCCCCTGGTGCTCTACAACTTCGGGGAGGACAAGCGCATCCCGTACCTCCGCTTCGACGCGGAGGAGTCGGAGGATCTCACGCAGACGGCGACCGTCATCGGGACGCTCATCCGGGAGGCGGGGCTCAAGGTTCCGACAAGCTACATCTACAAGAAGTTCTCCATCCCGAAGCCCGAGGGCGACGAGGAGGTCGCCACCCCGCCCGGGCAGACGGCGCAGGGGGCGGGGTTCGGCCCCTTCTCCTTCAAGGCGCAGCCCGGCGAGCCGATTGCGCTCAAGGCCGGGGACGGAGCGGGGCACGGGACGCAAGAGCGCGTCGACCGTCTGGCGGCAGCGGCCACCCGGAAAAGCGCCGGGGCCTTCAAGAAAGCGTTCGGCCCGGTTCTCAAAAAGATTGAGAACGCGGAGAGCCTTGAGGAGCTCCGGGACATGATGGAGGACGAGAAGGCCGTCGCCGAGCTGTTCGGCGAGATGGATGTCTCGGAGGTGGAGGAGCTGCTTCAAAAGGTCATGCTCTACGCCAACCTCGAAGGGAGGGCGGCGGAAGATGGACGACATTGAGGCCGTATTCAACCGAAAGGACATGACCTTCGAGGAGGCCGTCCAGTATTTCAAGGAGCGCGTCCCAGTCACGGCGTCGGTCTTCTACAGTATCGCGGAGAAGTACCGGGGGCTCGCCTTCACAGTGGGCGGCTACACGAAGGCGCAGATCCTCAAGCGGTTCTATGAGGAGATCCTCGCGGCGCTGGAACAGGGGAACCCCCTCTCGGAGTTCCGGCGCAATATGAACGAGTTCCTCGAGGCCGAGGGCTATGAGGGGCTCGACCCGCTGCAAGCCGACCTCATCTTCCGCACCAACATTCAAACGGCCTACAATGTGGGCCACTATGAGCAGATGACAGACCCGGGCGTCATGAAGCTCCGCCCCTACTGGCAGTACGACGCCGTCAACGACGCCCACACCCGCCCGAGTCACCTCGCGATGGACGGGCGGGTCTTCCCGGCAGACAGCGAGGTGTGGAATACATGGTTCCCGCCGAACGGGTTCCGATGCCGCTGCACGGTCAAGACGCTCTCAAAAAGGCAGGTCGAGGCCCGGGGGCTCAAGGTGGAGCAGACAGCGCCGGAGGGCCTCATGCCCGACCCGCACTTCTCGACCAACCCGGCAAAGGTACGCTTCGAGCCCGACCTCAAGGACTACCCCGCGCCGCTTGTGAAGGCGTACCAAAACCGGGAGAAAGAGAACCCGGGCAAATAAGGCCCACAGAGGCCCCAGGAAGGGCCGAGGGGCCGGGGAGTGTAATTCCCGGGGCGCGGCAGGTTCACCCCGTTATAACGCGGAATAACGGCGTTTCCGGGGGCTTCAAGCACCAAGCAAAGGAGACAGGCAGAAAATGAGCGATTTTCTCACCCTAAAGGGGGGCGAAGTGGATGTCGGAGGAGCGCCGGAGGTCATCTCCGTTTTGCCCTTCGGCCATGTCGTGAGCCAGAAGGGAGAGTTCGACGTCGACGAGGAAAGCCTCGCCGCGATGAAGGCGCAGATCGCCGAGCGCGGCGTCGACCTTGTCGTCGACTACGAGCACCAGACCCTCACAGGAGACCGGGCCCCCGCCGCCGGATGGGTCAAGGAGCTGTTCGCCGAGGACGGGCACATCAAGGCCCGGGTCGAGTGGACGCTCCCGGCGAAGCAGTACCTTGAGAACAAGGAATACCGCTACCTCTCCCCGGTCATCACCGTCCGCAAGACGGACAACAAGGCGACGGGCCTCCACTCCCTCGCCCTCACCAACACCCCAGCGATCGCGGGCATGACCCCGATTGTAAATTCATCCACATTTGAAGGAGGCAAAACCAACATGAACGAACTCATCAAGAAGCTCGCGGCGGCGCTCGGCCTGGGCGAAGACGCGGGCGAGGAGCAGATCCTCGAGGCGCTCTCCGCTTGCATCGAGGAGAACAAGGCCCTCAAGGAAGCCGCCGAGGGCAAGAAGCCCGGGGACGGCAAGCAGCCGCCCGAGGAGGACACCGTCGTCGCAAACAAGGCCGTCTGTGAGCTCCTGGGGCTCAAGGCCGGGGCTCCCGCCGCCGAGGTCGCCGCCGTCATCATGTCCCTCAAGGGCGGCATCGACGGGCGCGTCAAGGCCCTTGAGGAGCAGCTCGCCGACCGGGATGCCGAGGAAGCCGTTGAGCTGGCGCTCAAGAGCGGCAAGATCACCCCGGCACAGAAGGAATGGGCCAAGGACTACGCCCTCAAGAGCCCGGACGGGTTCAAGTCGTTCCTTGAGAAAGCGCCCCAGGTCGTCCCCATGAGCGAGGTCGCGGGCGGCGAGACCCTGGCACTCAAGGGCAAAAAGCCCGACGAGGCGACGATGCTCATTTGCAAGCAGCTCGGCGTGAGCGCCGAGGATCTGGAAAAGTACGGCACGAAGGAGGAGTAACATCATGGCAGCATTAACCAATGTGAGAGACACGTCCGAGCTCGGCGGGAAGTACATCGCCCTCCCTGTCAAGGGCGCGACCACCATCTATCAGGGGGCGATCGTGGCGGTTGACGCCAACGGCTACGCGATCCCCGGCAAGAAGACCGCAGACCTCAAGGCAGCGGGCCGGGCCGAGGAGACCGTCGAGAACAAGGGCGGGGACGGCGACGCCGTCATCCGCGTCAGCCGGGGAACCTTCGTTTTTGAGAACTCCACCAGCGGCAAGATCACCGCCGCCGACGTGCTGGGCCTCTGCTATATGGAGGACGACCAGACCGTCACCAAGACCGGGACGGGCGCGTCCGTGGCGGGCCTTGTCATCCGCGTGGACGACGAAGGCGTCGCCGTGGAGATGGGCTTCGGCCTCACCGCCCCCGCAGCCGCCGAAAAGTAAAACAGAAGGAGGACAAAGAACATGATTGTAAACCAGCAGACTTTGAGGGGGATTTACGTCGGCTTCAACACCTTGTTCAACAAGGCGTTTGAGGGCGTGACCCCGCTCTACACCGAGATCGCCACCGTCACCCCCTCGACCACGGAGTCCGAGACCTACGCATGGCTCGGCGACATCCCGGGGATGAGAGAATGGATCGGCGACCGCGAGATCCAGAACATCAGCGCGAGCGACTACACCATCAAGAACAAGGACTTCGAGCTGACAATCGGCATTGACCGCAACGCGATCGAGGACGACAAGATCGGCCTTTATAACCCGTCTGTCCAGATGCTCGGCCAGTCCGCAGCAGCCCACCCCGACGATCTCATCTTCAAGCTGCTCGCGGAGGGCTTCTCTGAAAAGTGCTACGACGGGCAGCCCTTTTTCTCCGACGCCCACAAGGTCGGCAAGAAGGCCGTCTCCAACAAGACCACGGCCAAGCTCTCGATGGAGTCCTACATCGCCGCCCGCGCCGCTATGATGAGCCTCACCAACTCGAAGGGCCGGGCGCTGAACCTCATCCCGAATGTGCTCGCCGTCCCGCCCGCTCTGGAAGCGACCGCCCGGGACATCCTGGTCGCCGACTACATCAACGGCACCAAGAACACCATGCAGGGCACCGCGAAGCCCCTCGTCATCCCGCAGCTCGCCGGGCATGACTCCAAGTGGTTCTTGCTTTGCACCTCCCGGCCCATCAAGCCCCTCATCTGGCAGCAGCGCAAGAAGCCGAAGTTCGTCTCCAAAACCCAGGAGACCGACGACAACGTCTTCATGAAGAAGACCTTCCTCTATGGCGTCGACTCCCGAGGGAACGCGGGCTTCGGGTTCTGGCAGATGGCATACGCCGGAGACGGCACCGCCGAAGCCTAAGCCCGGCCAAGCAGACGAAGGGAGGGAACGGCGTGAGCTACAGCACGAAAGAGGAAGTCCGGGAGATGCTCAAGGACGACGCCCTCAACGCGATCATCGGGGACACCTTCATCGAAGACCCCGCCGAGCGTGAGGAGCTCGTCGCGCCGATTATTGAAGGCGCGATCGCCGACGCCGACGCGGAGATCGACGGCTACCTCGCCAAGAGGTACGCCGTCCCGCTCTCCCCGGCCCCGAAGGTTATCAACAAGTTTTCAAAGGACATCGCGGTCTATAACCTGTTTTCCCGGATCGGCATCGACGAGAGCACCGACCAAAAGACCTACCTCAACCGCTACAACGCGGCGATCAAGTTCTTTGAGCTTGTGGCCGACGGGAAGGTCTCCATCGGCACGGAAGCCGACGACCCGGCAAGCGCAGCCGCGACCGGGTTCTCGGCGAAGTCAAACACCCGGCTTTTCACCCGGGGCAGCATGAGGGGGATGTAGGGCGTGTATAGCATCCGACTGCAAGGAGACACCGCCGCCCTCCTCCGAAAAATGCGGCGTTATTCGGAGCTTGACAGGAAGGGCCTCAACACCGCCCTCGCCGAAGGCGTCCGGGAGTCTACCCTCGAACGGTTCAAGCAAGGCCGGGGGCCGGACGGCAAGCGGTGGAAGACCTCCATCCGGGCGGCAGAGACCGGGGGCAAGACCCTCATCGACTCCTCCCAGCTTCGCAACTCCATCAAGACGACGGCGGACGCCTCCGGGTTTGCGGTCGGCACAAATGTCAAGCACGCGGCAACCCACCAATTCGGCGACAAGGGCCGCACCATCCGGGCAAAGCGGGCGAAGAACCTCCGCTTCCAGGTGGGCGGACAATGGATCAGCAAGAAGAAGGTCAAGGTCAACATCCCCGCCCGGCCCTTCCTCGGCCTCTCGGACGAGGATATGCAGGAGATCAAGGCCACGACCGAGGAGTTCATCGGGAGGGATGACTAATGCTCTACAAGGAAAGCAAGGAATACCTCCTCGACAAGCTCAAGGCAGCGGGCCTCAAGTCCAAGCCGTACACGACGCAAAAGGCCCTCGAAAAGAGTCAAGAGAGTCACATCGGCGCGGTGCTTTTTGAGTCGGAGACCCTCCTCCGAAACGGCTCCAAAACACGATATAGAGACCAAGAGGGAGCGCAGAAAAAGAGGAGGAAGGTCTTCGACCGGGCCCTCGCCTTTACCGTGATAATCGGCGACTATACCGACGAGGCGGTCGAGAGCATGTTCGGGGCGTTCCTCTCAAGCCTCGACCGGGGCATCTACGTCAACGGGGACTTTGTTCCGATCGAGGTCGAGGGGGCGGACTGGGTCGACAAGGACGACTCTATTCTAAAGGCACAGGTCGCCGTGCAAATCAAGATAAGGTTTGACGGCGGGGTTTACAGGGACACAGACTTCGCGAAGGTCTCCGACGTCGCGGTTGAGTCCATCACCAAAAACGAGGGAAAGGAGTTTATAGATGGCGAATAAAGCAACATCGGCCCCCGCAGCTACACAGGCAGCGGGGCCGCAGGAACCGAAAGCTCCGGGGCTCTTTGAGATCGGGGAGCTCCGCAAGAAGCACAAGGTCGGGCGGGCCGTCTTCGCGGGCGTATGCAGCGCCCAGGGCTGGAAGCCCGGCAGGGCCGTCACCGAGGAGGAGTTCCTCGCAGCGGTCAAGAATTTTGAGAACGCCCCCATGAACGGGGCACACACCACAAAGGAAAGCGAGGCGAGACGATAATGCTCCGAGATGTCAAGCACACTGTCACGGACGGCCTCCTCGGGTTTGCCACCGCGACGGGGGACGGAAAGAGCCTCAAGATCGGCGTCTCTCCGATCGTTTCGGACACGCCGATCATCATCACCGGGGATATGGACGCGGCGAAAATCAAGGCCCGCCTCGGCCTGTCCCCTCTGGCGGATGCCGTCATGAGCTCCGTGCAGTTCGGCGCGTCGCGGATCTACTGTCTCCCGGTCTCCGCTACCACGGCGGGCAAGCTGGGAAGCGTTTCTAAGGACGGCGACGGAGGGGGCTCCGTCACCGTGGACGGCTCTCCGACGAACGCCTTCTCGGTGGTCGTCAAGATCACGGCGCAAGGCGGGCTCAACTCCGCCGCCTTTATCTGCTCCATTGACGGCGGGAACAGCTACACCGACGAGATCACCGTCCCCGTCACCGGGGAATATGAAATCGAGGGGACGGGCCTCAAGCTCAAGTTTACGGAGGCGACGGAGTCGGAACAGAAGCCGAGCTCTTTCCTCGTGAACGATGTCTACAGCTTCACGACCACCGCCCCCACCATGACGAACGGCGACGTCCTGGCGGCGTTCACCAAGCTCCAGAAGTTCGCCGAGGAGTATGAGTTCATCCACGTCGTCGGCGAGAGCGACCTCCCTCTCTGGCAGGCCGTGAGCGAGGCGCAAATTGAGCTCCGGGACACCTACCACAAGCCCGTGTTTGTGGTCTTCGAGGCGGCGTTCCCCCAGGCGGGGGACGAGGATGAGCTCGACTTGCGCGGCAGCGGGGATCTCACCGATTGGGCCCTCGAGATGGAGGCCAAGCGCAAGAAGGTCAAAAACTACGACATCCAGGTCGTCACCGCCTGGGGGCGGCTCGTCATGCTGGACGGCACGACGCAGATCGTCAACCTCGCGGGCCTTGTGTGCGGCCTCTACGCAAAGGCAGCGGTGCAGGAGTCCATCGGCAAAACCAGGGCGGAGGCCGGGTTCGGCATCCCGAAGACGAAGCTCCTCGAGCTGCTCCCCGCCGGGATGGACAACTCCATCATCGAACTTTTGGACGTGGCGGGCTACCTCACGTTCCGGGAGTACGACGGGCTCGACGACTTCTTCGTCTACCACACAAAGATGATGAGCCCGGACGGGAGTGACTTCCGCTATGCCGAGGATGTCCGGGTCAAGAACAAAATCATCCGGGAGACCCGGAAGGAAGGTCTCCTTCTGCTCAACGACGACATCGACCTCGAGGACGTCCAGGGCGAGCTTGAGACCCGGGCGAAGTTCATGTTCGTCCCCTTGCAGCGCATGATCGACGCGAAGGAGATCAGCTCCGCCGAGATCACCGTACCCGAGGGGCAGGAGGAGACCATCCTCGAGGACGAGACAATGCGGGTCAAGATCCGCTATGTGTCCCGGGGCTACATCCGGGAGGTCGAGGTAGACCTCGGCAGGGCGCAGCCCAGCGACTAAGGGAAGGAGGTTAAAGAGCTATGTCCCTAAAAGTAAACGGCCAGACCTACGGATGGGGCGACGTGGACGTCAAGATCCCCGGCCTTGTGCTCGTGGTGCAGGAAATCAGCTACGACGACGAGCAGGAGATGGAAGAAAGCTACGGCAAGGGCTACCGCCCCCGAGGGTATGGCAAGGGCAATTATAAGGCGTCCGGCAAGATGTCCATGCTCCGGGACGACTACGACGACGTCCTCGCCTACTGCAAGGCGAAGGGCATCCCGTTCTATGGCATTGAGTGGCCCTCCGTGGTCGTCTCCTACGCCAACGAAGGGGAGCGCACCCGGATCGACGAGCTCAAGAAGGTCATCCCCACCAAGCGCAGCCACAAGGCCGCGCAGGGCGACAAGTCCCTCACGGTGGACATTGACCTCATGATCGTCGGCGGCATCGTGGAGGACGGCGTCGAGCCCACGAAATAAAGGCGTTATCTCAAGATAATCGAGAACAGGAGGACAAAACACTATGGAAGACATGAAGAAGGAAGTCGCGGGCAAGAGCCGCGCCGAGGAAATGAAGGAGAAATACGGCAAGGTCTACCGCGTCGGCGCGACGATCGAGGTGGACGACGAGACCGAGAAGACGGTCGAGTTCTACTTCAAGCGCCCCTCCACGGCGAGCTATGACAGATACGTCAAGACTACCGCCCAGGGCGCGACGAAGGCCCTCAAGACCTTCCTCTTTGACAACGTGGTCGCGGAAAGCGAAGCGGATCTCGAGGCCGACCTTGAGGAGTTCCCGGCCCTGGCGCTCTCCATCGGCGAGAAGCTGCTCGGGATGCTGGGCCTCTCTAAGCAGACAAATTTGAAGATGCTCTAAAAGAGCAGCTCTCGGAGGTGAAGGGAAACTTTGTGGAGACCGGGCTTCTGGAAATCCACCGTTTCCTCCCTCCGGCTCTTTTAGAGGGCTTCGACATTGAGGAGATCGGCCTCGACGAGTTCCTCCGCTACGTTGCGAAGGCGCGGTACATCCAGGAGCTCGAGGAGGGCATCGTCGCCCGGGCGATCTCCGAGGTTTTCTCGGAGTAGCCGGGCGGCGTCGGTCGCCTTGATTAAGAGCACAAGGTCGCCTCCATACGTTAGGAGGTGAAAGGCAAAGCATGAGTTTAGAGTCCGTGTTCCGGTTGTCGCTCATTATGAACCTGATCGACAACCTAACCGGGCCGATGGCTGGCGTCACGTCCAGCGTCGACGGAACCGTCTCCAAGCTGCAAAAGGTCAATTCAACCCTCGGCAGCGTGGCAAAGACGGGGGCCGTCATGCAGGAGGTGGGCTCGCAGATCACGGGGGCGGTGCTGTCCCCGGTCGAGGCCACCTTCGAGACAAGACGGGCGATCGGCGAGCTGGCCTCCCTGGGCGTGAAAGACCTCGGGGCGGTCGAAGACGCCGCCCGGGAGTTCTCCGACCAATGGGCCGGAACCACGAAGGCCGACTTCATCGCGGCGGCCTACGACATCAAAAGCGGCATCGCGACGCTCTCGGACGAGGGCGTCGCGGAGTTCACAAGCCTCGCGGCCCTGACCGCGAAGGCGACGAAGTCCACGGCGGGCGAGATGACCTCGCTATTTGCCACGGGCTACGGCATTTATAAGGGCTACTATGACGACATGAGCGATCTCGAGTTCGGCGAGATGTTCTCGGCGGGGATCGCGAAGTCGGTGCAGCAGTTCAAGACGACGGGCTCCGAGATGGCCTCGAGCATTGAGAGCCTGGGCGCGTCGGCAACGAACGCGAACGTCCCCCTTGAGGAGCAGCTCACCATCCTCGGCATGTTGCAGGGGACAATGAGCGGCAGCGAGGCGGGCACGAAATACGCCGCCTTCATCCAGTCCGCAGCGAAGGGCGGCGAGGAGCTGGGCCTCTCGTTCCTGGATGCAAACAACCAGCTCAAGAGCCTCCCCGAGATCCTCGACCAGCTCCGGGGCAAGTACGGCGACACCATCGACGCGATGGAGAAGCAGGAGCTCGCCTCCGCCTTCGGCACGGACGAGGCGGTCGACCTCATTGACCTCCTCTACAACAAGACCGAGGACTTGCAGGGGAACATCCTCACCATGTACGACGCCCTCGGCTCCGGCACAGGGGTCGCCACGGAGATGGCGAACGCAATCAACGAGACCGAGCCGGAGCGGTTTGAGCGGCTCACGCAGCGCATCCAGAACGTCAAGGAGTCCATCGGGAACAGTTTACTCCCCACAATCAACGATCTCATGTCGACGGGCGAGCAGGTGCTCACGAAGGTCGGCTCCTGGGTCGAGGAGAACCAGGAGCTCGTCCGGGTCATCATGCTTGTCGTCCTGGCGATCGGCGGCTTCCTCACCATAGCGGGGACGGTCATCGCCGTTGTCTCCGGCGTGGGCCTCATTATCACGAAGACGATCTCCGGGTTCAAACTCCTAAAGGCCGGGTTCCTATTGGCAAAGGGGGCGCTCACGCCGCTTATAGCGAGCGTGTGGAGCTTCACAGCGGCGCTTTTAGCGAACCCCGTGACGTGGATCGTCATCGGCATTGTGGCCCTCATCGCGGCCCTGGTGCTGCTCTATAACAAGTGTGAGTGGTTCCGCAACGGGGTCAACGCAATCATCGACTTTTTCAAGGAGAAGCTCGGCGCGGCCCTCGAGGTCGTGACGTCCATCTTCTCCGGGATCGGCAACGTCATCGGCTCCGTCATGGGAGCGGCGAAGGCGACCGTCTCCCAAAACCTTGACAACATGCGCTCGGCCTATGAGTCGCACGGCGGCGGCATCCGTGGCGTGGCAGCGGCGGCGATCGAGGGCGTCAAGGGCATTTATACGGCGGGGTTCTCGTTCCTGGACAACCTCACCGGGGGCAAGCTCACGGAAATCAAGAACAAGTTCGTCACCTCTGTCTCAAACATCGCCTCGGGCGTCGCCGAGCGGTTCACAGCCGTCAAGACGGCGTTCACGAACGGCATCAACGCCGCGAAGAACATCGTCTCAAATGCCGTGAATTGGTTCTTTGAGTCCGGCAAGCGGGTCATCTCAACATTTGCAAACGGCATCAAGTCGGCGTTTACGGGCGCGGTGGACGCGGTCAAGGGCGGACTTCAAAAGATCCGCAACCTACTCCCGTTCTCGGACGCCAAAGAGGGCCCGCTCTCGACCCTGACCCTCTCGGGTCAGCGCACGATGACGACCTACGCCCACGGCCTCGAGCTGGCGCAGGACGCGCCCGCACAGGCGATGGAAAAGGGGCTCTCCGGGGCGAAGGCCACGCTTGAACGCGAGCCCGCGAAGAAGGTGAGCCTCACGGACACCAACGGCGGGAAGGAAGACAAGCAGGGCGGCGGCTCCGGCGAGGGCAGCTCCGGCAAGCAGGTCATCATCCAAAAGCTGCTCATCCCCGTCGACCTCAAGAAGATCAAAGACCTCGAGCAGCTTCTCGCGCTGCTCAAGGAGGCCGAGGACTACGCCGAGGCCAACGGCAGCGAAGACCCGGAGGGCGACCCGGATGCCGCTCCGACACCAGCGTAAAGGAAGGGAGGAACGACCGTGATTTACACCGAAGACCAACTCGTCAAAGTGAACGGGGTCGTCCTCCCTGGCCTTGTGAAAAGCATCGAGGTCAAGGAGTCGGCCAAGATTGACGAGCAGGAAGTAGAGGGCAGCGCCACCAAACCCAAACAGGCGACGGGCTACGAGGACGCAAAGGTCAACATTGAACTCATCCTCGACGACACGCCCACGGCCACGAAGTACCAGCGGCTTGAGACTGTCCGGGCCCTTTTTCGGACGCCCGGCCAGTCCGTCCCGCAGCCGATCCCCATCGTCAGTGAGGACACGGCAAAGCACGGCATCGACAAGGTGCTATTCAAGGGCATCACCCACAAGAGCGAGGTCAAAAAGGATCAGCTCACCGTCTCCCTTGAGTTTTGGGAATATGTCCCGCAGACAATCCAGACGACGAGCAGCTCCTCGGGGAGTTCCTCGGGCGGCTCCTCTGGCGGGAAGACGGCGAACCAGCAAACGACCCTCTCCTCGGACTATCAGAAGTATTTACAGGCAAACCGGGGGAAGTCGCCCGCCGTGGACGACGCAAGCGCGGCGGAGGCCCTGGACAAAGTGGCGCAGATGCCATACTAAAGAAGGAGGCGCAACGTGGAGACACTGGAATTATTTTACCCACAGATCGCGGCACGGGCTGGCCCCTACACATTCGACCGGGGCGTCGAGATTGAGGTCTACTCCGCGAAAACGTCCTATTTTGATTGGGCGAAGATCCGCTTCACCGAGCAATTTCAACCGAAGCTCACCCTTGCCCGGAAAGACCCGGCAGCGATAGAGCTCGGATATAACGACGTCTTTGAGGAGGTCTTCTCCGGCTATGTCGCCAAGCCCTACAACGGCGGCGGGTTCATGGACGAGATCACGCTCAAGGACGAGATGCTGCTCCTCGAGGAGACGCAGATCAACAACACGTTCCTCGACACCACCCCGCAGGAGATGATCTCCTACTTCCTCGCGCAAGCGGGGCTCTCGAAGATGAAGCTCTCCGCCACGGGCTACCCGGAGCGCAAGCGGCTCCCCATCCGGCAGATGAACGTCATCGAGGCGATCAACGCCGTTCATGCAGCATGGAACATCAAGCAGCCGTTTTTCTTCTCTGGCGGCGTGTTCTATTGGGGAGAGAAGCCGGAACAGGAAAAGACCTACATCTTCGAGTATGGGGTCAACATTATCGCCCTCACCCGCGTCGGGGGCGCGTGGGAGCTTGAGACCGTGTCGGCCCCGTTTGTCCGGCACTCCCACAAAATCAGCGTAAAACATCCCAAAGTGAGCGGGGAGTTCGAGGTCGCGAAGGTGGTCTCGACCACCAACGACGACGGCTTCATCCGCACGAAGATTTATTTCTAAGAACCGGGAAAGGAGGGCGCGGAAGTGCTTGAGCAAATGATAAAGGCGGTAGCGAAGAAGCTCATCGCGCAGGAGTACCCGCACGTCAAACTCCCCGCCGTGGTCTACGCCACCGTCAGCAAAGCGGCGCAGCTCGGGGAGACATTCGAGATCGAGGAGCTTGTCATCCACAACGACGAGACCGGGAGCAGCTACAAGGGCCACATCACGGCACACTGGAACGAGTACACCCTCACCGTCGTCGACCGCTTCGGCAACGTGGACGAGACCTTCCCGGCCCTCCCGGGCGTCCGCTCTAAGGCACAGTACAAGGCCGGGGCCGTCGTCGCCGTGGCGCTGGCCTACGGGGACAGCCCGGCGATCATCGGGGAGGTGCAGCTATGACGGGCCTAAACGACACCGACATCCGCCTCACGGACGCCTGGGAGCTCACCAGGGCAGCGGACGGCGACGCCCCTCTCTGCTCCGGCCTGGATTGCCTATACCAGAATATCATCCTCGAGGCCCTCACACAGCCCGGCGATCTCTTTTATGACGCCGCCTTCGGCTGGGGCCTGTATGACTTCATCCAGTCCGAGGACGGCGACCTCGTCCGGCTTGAGATCGCGCAGCGGGCGCGGCTGGGCCTCCAAAGGCGGGAGGTCATCGTGCCCGAGAGCATCGAGGTCGAGGTCAGTTTTTCCGACGATGTCTTCCGCCTCTGGTGCTCCTTCCGATTTACGGACGAGGAGAGCCCCCGGGAGCTCAACGTCGTTGTCAGCGCGGTTGATGTGGAGGTGATAACAGTATGATTGACAAGGATATACTCGACGAGGTGCTCCCGGTTCCCGAGCTTGAGACGCTCAAGGAGCAGACCATCGGCGAGCTGAAGGAGGAAGGTTTCGCGATCACGAACTTCCACTCGGGCGGCGTCTTCTACACGCTGCTCCTCATCGTCCTCCGCGTCAAGGTCGAGTTCACGGAGCTGCTCCGGGACGTGCTGAACAACATGTTCCTCACTCACGCCTCGGGCGTGTGGGTCGACCTCAAGGCGGCGGACTACGGAAAGAAGCGCAAGAAGGCCCAAAAGACCCAGGGCCTCGTCACACTGTCCAGAACAAACGACCAGGGCGAGGCCGTCAAGATCCCGAAGGGCCACGTCTTCAAAACGGAGAAGGACGTCAACGGCGAGGAGCTTCGCTTCTTTGTGCTTGAGGCGGCGGTGCTGCAAAAAGGGGCCCGGTCGGTGGACGTCCTGGTCGAAGCGGAGAAGGAGGGCTCCCGGTACAATGTGCCGGAGGCACAGATCACCCGGAGCCTCACGTTCCTCAATGGGATCGACGGCATCTCAAACGGCGAGGACTGGATCGTCCGGGAAGGAAGTGACACCGAGGACGACGAGAGCCTCCGCACCCGGGGCCTCCGTTCCTGGTCGGAGCTGGCGGCGCGGTCGATTGAGGACACCTTCATCAACACCGCCGAGGCCGTCCCGGGCGTCCTGTTCGCGCAAGCGGATTGCGACCACCCCCGGGGGCAAGGGACGGTTGACGTCATTGTCACAGGCACAGCGGGAGAGGCCACGGAAGGACTCCTCAAGGAAGTCCGGGAAGCCGTTGACAAGATCGCTGGGCCATACGATAATGTTATTGTAAAGTCATCTGTCACCGCACCACAAGATATTGAGGTTACGGTCACGACCGCCGACGTCGCAGCGGAGGAGGAAGTCGAGAACCGGGTCAACGCAATTCTCACCGATCTGCTCGCCGTCCGCAAGGGCCGGAGGTTCAACGAGCTCCGGCGCTCGGACATCAACTTCGCGATCCGCAGCAACTACAGCGCCGCCACAAACACCGAAATCACCAAACCCGCCGAGGACGTGGTTCTTGACAAGGACAAGGTCATCACCCTCGGCACGGTCAAGGTCACGGTGAGGAGGGAGTGAGCGGATGAAGCGGTTCGGCACGTTCGGCGAGTATATGTTCGACCTCCTTTTTGCCCCGCTCAAGCGCGGCAAGCGGGCGGCCAATCAGTTTTACATCTTCTTCAAGGTCGTCGGGCGTATCTTCGACGGCATGAAAAAGGACGTCTTCCGGGTTCGGAGTGAAGCGAACGTCGCAAGCGCGAGCCCGGTCATGCTCCCCGTCCACGGACAGGATCGCGACATGCCGAGACTTGAAGGCGAGGACGTGGAGAGCTATCGGACGCGGCTTTCCATGAAGGGGGTCATCTCCGAGTGGAGCGGCACGAAGACGGGCATCCTCTACGCCCTGGCCGCGCTCGGATATGAGGAGAGCACGATTGAGCCCTTCTCCTACCAAGACCCCGAGCGGTGGGCGGAGTTCATCGTCTTCCTCAAGGGCTCCAAGCAAAGCGGCATCAACAATCTCACCGTCATCGACGCGGAGGTTCGGAAGGTCAAGGAGGGCAGCTCAAAGCCCGCCTACGGCGCGGAGGCCGGGAACGGCATCGAGATCCGCTCCCAGGTCTTCACGGGCTTCTCGAGATACCCCCGTTGCGGAGAGATTGTTTGCGGAGTCTGGCCCCGTGTGGTTAGCATCGGCCACCTTTTGGCGAGCGACATCCAGGCGGGCAGCGTCCAGGGCTCCGGCGAGGTCGAGTTCCCGAAGGTGGGAACAATCGCGGCCTCGGAAAAATTCTATCAGCCGTGCGCCTTTGTCATGTACGAGGGCCTCGCCTCCCGCATTGAGGCGGGCTCGGAGGCAGACTCCGGCGCGAAAATATACCCCATGTGCTCCCCGGCGCTTCGCTGCTCCGGGACGACATACATGACGGAAGGAGGGGAAGCAGATGCCGAAAACACTCACAGCGGTCGGCATTGAGAAGATCGGGCGGCGCTTTGCCGACTCGGTCGACCATGCAGCCTATACGCTGAACGGCGCACCGAAAACGGTCAAGCCGTTCCGCAAGCTCGTCGAGGCGGACACCGTGAAGATTTACGTCTACTTTGACGACACGGTCTCCGGGAACGTGGCAAATGTGCAGCTCGTCGACACGGACGGGGACATCATCGCCCAGACCGAGCGCACATTCGAGAAGCCGCCGAGCAAGGGTCTCTATGTGGCCTTCAAATATAACATCATTGAAAAAGAAACGGAGGTAGAAATTGTAAATGGAAGCGTATAAAAAGATCGGATGGCTCGACCACGTCGAAGATGTCGCGACGGGCGAGGTCATCCAGGAAGGGACGCCCGTGAGTCAGACGAACATGAACCACATGGACGACGGCATCTTCCAAAACCGGGAGGCCGTCATACTCCATGAGGCGCAGATCGCCGACGCACAGAAGGAGATCAAGGTGCTGAAAGACGCCACGCTCAACAACATGACGAACAATGTCTTTCTCATCAATTTTGACTCTGTCAACGCGGTCGCGATCACGTCCGGCATCTATGACTCCGTGGCGCGGAAACTCTATGTATAACCTCGCTTGTCTTTCCGGGAGTGGCGGCTATATGGTCGCCTGTACCCGTAAAGAGGCAAGCTGCATACTCGGGAACTTTTTCGGCGAGCTTTGCCCGATATGCGAAATATGCCGGGAACTCCTGGATGACGAGCTCGCCCTCAAGACCGCGAGCGGTCTCACTCTCGAAGGGGAGGCCGTCCTTGTCATTGAGGGGCACAGCTCCATCACGGGAAAACCCGCGAAGGTAAAGCTCACCGACTACGGCTTCGAGTTCTTCGGGGACATCACCGAGATCGCCCGCATTAGAAATGCGAGGTGCTGCTACATTGGAACCGTCCATACTGCAAAAGAAGGCTGAGATCTTCCTCGAGAGAGATGTCTACCCCTTGCTCAAGAACTTCCCCCAGGCCGAAAAGTTTAGTTTGTCGCAGGAAATCAAGCAATCGTGTTTTAGGCTCATCCGGGCGGCGGTCATGGCGAACAACCTCACCGTCGTCAAAAAGCGGCTTGAATGGCTGGATGAGGCGGACGCCGAGAAGACGCTCCTCCTCGTGCTGTTCGGGGTCGCCCGGACACAGAAGTACATCACGGAGAAGAAGATCCACGAGCTGCAAACCAAACTCAACGAAATGGGGCGCATTATTGGAGGCTTGCAAAAGCACTTCATCAACAACCGATAAAAAGTAAACCGCACCTACTTAGGGTTATCTCTGTATGGCGTCGAACCGCGTGAACCGTGGGTACAACTCGGCCCGCAACTTCAATTGGAACTCGTCCGGCAATCGGAACGTGAACCTCGGTTTCCGCCCCGCCTTGTAGGTTTTTACGTCATTCGCGGCTACGGCTTCGAGTGCGTGTCCTTGTTATACTTCAAGGGAGAGGTAATCCTTCGCCTTGTCCAAGACGGCGTAAAAACAGTGACGACCCCGAGCCCGCCCTCTTGTATGGGGAGGCAAGGGCAAGTCTACAATGTGGGTATAAACCCGCGTCATAGGTGCCAAGCCGTTCCCAAAGGAAAGGATGCCACAATGACGAAATTCCCCTTATTTATTAAAACCGCACAGAATATAAAACGCCCGCAGATCCCGCCGATCATGCCGCTTGCGCCCTATGAGGAGGCGGTCGGCTACGAGCGGATCAAGGGCGGCTACAAGCAAGCCCTAAGAGGGCGAAGAAAGTACACCCGGGAGGCCGTCAAGTACGACCTGTTCCGGGAGAAGAACAACGTCGACCTCTGGCGGGAGCTCAAGAGCTCGAAGTACACGCCGGGCCCGTATCACTTCAATGTCATCACGGAGCCGAAGCGGAGAGACCTCTCCATTCCACAGCTCCGGGACAAGGTGGTGCAGCTCGTCATCCACGAGGAACTACAAAACATGTTCCGGCCCGTGTTCATCAACGGCTCGTTTGCTTGCCAGTACGGGAGAGGCCCGATCCGTGCCGCTTTCAAGGTGCAGCACGACATGAGGGTCGCCCGGATGAAATGGGGCGACAACGCGGCGATCATCAAGATCGACGCCCGAAAGTTCTTTTATTCCATCGACCGCGCTCTGCTCAAGAAAATCCTTGCGAAGCGGTTCAAGAAGCTCAAGAAGAAACGCCCGGAGACCTACGAGGATCTCCTCCGCTTCTATCGGCTTCTTTGCAAAGTGATCGACAGCTCGCCGGAGGGCGAGACGGGCATCCCTCTCGGGAATGTCAGCTCCCAGGACTTCGCGAACATCTACCTCAACGAGCTCGATCAGTTTTGCGTCCGCTTTCTCGGCGCGAAGCTCTACACCCGGTACATGGACGACATCGTCATCGTTGCGCCGGACAAGGAGACCGCCCGGGAATGGCTGGCGAAAATCAAGGTATTCCTCCGCGAGAGGCTACACCTTGACACCAACAAAAAGACAAAGGTTTTCTATATGCGGCAGGGCGTGAACGCCTACGGCTTCAAAATCAAGGCCACCCACATGATGCTCCGCACCGAGTCCAAACGGAGGGAGAAGCGGCGCGTCAAGGCGATGGTTCGGAAGATGAGGGAAGGCAAGCTCACGCGCTCGGCGGTCGTCCAAGCGGTCAACTCGTGGCTCGGGTTTGCTCGCTGGGCGTGTGCCTACAATCTCGCGAAGAAGATATTCGCGCCCTACCGCTTCATCAAAACGGAAGGAGCGATCCCCTATGGCGCAATATCTCGGAACCGTCAAGCTCGGCGGCTTCTACAACAACGGCGCGATCTTGAAGCGCCCTACAAGGCCGTGGCGTAACGACAGCACACCGCCCGGCGCGTCTGATTATGGCGACATCCCCTCGATGTCCGGCAGCATGGCGAACTACACCTTCGGAGATACCCCCAGCGCGGACGCGAACAAGCTCCAATGGGTCAAAATCAAGGACGGAGACAAGACGCTGCTCATTTGCGACCGCGTCATCCTGGTCTCGGTTTCCTGGGACGACCTCAACTCACAGGGCTATATCACAGGCAAGACCGTCACCATTGACGGCGCAAAATACAAGTGCCGCGTCCTCACAGGCGGCAGCGACTACCGCAACGGAGACACCTACGCGGGCGGAACGCCCACTAATAACGAGTGGGACAGGTTCATCACCCGCGAGGAGGTCATCTCGGGCCTCCCGGCCCCGGTCTCCTCCGACCTGGATAACAACCAGAACTCGACCGACTTCAACAGCGCACATAACAAGTTTTGGAATTGGTTTTACGTGTATTCCTGGTGCCAGGAAGTCTATGCACGCGACGCGTCGTACCGCGTGATCCGTGGGTACTACTCGGCCCGCGACTTCAATTGGGGCTCGTCCGGCTATCGGAGCGTGTACCTCGGTTTCCGCCCCGTCCTTGAAGTCCTGAACACTGACCCTCTGATCTCTGACAGTGACAGAAATCTCGGAGACAAGAACACAAACTTCACGATCGAGTACACGGTCGACGACGCCGACTCCGGCGACGTCTTGACGGCGACGGAGTCGCTTGATGGGCGAACGACGAAGTCGTTCGCCCCGACGCGAAAAGCAAAAAACACGATCTCCATCAACATCAAGGAAGTCTCCCTCGGGCAGCACACGGTCAAGGTCGTCGTCACGGACGGCCAGGGCGGAACGGCTACCCGGACATGGACATTCACCCGAGTCAACTCGGCCCCGGTCATCTCCGGCGCAGACACCAACCTCGGGGACAAGAACATCGGCTTCACGTACACCTACACCGTCGACGACGCGGACGGGGACGCCGTCACAGTCGTCGAGAAGCTCAACGACGAGACCCTCCGCACCCTCAACAACGCCCCGAAGGGCGAGCAGCTCTCCATCTCCATCACTTCGGAAAAGCTCTACGCGCTGGGGCTCAATACGGTCAACAATCTCGTCATTGAGGCATCGGATGGGCAGGGTGGCACGTCCTACCGCCGCCTCACCTTCAAGCGCACCAACTCGGCCCCGAGCATCTCCGGCGAGGACAAAGACCTCGGGCAGCAGACGGGCAGCTTTGCGGAGACCTACACCGTCACCGACGTCGAGGGCGACAACGTGGTTGTCACGGAGTTCGTGGACGACCAGGAGATCCGCAGCTATCAAGCGACGCTCGGCGAGGAGGAGACGATCGAGCTCTCCCGGGAGAAGTGGCTCACCCTCACCAACGGGGCCCATCAGCTCCGCGTGGAGGCCGTGGACGGCAACTTCGCGACGAGCGTGAGAGTCTGGAATTTCTCCAAGAAGGAGACGGTCATCAAGTTCCAATTCGCAAAGCCCGAGGAGACGGACGCCCGGGCGACGAAGATCCTCATCACCCCCACATGGAAGATTGAGGGCTCGGTCGCAAAGGTCGAAGCGTGTAATAATGCGTTTGACGCGGCCCCGACCTGGGAGGACATCACGGCGCAGGTCGCGATCAACCGGGTTTTCAACTTCACGAACGAGACCAAGACCGCCGAGAAGTGGGGCGTCGACGTTCGTTTCACCATCACGAAGAATGAGGGGTATGAGGGAGAGGTTTCGATCTCCGGGTTTGGAGGTGCATACGAATGATGCAGTATTTAACACCGAAGAAGTCCATCAAGGCAATCTCGGACGCTCAAAAGCGGAGTGAGTCCGCCCAGGCCGTCGCCGAGCTCATGTTTGTCAAAGCGGCCCAGGCCCAGCAGCTCGACGACGCCTCCATCGCAAAATATCCCGAGTTCTTTGTCACCTGGGATGAGAATTGGAGGGGCAAGGCGGGCGACATCGTCCAGGACGAGGGGAAGCTCTACCGCTCCATCCATGACGTCACCGACGCCGGGCAGAACCGAAAACCCTCGGAGACGCCCTCCATGTGGACACAGATCGGCAACCCTCTCGAGGAGTTCCCCGACTGGGTGCAGCCCCTCGGGGCGCATGACGCATACAGCAAGGGCGCGAAGGTTTCCCACAACGGCGAGAAGTGGACGTCCGACGTCGACGGGAACGTATGGGAGCCCGGCGTCTATGGCTGGACGAAGTACACCGAGCCCGTGAAGGCCCAGGAAGGGCCCCAGGAGCCCGCAGAAGGCCCGGACGAGGAGCCGGAAGGGTAAACCCCCACAAGAGGGCAAAAGGCAAAGGGAGGGGCGGCAAAAGCCGCTCCTCCCGGAGCCTAAAAAAGCCCGCCCTCTTGCGTGGGCCGCTCCCCTTGTTGAGGGGCGGTTGACGCAAGTGAGCGAGCCTCGGAAATGCTTCTAAGAATGGGCGGATTTTTCTCAACTATCCTGTCTCTATTTCTCAAAAATCTTGTCGCGCTACAGCTGGACTGGGATTTGCGCAGGGATGAACTGAACGGATACTTTTATGTGTTGAACACAGACGAGGCTAACCGTTGCAACCTCAATAAAAAAGAAACGGCGATTTTGCTGGCATTACGGCTGATCTACGAAGAAAATATGGAACGTTTGGGTTTGGAGCAGGATGCCGTGTGTACTGTGCGGGATGTGCTGGAAAAAGTGGTGACCGACTATCCAGTTTTTCCGGCTAAGCCGAATATGGAAGAGGTCAAACGCGCGTTTACGGTACTGGAAAACCATTCTGTGATTCAAAGACTGGAAGGAAAATTCAACCAGGGCAGCTGCAGGATCGCAATACTGCCCACCATTCTCTCTGCGGTCTCCAGCGAAAAGCTGAACTTGGTGGTGTCTGTTTTGAAAAAGGAGGAAACAGATGAAGAAGCTGAAGAAAATCCTGCTGATCAACTGGCTCTATTTCAGTAAAGAACTGATTGAAGTGGGCGACATCAATTTCCTGACCGGCAAGAACGGCGCCGGAAAGTCAACGGTCATCGATGCACTGCAGATCGTGCTGCTGGGCGAGACAAATTCCCGCAATTTTAATCAGGCAGCCAACGAAAAATCGCAGCGCACATTGGAAGGCTATCTGCGCGCCGACATGGATGATAACAGCCCGTATTCCCGCCGTGGTAAGGACTTTTCTACCTACATTGTCTGCGAATTTCAGGATGAGATGGAGGGCAGCAGTTTTGTGACAGGCGTTACCTTTGACTGCCGCAGCGATGGAAGTTACCGTGATACATTCTTTATTTACACGGGGACACTGCCGGAAAATTGCTTTATTGAACAGGGCGAGGCAATGGAGATTTCTGCACTTCGCCGTTTTTTGAAGCAGAACTATGCACGGACAGAATTTTACGATACCCAAAAAGAGTATCGCCGCAACATGCTTGCAAAGTGGAACGTCCACAACGAGCAGGTCTTACGGATGATGAAGAAGGCTGTTTCGTTCCGGCCAATTGTGGATATCCAAAAATTTATTACGGAGAACATCTGCGATATTCCGGATAAGCCCAATATTGAGCTGATGCAGCAAAACATCCGGGATTATAAACGGCACGAATTGCTGGCGCAGCGTCAGCAGGAAAAGCTGGATGCGCTGCAGCAAATCAGCAGGCTGTATCAGGAGATGAACCAAGCCATAGACCGCTGCCAGATCCAGAAGTTTCTGGTACGGTGGGCAGAAAAAGAAGCTGCGCAGACAGAGATCGACCAGAGGGAATTGGAACGAACTGAATGCAAGGAGAACCTTGCAAATGTGAATGAGCAACGGGAGGAGCTTGAGCGGCAGATCGAACAGAAAGAAACGCGCCGCAGTGAGCTTGAGCTGGCCTGCAGGCAGAGCAACGTTTTCCAGGAGGAAGAGCGTCTGCTCAACATGGAAAAGGCTCTGAGAGATGAGCAGAAAAAGCTGGAACAGGGTCTGCAAAATCTTGAAGTGGAGATTAAGCGGGAAGCACGGCGTTTGCAGAGATTCTGTGGGGAGATACAAGAACTGGAACCGGAAGAACTTCTCATACCGGTGCAGGAAGCGGCGAACACTGCGCAGAAAGCATATGCTGTATTTACTGGTGACGAGAAGGGATTGTTTGCCCGGCCTGTGGAGTTGTTTGAAATGGGGCAACAGGCAGCGGCCGAATTGTCGGATGCTGTCCGCAGTGCGGCTCATAAAACAGAGGATCGTATTGCAGAGCTGAAGAAGCAAGCCGACCAGAAAAGTGCGGTGCTTGCAAATCTGCGCAGGAACATCAAAGATTATCCCCATGGGCTTCTGCTGTTCAAAGACCGGCTGGAAAAGGATCTGGCAGATAAAACGGGGCATGCGGTTCCCGTTTATATTCTGGCTGATGTGCTGGAAATGGCAGATGAGCGCTGGCGTGGAGCGGTAGAAGGCTACCTAAATAACCAGAAATATTATCTGCTGGTGGAGCCGGGACGTTATCAGGATGCACTCAACATTTACGACCGGCTGAAGCAGGAAGCAGAGTACCGTGCGTTTGGTCTGGTAGATATCGGAAAACTGCGGGAAAAAGAAACACTTCGACCGTTGCCCGGTAGTCTGGCAGAAAAGGTGGAGACAGAAAACAAGCTGGCACGCAGCTATGTGGACTATCTTCTGGGTCGGGTGATATGCTGCGACACGGCAGAACAGTTGCGCTGCTATAAGACGGCAATTACGGAAGAAGGAATGCTGTATCAGGGCTATGTGGCCCGCGCACTTCGGAAGGGCTGGATGGAAGACGCCTTCATCGGGCGGCGTGCGGTGCAGCTCCGCATCGACCATCTGGAAAAGGAACTGGCCTGTCTGCAGGAAGAGCTGCGGCATTGGCAGCCGCTCCAGAAGCAGCTGACCGGCCTGCAGGAGCCGCTTTTTACCCAAAGATTCGTCCGAATCGATGTGGCGCAAAAGCAGGAGGACTACCAGCGCGTCCAGATGATCATCAAGGAAATCGCAGAAGTCAAAAATCAGCTTTCCCAGCTGAATCTGTTCTGGTTGGATGAGCAGCGGCGCATCATTGAACAGTTGAAAGAAGAGATCCTTGCATTCAATAAGGAAAAAGATGCGAAAAATGTGCAAAAAGGGAAGTTGGAAGGCCGCATCCATCAGCTGGAATATGAGATCTTGCCGGAAAAATACCAACAGTATGAGGCCATCGAAGATGTTTTGAACGAGGGGTTCACGAAGGAATACCGAGAAACCATCGGCGTTCCCCGCTATCGGCAGGAGCTTGTCCGCTTGAAAAAGGCAGATGTCATCCGCAAGAACTTCGGCGACAGTTTGGCGCAGAGCACAAAGGCGATGGACGGGGCTCAGAAGAAACTGTTTGCAGCACGCAGAGAATATGCAGAACGGTTCAAACCCTGTGCATTCCAGATCGAGGTGATGGATAACACAGAATACGAGGAAGAACGGCGTACTCTGCAGGAAAGCGAGCTGCCCCGATACAAAGAAAAGATCCGGGCGGCACGGGAAAGCGCAATGGAGCAATTCCAGAACGATTTCCTTGCCAAACTGAAATCCAGCATCGACCAGGTGCAAGACCAGGTGCACAATCTGAACAAGGCCCTGCGCCAGGCACAATTTGGCACAGACAAGTACCAATTCCGCGTAGGGCCAAACCCGGATTATCTGGATTACTATAACATGATCACGGCAGATGAACTGATGGAAGGCGAATCCGGTCTATTCGCACTGCCCTTTCAGCAAAAATACGGCCCATTGATCGAAAAACTGTTCAGCCAGATCACAATGGCAGACGATACGCAGCTCAATGCCCGCAAACAGAGCGAACTGCAGGAGAATATCGTCCGCTATACAGACTTCCGGACGTATCTGAAGTTTGATTTGGAAACGACCGATCAGAACGGTTCCAAGCAGCTGCTTTCTCAAACACTGAATATGAAGTCCGGTGGCGAAACACAAACGCCATTCTATATTGCGGTGCTGGCCTCGTTTGCCCAGCTGTACCGCGTCAACGACGCTACCCGTTTTGGTAATACGGTGCGTCTGGTGGTGTTCGATGAAGCTTTCAATAAAATGGATAGTGACCGGATCACGGAGAGTGTACTCCTTCTCCGAAAGATGGGGCTGCAGGCGATCATCTGTACGCCGCCGGATAAGGTCTCGGACATTATGCCCATTGCAGACCGTACGTTATTAGTGGACAAATCCGGATACCGGATGCATATCATTCCATTTGGAAAGGAGATGCAGAATGAAGGAAGCACAGGTGATCCTGAATCGTCTGCTGGATAAGTTTGAAAATAGTAAGCATCTTTCTGAACCCAACACATCCAGACGTCGGGTAATGCTGCGCATTGATAAAAGGGAGTTGCCGGAGTATCAATACGAAGATGCGGTGGTTCGGGACGCTTACAATATTGCAGCGCGGGAGCTGGAGCAGCAGGCTTTGGTGCGTCTGGAATGGGCGAGAAAGCAGAGCGTTCTCTCCTGCATTGTGCTGGATCTGGAACGGGTCGCACAGTGCTATGAATGCGCCGACAGAGTGCATCCGCAAAAAAAGGCAGAAGAGGTTGCAAACATCATCATGCAGAAGCTGGCAGACAATCCCGTTCCATGGATCGCGGCATGGAGGGATGCTGTATGTGCTCAGGTGCGGAACAGCATGAAAGTGCCGACGTATTGCAGAGAAAACGACGGTCTGCTGCAGGAGCTTTTGCTCACGTTTCAACGGTATGCGGAGCTGTCCGGCAGTGTGACGATGCGTGCATTCAGCAGCCAGTGTTTTCACGATACCAAGTATTTTGAGCGAAATGTACGGGAGCTGTTTCTTACCATTGCACGAAAATACAATACCCAACTGGCGGCGGCCTGTACAGAAGCGAAACTTGGTGAGCGGGATCAGCTTGCATTTCTGGGAATCTATGCCCGCCCGGAGCTTTACGAACTCTCGGGCGATTGCGCGATCTGCTTGAAGAAAGGAGAACTACGGCTCAGCGTAGCAGAACCTTATGGATTGGCTTTGCCCAGTACACTTGTGTCAGAGATTGTGGACATTGAACTGAAAAACATCTGCTGCATTACCTTTATCGAAAATAAAACGAACTATGATGAATATTTGCTGGCAGAAAAACAGCCGCAAGAACTTGTTGTTTATCACGGCGGCTTTCTGAGCCCGCGGAAGAAAAAACTTTTTGAAAAACTGGCTGCTGCGGCAGGGGAAACCATGCAAATTCGATTCTGGGCAGATATTGATCTGGGCGGTTTTTGTATGTTTGAAAACCTGCAAACGGTGTTCCCACAGCTTGAACCCATGCGTATGGAAGGGCGCTTTGTGGAACAGTACCACAAAAATGGCCTGAAGCGGCCGGAGCAGTATCTGAAGAAGCTGAAGGAAGAGCGGAATGCGGGAAGACATACGCTGTTTGTTGATGCAATTGATAAGATTTTGCAATATGGGGTCACAATCGAACAAGAAACATTTCTGGAGTAGAATTCGTGCGAAGATAAAAACGCTTGTTGCCCCATAAAAACGTACTATTATTCTTTCCAACGCTCTGCAATTTTGACATCCGCTCAGGCTGCAATTAAGTCTCCCCGGAAATAAAATCTGGTAGGACAAAGAAGATAAAAGCTCTTGGCTTCTGTAATGGAGGCCAAGAGCTTTTTGCATCTTGTTTTGTAAGCTGAAAGAGGGTACAATGATAGCAGAAGTACGCACATCGATGAGGTGATAAGATGCTGAACATTTTTTACGGTGATATGAAGGAAGCGGTGTACAATACGGCTTCTTATTTCAAATACGATTACGAGGAAGACTGGATCGTTGACCCGATGGTCAAGGAAATGATTCAGGATGTGGATAAGTCTACCGTTATCGACAGTGGTGTAATTGACAGCCCGGTCTTGGGTAAAATTCCACCGATTGGTTTGTCTGGTGGCGTAAAGACACTGATTTTGGTAAAGTTTGAGCCGGAGAAAGTGTTCAATGTATCGACTTGCGGTGACAACTGTGCAAAGTGGCTGCTCAAAATTGCAGAGCAGGAGGATCGCACGGTGAATTTGCGTCACCTGATGGATTTTGGCAAAAAGCCGTTTACAATAAAAGTGCTGAATACGAATCAAATCGTTCACAGTATGGAAGAGCTGATTTTGGCCGCAGGTGAGTTTGTGTAAAGGGGCTGACAGAAATGAAAGGCATTCATAAAGTGGTCGTTGGCACAAAGTACCTGAAATATGAATTTGAACTGCGACGCAACTTGACCATCATTCGCGGAAATAGCGCAACGGGTAAAACGACTCTCGTAGATATGATTCGTACACATATGAACGATGGAGAGAGTGGACCGGTCACTCTAAATTGTGATAAAAGTTGCTACGTGGTAGAAGGAAATCTTTGGAAGGGACAACTTGACAATATTCAGGACAGCATTGTTTTTATCGACGAAGGAAACGAGTTTGTCAGGACCAAAGATTTTGCGCGTGCGATTCAGCAGACGGATAACTATTATGTTATCGTGACCAGAGAGGGTTTGCCAGCCTTGCCATACAGTGTGGAAGAAGTGTATGGAATCCGAACCTCTGGAAAGTATGGGACACTGAAACAGAGTTATCATTCGTTCTATCGAATTTACCCGGATAGTACGACTGAAAATATTAAACCGGAGAAGATCTTGACAGAGGACAGCAATTCGGGGTATCAATTCTTTGATGCGGTCTGTAAAGAACAGCAAATACAGTGTGATACTGCAAACGGAAAGTCCAATGTGTTTTCCTATTTGAAGGCTCATAGGGATGAAAAAATTATGGTGATTGCAGATGGTGCAGCATTTGGTCCTGAAATGGACAGGGTGTTGCAGTTGGTGCAGACAAGAGAAAATCTGACACTCTATTTGCCAGAATCTTTTGAGTGGCTGATATTATCTTCTGGGATTCTGAAAGATGCGGAGGTCGTACAGATTTTGCAGACGCCGTCTGACTACATCGATGGCAAGGACTATTTCAGCTGGGAACGTTACTTTACGGCGCTTCTGACGGAGAAAACGGCTGGAACATATCTGAATTATACCAAGAAAACGCTGAATGAGGCCTATCTGAAAGATGGCGTGAAGAATGCGATTTTGGATCAGATGGCAAAAGTAAGGTTGAGTTGAAGTGTTATTGAATGAGAAAATCAGACAGATTGGGAGAGGAAAATATAAAAATGCCGGAGTAGGATTGCTCAAAAGTTTTGAAGATAGGTTGGATTACTTCACGTCTATAGTGGAACTCGGTGTGGAAATGACTTCGGTTGAAAATGGGTGGATTTCATGAAAGAGCAGAATGGTAAATTATCAAGGGATGAATTTTTATCGTTTGTTAAGGCAGTCTTGAAGAAAAAATCGTTGGAAGAAAACAAACCGCTCTATTTTGAGTACAGATTATCTGAAAATGGTGAGAAAGAAAAATTTTTAAACCGTTTTGATGCGTTTGCTCCAGAGGGATTTTCCGAGTACCGAAATTCGGTGATTTTTGAGTTTATATACAGCCGCACACTGAAAGCAGAACAGATAAAAAAACGAATAAAGGGTGTGACTGATACCTATAGAAAAAGCTATGATGCAACAATTGTTTTCATTTTAAATACTGAGTTTCAATTTGAAGACTCCAATTCTGCAGTGTGGGACTTAAGTGTCATAAATAATTGGATTGAAGAGTATCCAACTGAATATAGCCATGCGTGTTCATTGGGAATGGAGCGTAAAACAGTTGCGAGTGACAAGGAGAACATACAGCTTTTTGAAAAGCTGTACAGCGAAGGTTTATATTTAAAAAACAATGACAGCTATACGAATGCAATACGCACCTGCATCAAAGAGCAAAATGGCTTTGCAATCGTACTGGGTGCAGGTGTTTCAAAGGAACAGGGTGCAAAAACTTGGGATGAGCTGCTGAAAGATTTTCAAAAAGAAATAGAAGAAAAGCATCTTTTGGATGATTCCAAGGCTGTTTTTGAAGAAGTTGGGGGAAGTAGCTTTACAACGGCTCAGTTATGCAAGGATATCTGGGCAAGCGAGAAAACCTTTGCTTGGCAGATTCACAAAAGCTTATATGATGCAGCAAGGGATTTGGACATGAATACCGAGCTGGGAGAAATTGCGCGATTAGCCCAAAGATGCCAAAAAGATCAAAATTTTAGAATTTTAAGTTACAATTATGATGACTTTCTTGAACAGTATTTGGCTTTTCTTGATGTAAAATGTTGCTCTATATTTACAACAAAGGTAAGATATTCAAACGGACGGGATAGTGCAGACTTTTATGGCATGAATGGACAACCAAATCAAAGTCTGCGATTGTATCATGTACATGGCTTTTTGCCGAAAGTCACAACGAGAGATCAACTGGATATGCTTCACATGAGATCGATTTGTTTGACGGAGGCCGACTATAATATGCTTTATAATCAGCCCTATAGTTGGCCGATTGCAAGTCAACTTTCCTTCTTTAGAGAAAATACATGTTTATTTATTGGGTGCAGTTTAAGTGATCCAAACATCCGAAGACTTTTGGAAATCACCGCATATAATCCACCAAAACATTATGCAATTTTTGCTATGACATATAAAAGCACAGATGCGTTGGGTTACACAACAACAAAACAACTGACATCAAAAGATCGACTTCAAATTGAAAACCATTTTTACCGTATTGGAATCAACATTCTGTGGGTAAAAGATTATAGCGAGATACCAGCATGGCTGCATGATCTGAATCAAGTGATCGTTTAAACGTAGGTATGATTGGTACTGTATTGAACCAATGAAAATATTGGAGGTATCTTTTATGCCCCAAGAAGGCGAGAATAGGCAAAAGGTGGTAAAAGTAAGCTGAAAACTCTTCAAATAACGAAATATCGTAAATCCGAACGCTCTGTAATTTTGGCACCCGCTCAGGCTGCAATCAAGAACCCCCGCAAGTAATTGCGTGAGGGCTTGAAAAAGCACAAATAACGCAATCGAACCGCCCCGGTTTCCGTAACAGGAGACCGGGGCGGTTTTTTGCGCTCACGGAGGGGCAGATGAAAAACACAGTATGAATATATACCATATAAAAATGAATATATGCTAAAATTTCGGGAAAATACTTGTATTTTCATTAAAATGGGTGTATTATAACACCCGCCGACGAAATGCCGACAATCAACAAGAGAGGGATCGATACTATTATGTCTTTGAAGAAGAAAATTGCTGCGGCTTTCATCGCCTGTGCGATGACGCTTGCCGTGGTTCCTTCCGCCTTCGCCTGCACGGCACTCTATGTCGGCAGCGACCTCACCGAGGATGGCACCACCATGTTTGGCCGGATCGAGGATCTGGGCACCAACGATTACAACAAGCTGTTCAACATCAGCCCCGCCGGGAAGCACACCGCGGGCGAGGTGTACGAGGGCTGCTACGGCTTTACCTACACCTTCACCCACGACAGCTACCGCTACACCGCCCGCCGGGACGACAACGGTCTGGGTGTTTGCCCGGACTGCGACAGCACCCACGAGCACACCCCCTATGAGGAGGCTGGCACCAACGAGAAGGGTGTCATGGTCTCTGCCACCGAGTCTCTCTACGGCACCGACGCCGTGCTGAGCGTAGACCCCTATGTGGACAACGGCATTGAGGAAGCCGAGATCACCACGGTGCTGCTGAGCGAAGCTTCCACGGCCCGCGAGGGTGTTGCTCTGCTGACCTCCATCTACGACAACGCCGGTGCAGCCGGCGGCTCCGGCGTGTTCATTGCCGACCAGAACGAGACCTGGTTCGTGGAGAACCTGACGGGCCACACCTACCTTGCCCTGAAGCTCTCCTCCAGCGTGGTCTTCATGCAGCCCAACGTCGCCGCCATGGGAAAGATCGATCTGGATGACACCGACAACGTGGTGGCCTCCGCCAACCTGATCTCCGTGGCCCAGAAGGCCGGTACCTTTGTGGGCGACGCCGCTGCCAATGTCATCGATCTGGATGCCTCCTACAACGGCGACATCGCATCGGACCGCATGGCCGCCGGCCTGAACTACCTGTACGGGACCGACACCTTTACGAAGGAAAACTACAGCGAGACCGACTTTGCTATCAGCAACGTCGGCGAGAACGGTGCCATCGTCCCGGTCTACTCCAACATCCAGCTGACCAAGAAGTTCTCGGTGGAGGATTCCATCCACTTCTTTCAGACCGAGCCCATCGGCAAGACGGGCAATGTGGAGACTCATCTGTTCCAGGTGAGCGCCACCGGCGATCTGAACACCGCCATTACCGAGTGGACCGCTTTTGACGACGACGTGTACAACGCCTTCGTCCCTTACTATCCGATGCTGACCACCGACACCGCAGATGTCTACAAGGTCTCGGTCCATAAGGTCACCCATTCCGACGAGCAGCCCACCGAGGGCGTCTGGTATCAGGATGCCAAGGGCCGCTACTATACCTACCCGGACGACTGGACCGACTCCTTCTACGGCGTGCGTGACGCCCTCTCCAACCTGCTGACCTACGGCAGCAATGGCAATCAGGTCACCGCAAAGGATCGGGAAGCAGCCAAGGCCAGCTATGCCGCGCTCCAGCAGGAGATCATGGCCGACTACGCCGATATGAAGGCCGCCGTTGCCGCCGCCGACACGCTGGAGGCCAAGCAGGCTGCCGCCACCAACGCCAGCAATGCCATGAGCCAGAAGGTGTACAACACCACCCTGAAGATGTACAATAAGCTCCAGGCCAAGACGGCCGCCCGGGCATGGGTCAGCTCCCTGCTGCACTGAGGCTTTGCAGCCGCCTGAGGCGTTTCCCATAAAACCGCAGCGCCCCCCGGTTTCCATGACAGGAAGCCGGGGGCGTTTTGTGTATGACTGCTCCTTGCAAACGCCGCCCATTCGTTCTATATGACAAGGCAAAACTGCCGGAATTCTATTTGCAGGAAGAAAATTTGGAGAAGATCATTGCGGAGATGGGGTGAAACACACTGGAAGTTCACAAATAACGTATCATCGTTACTCCGAACGCTCTGTAATTTTGGCACCCGCCCAGGCTGCGATTAAAAGTCCAAGGAAATAAGGTTTTTTCTATGGCATAAATAGTTTAAAAGTGAAATGAGTCCCTTGACTTCTGTAATGGAAGTCAAGGGATTTTTTGATGTGCTGCTATTTTGTGCGAGACTCTTTTACATACGCGCCCCTTGTTTTTGTCGATTTTTACGCTAAAATAAAAAGTAATAAACCAACGTAAATAAAGGAGGGACTCTAAATGTCCGAAAATGCAAGACAAGAAGTTGTGACTCAAAAGCCGCGCATGGCAATATGCTATGACTTCGATAAAACTCTTTCTCCCGATGATATGCAGTCGTTCACATTGATTCCCTCACTTGGAATGAGACCTGAGGATTTTTGGCCAGAGTCCAATCAACTTGCAAAAGACAACCTTATGGACAACAATCTCGCTTGGATGTATCAGCTTGTTGTCAAGTCTAAAGCTCTTAGAAAACCCCTCAGTCGTAGCTACTTCAACTAGGTAGGAAAGGACGTTCCCTTATACAATGGAGTGGATACGTGGTTTGAACGGGTGAATCAGTACGGTGAGGAAAATGGTATTGAAGTTCATCATTACATCATATCGTCCGGGCTGAAGGAGATTATTGAAGGAAGTAATATCGCCCAGTATTTCAGCCGCGTCTATGCATCGTCGTACCTGTATTCTGCGGATGGTGTTGCCGAATGGCCAGCACAGGCCGTAAACTATACCAATAAGACTCAATTCATATTCCGGATTGCCAAAGGAATCTTTGAAGAGTACGATGAGAGAGTAAACGATAGTGTGCCTGAGTCTGCCCTTGTTACTCCATATGAGAATATCGTCTATATTGGAGACAGTGCTACAGATATCCCTTGTATGCGCCTTGTAAAGAGCAAGGGCGGTTATTCAATTGGTGTTTTCGACCCTGAAAAGAACAAGCGTGAGAAAGTATATCAACTGTTCAATGATGGTCGAATCAATTTTTATGCTCCGGCTGACTACTCCGAAGATTCCGAACTGTTTAAGTATATCAAACTAGTTATCGGACAGATTTCTATTAATGAAGGAGTCAAAACAGAACAACGAACTCTGAAAAATCCGGCAGAGACATACAATTTATACATTACTATGCAATCGTTAGCAGACCATATGAAGTCTGCTGTTTCCCCCAGAGAGTACCAGAAGCTTCAACGGGAGCTTAACAAGCTCCAACATCAAATCGAAGGAATCTAAAACACTGTGAGCCTTTCATGCGTTTTGAGAGAGAAACCCTTTCTTTTGGTGGTGAAAATTATTTTCTGCTGATACGAAATATTGTGATTGCACATTGAAAAAATAGGAATCGACTGAAATTTGCATAGTGTAATAAAAGGCTCTTGGCTTCTGTAATAGGAGGTCAAGAGCCTTTTACGTCTTGTTTTGTGAGTGGAAAGAAGGTACAATAATAGAAAATGACTCACATCTGCGAGGTGATACCATGTTGAACATCTACTTTGGAGATATGCCGGAGGCTGTCTACAATACTTCGGTCTATTTTAACTATACCTACGAAGATGAATGGCTGACTTCTGACTTTGCCAAAGAGGTCATCAAGAAAATTGACAAGTCCGATGTCAAAGGCCCTCATGCGGTGGAAAGCCCGGTTCTGGGGGTCATCTCGCCGGAAAAACTGTCTGGCGGTACGAAAACGCTTTTGCTGATGGCAAATGACCCGGAAAAGGTATTCAATGCCTCAACTTGTGGCGATAACTGTGCACCCTTTATTCTGAAGCTGGCGAAAAAGAAGGACTTGACCATCAACCTGCGGCATCTCATGGATTTCGGCAAGAAAAAATTCCCGGTGGATGTGAAAGTCCTGAATACCGGTGATGTGGTGCACAGCATGGAAGAACTGATGCCGATTGCATTTCAGTTTGTGTGAGGCGATAGGATGAAGGGAAAACATAAAATCGAAGTCCGAAGTGGACGGGTCGTTTTCACAATCGAACTGGAACGGAACATTACGATTCTGCGAGGGGACAGCGCCACCGGAAAAACAACGCTGGTAGAGATGCTGCAAGCATACGAGACCTATGGCCGACAGAGCGGCGTAACAGTGAGCTGTGATAAGCCGTGCCGGGTACTGTCGGGTGTTAACTGGGAATTGCAGCTGAATGCGACCCATGACAGCATCGTGTTTGTAGATGAAGGCAGTACCTTTGTTTCGAGTCTGGATTTCGCCCGTGCAATCCAACATTCGGACAACTACTATGTGCTGGTCACAAGAGAAGATCTGAGTACCCTGCCGTACAGCGTAAACGCCATTCTGGAACTGAAAAAGACCACCAGCCGCTTCAAACGGACCTATAACAAAGCGTACCCGATTTATGATTCGCTGACAGCCAGCAATGTGCAGCTGGAAGGTGTTGAAAAGCTGCTGACAGAGGATGCAAATTCCGGGTATCAGCTGTTTACAAACATCGGTGAGAAATACGGCATTGTCTGTATCTCTGCGGCAGGAAAAGATAACATCAAACAAAAGATTCTTCTGCTGAAATCCGAGAAGGTTCTGGTAATTGCGGATGGTGCGGCATTTGGCCCGCAGATGAACGACATTTATCGCCTGATGCAGGAGGACAACGCAAAGTTCAGCTTGTACCTGCCGGAATCCCTGGAATGGCTGCTTTTGAAAGCGGATTTGCTCGGACAGCCGGACATTCTTGAAATCCTGCAACATCCGGCAGATTTCATCGAGAGCAGCGAATTCTTCAGCTGGGAGCGATTCTTCACGAACTTGCTGGAACAGCGGACGAAAGACATTTCCTATATGCGGTATGACAAGGCAAAACTGCCGGAATTCTATTTGCAGGAAGAAAATTTGGAGAAGATCATTGCGGAGATGGGGTAAAACACACTGGAAATTCACAAATGGCGTATCATTGCTTCTCCAAACGCTCTGTAATTTTGGCACCCGCTCAGGCTGCTATTAAAAACACAAGAGCATAAGGATTTTATGGCGAATTATCGTTAAAAATCAAGAATAAAATAAGGCTCACCGCCAATTTTAGCGGTGGGCCTTATTTGTTTGCTCATGTATGAGGTGAATTGCGTTTAACACGGGGGGCGCTTCCCAGAAGCATCACAGATACACCTCCACAGTCAGGTCGATCCACGCTGCACGGCGGAACTGGTGGGGCATCTTGTTGGCTTCTCGGTAACGCTTGGCGGTTTCAAAGTCGATGGTGAAGGTGAGGAGGGGCTTTTCCGATACAGCCATCAGATTGGTGCGTTCCTCTTTGGACTTCTTGCAGCCGGTGTTCAGCTTCCAGCGGTAGGAGTAATCGGCAAAGGGGGTGACCACTTCAACGAACTGGTCGATCAATTCGGGAGCAAGACGGGCACCGTGCACATCGACCTTCTGAGAGAGAAAATCGTAGATTGCTTTCAGGTCCGAAGAAACCGTCTGCGGTTCGGGCGCAGGGGAGAGGGCTTTCAACTCCTGCTCTAAGCGGGCAATCTCGTCATCTGCCTGTTTGCAAAGGGCTTGATATTCTTCTCGTGGCAGTTCGCCGTCTGCACGCATGGCAGCGTAGTTCAGCTTGCGTTTTTTGATTTTTTCGATCTGGCTCTGAATCGGTGCAGCGGACATTCGTGTGGCGGCTTTTCCGTTCTGGCAGCTTTCGATCATCTTGCAGGCACGGAGAATGGCTTTATTCTGATTGCCCCAGACCTTTTCAAAGATCTTCTTCGCCATCAGCTCCAGCTTCCACTCCGGGATAGAAATGGCATCACAACTGAGCTGTTCGGTCATGTTGTGCTCCAGAACGAAGGAACGGGTCGGGTTGACGGTTCGCATATTGCATTGGTAGCCAAAGATCGGCGTTCCGTCCTTCAGTTTACGCCAGTTGAAAATGCGGTAGGAAGAACCGCAGCGGCAACGAAGTTTTGCGACCCATAAATATTTGGTGCTGTCAATGCCCTTGCGTCGTGTTTCTCCATCAGGAAGACGCAGATTGACAATACGGCTTTTACGGATGCGCTCACATTCATGCCAGAGGGCTTCTGATACGATGGGTTCGAAGTTGCCTTTTACATAGACGAAGGAGGTTTCATCCAGATTGTTGATGCGTTTCTTTTCAAGATAGTTGTTGACCTTGGACTTGTTGTAGCAGACATAGCCCATATACGTTGCGTTACGAAGGATACGGCTGATTTTTGTACAGGACCAACTGACGTTTCCGTGCCCATCCTTGCGGCCCAGCCGGGAAAGTTCATTGACGATCGCCTTTTCCCCGTAGCCCTGCGAATAGAGCGTGAAAACCATTCGTATGGTTGCAACCTGTTCCTCGTTGATAACGTATGTACGGTTGACCTTAATCACCCACCAGGTCATGAATGGTAGTAACGACCTTTGCCATGCGCTCCAGACCGCTCCCCTGCGCGAGACCCAGCCGGACGGCAGCCGTCACCCCTTCGACACCTTCATCTGCGCTAAGACCCCGTCCGGCCGCTGGGGCGACCCCGAGGACATGGTGGGCCCCTGCGTGTTCCTAGCCAGCCATGCTTCTGACTTCGTCAACGGCCAGATCCTGTACGCCGATGGCGGCATCCTGGCTTACATCGGCCGTCAGCCCAAGTAACTCCGTCCTTTAAAACAAACAGAAAGCCGCCCGGAAACGTTCTCAGACGCTTCCGGGCGGCTTTTGTCGTATGTCGACCTTCTTTTTCCCAAGTGCTTCTTTCGCGGATGATTGTTCATAATTTGTCGAGCCAATGTTATTTCATATTTCTTGACTTTTTATTGAAAGCATGGCGGCGTAAGTGCTCCAGAATCCATGCATCTGAGAAAATCACACCGGGCAGTTCTTGTAAAGTGCAAAACGATGTAGTACACTTATGACAACTGCCGACAAGCTACACAGCAGAACCGGAAATTCAGTGGGTGTCAGGCACAGGGAATCTTTACGGTGTTCGGGCAAAAGGGGATGCGCAATATGTTTCAGGATTATTCGATTGACGATTACAAAAAGGCATGTTATATCATCCTGCGGCCAGATCTAACTCCGGAATACTTTATCCGGCATTTTGGAATGAGCCGCTATGAGTACAGCATCTGTCAGCAGCGTCTGAAAGAACTGCAAAAGTTCTATGGGATCGAGTATCATTTTGAAGAAAACCGGATCCATTGGACCGTCACCGATGAGAAACAGTTTCAGCAGCACTATAAGGGGATGTGGTCCTTCTACAATCGCCACCGCAGAAACCTTACAAACCGGAGCGAACTGGTCAGAGGGCTTTATATTGCCAGAAAGATTCTTCTTGCCAATGACCATACGGATTTGGATGCTGTGTCAGAAACAATGGGTTTTTCCCGCAGCAATCTGCGCAATGCAATCAAACTTTGCCGCACCTTTTTGCAAAGTTATAACATCCGGCTGGAAAACGCGCCCCATTACGGAGTGTACCCTATGGGCAACGAATGGAACATCCGGCGCTGTCTGATGGCGATCTATAGTCTGCTGGACGTGAACGTTATTCCGGAAGAAGATTATCCTGAGATCGCGGAAGGGCTCAGCAATCCGCACTACCCCGTGCTTCGGGAGAAAGTGTATGAAGCGCTGCTGCATAATAGCTGCAATTATTCCCAGGCACAGGTCCGGCGGCTGACGTATTATATCTTCTTCCAGCACCTGCGCATCCGGCAGGGAAGGATATTTTCCGGTTTTGAAAACATCCATCCGGCCATCATCGGCTATGTCCGCAGCTCCGAACGGCTGATGAAGATCAGTGCGGACATTACCCGGTCCTGTTTTGGCGGGGAAGCATTTTCCGAACAGGAGATTTTATCGGTTGCCATGATGTTGTTTGAAATGTATGACGAACCGGAGGAGTTCTGCGCCTTTGTGGAAGCAACCTTTCCCGAGGAAGCCAACGACCTGTACCGCATGGTGGATGGCTATCTGCTGCGAAGTTACGGCTTCTCCATCACCGGCCTGTACAGTTCCATTCTCCGGACAACGCTCTACCGCCTGATCATTCACCATCAGATGGGTTTGCTGTCCGAACATGCAGGGCACTCTGAAAGCCGGGCACAGATGATCTCAGACTATCCGCTGGTGATGCTTCTCTACCAGAACATCCAGCAGCTCCTTGCGGAACGCTATGGAAACGAGGCGGCCGGAATCTGCTGTGCTCCGCTGTGTGAACTGATTGCCTTTTATATTCAGGGGATGGATTATGCTGCGCCGCGGCTCCGCATCGGGATCACCGCCCGTTCCGACATTTATGCTCCCGAAATGATCCGGAACCTTCTCCTTGCAAAGCTGAACCCGCGGTATTACAGCTCGGTGGAATGCTGTACCTATGTTGACATGCTGGAAAACATCCCGGAGGCTCGGAAAAAGTATGATCTGATCCTGTGCGATGAACGCCTGTCCAACGATCCGCTGTTTCTTTCATATGCAGAGATCCGGAACGATCTCAACAACATCAATGCCTATCTTCAGATGCTGCGGGACCTGTTTGGAAATGACCTGAAAAAAGAAGATATCCGCACCCAGGAGCTGAAGCTGAGTGATGGGTGGGCCGAAGAGCTTCTGGCAGAGAGCCGTGCCTTTCCCGTTGCTGCTTTCACGGTGGAAGAAATCCAGAAGAAAACGATCTGTGTGAATGACTGTCTGGTTCTGCTTCTCACGCAACAGACGGCGCCACACAGTCTGCTGCAGTTCGGGAAATTGAAAAGTCGGCTCCGGGTCGGTGACAAGCGAGTCTCCCGTTATCTGCTGCTTTCCGGACGTGTAAATGCCCAAAACATCCGGATCATCAATTTGCTGCTCTACGAGCTGATACAGGACCCGCTGTTCTGGGCTACGCTTACCAGCTGCCCCTGCCCGGAAACGCTGAACAATCAGATTAACCGGCTGCTCAAATGATGCTGCCCTTTTGAAAAAACGACAACACCGCATAGAATTCCTGCTCTCTCTGAGGGAGCGTGGGATCCTGTGTGGTGTTTTTTTGTGCACTTTGTCAAAAGCAAGCATATGAGCTTGTCAAATTTGTACAATGATGCAATTTTTTATGTAAAGTGCTCGAAAAAATCAGACAAGGAAAGTCTGTGGCAGACTTGTTATAATACACTCAGAAACTTTTCCGGAAAGTGATCCACATCAAAAAAGGAGGACACACAATGATTGCTTTGCTCAGAATTGATGAACGTCTGATCCATGGTCAGGTTGCAACCAGCTGGTCAAAGGCATTGGACATCGACACCATCGTATGTGCAAGCGACGAAGCGGCCCAGAACCCGCTCAAAAAGAAAATGCTGCTGATTGCAGCGCCGCCGGGCAAAAAGACCCATGTTCGCAGCGTGGACGAGGTGATCGGACTTCTGCAGGATCCGCGCGCAGAACGCATGAAGATTTTTTTGCTGACGGACAACCCCAAGGATGCGCTGAAACTGGTTTCGGCGCTGGGACTGAAAAATGTCAACTTGGGTAATTACCACAACCGCAAGGCAGAACATACCGCAAGCGTTTCTATGTATGTGCAGTTGGATCGGGACGATCTTGGTGCATTGAAGGAGATCAGCGAACGTGTTGCGGACGCTTATGTCCAAAGCCTGCCCTCGACCGAAAAAACGTCCCTGAAGGCCTTTGTTGCAGCAGCGGAAAAGGCTGAATGGAAATAAAAAAGGAGGAAACACAGTATGTTAGTTCCTGCATTGCTTGTAGCGTTTGCTTACTGGATCACATGGCTGATTGACGGCATTCTGGGATGGCAGACCATGACCCGCCCGATCGTGCTGGGCACAGTGATCGGTTTGCTCTGCGGTGACCTGAAGACCGGCGTTATAATGGGTGCCTCGCTGGAAGCTGTTTATATGGGCATTTCCGGCATCGGCGGCTCTCTCGCAGCCGATTATCGTTCGGGTACGGCAGTTGGCGTGGGCCTCGCGATCCTGTCCGGGATCTCCATGGAGGAGGGCATTGCAATCGCAGTTCCGATCGGTGCTCTGTGCCTTGGCCTGATGCCGGTCACCACAATGGTTGGCAACCTGATGGAAGTGCCCCTGATGAACGCCGCCAAGCAGGGCGATGTCAAAAAGTACAACCGTCTGGTCTGGTTCCAGGCCATCGTGCTCCAGCACCTGCTGGATACTGCCGTCATCTTCCTGTGCTGCTACTTCGGATCCACCGTGATCACGACCACATTCGATGCGATCCCCGCCTGGCTGATGAATGGTCTGTCGGCATCCGGCGGCATGCTGGTGGTCGTCGGCCTGGCGCTGACGACCCAGGCCATTTTCTCGAAGTACACCGTACCGTTCGTTCTGGTTGGCTTTGTTCTGACCAAATATCTGGCAATGCCGGTGCTCTCCGTGGCAATCCTCGGCTTTGTCTGTGCCTACATGGTCTTTGATCGTTCTCGTGCTCTGAAGCAGGTTGAAAATACGGTTGGAGGTGACGATTTCTATGCCTAATAAGCAGAATACGATTTCGCCGGAAGAAAAAAAGATCCTGAACAAATGCTATTGGGGCTCTCTGTCCTGCATGCGCACCACCAGCAATGTGGTTGGTCAGGGACGTGCCATGGTGCTGTCCACGGCACCGGTTATTGAAAAATATTATCAGGATGACGAAGCCAAAAAAGAAGCGCTTACCCGCCACGCTTCAGAGTACATCAACACAAACCAGACCATGTATGGTCTGTTGGCAGGCATTGCCTGTGCAATGGAAAAGGAACGCGCAGAAAAGGGCAACGTGGAACCCGGCACGATCACCAGTGTCATTGCATCCCTGATGGGCCCCCTGGCCGGTATTGGTGACTCGTTCTTCTTCAACTGTGTCCGTGTTATCGTAGCCGGCATCGCCATCGGAATTGCAGCCGACGGCAATCTTCTTGGACCACTGCTGTTTGTAGCACTGTTCGGCTTCGGTCTTCTTGCACTCAAGTATGTGCTGTTCATGACCGGTTACCGCACCGGCACCTCTTTGATCGATCAGGCTTCGGAATCCGGCATTATTTCTATGCTGATGGAAGTTGCCGGCATTCTGGGTGCCATGATGGTCGGTGTTCTGATTGCTTCCAATATCAAGATCAACATTGCTCTGGCACCGGTGGTCAACGGCGCAGAAATCAACATTCAGGGCATTCTGGACAATGTGATGCCTGGTCTGCTCAGCCTTGTTCTCTGGTGGGGTAGCTATAAGGCTCTGCAGAAGGGCCTGACCCCAGTCAAACTGATCTTCATCATTATGGGTGGATGCATTCTGCTCTCGCTGGTTGGTATTCTGTAAAATTGTGACGGGGAAGGAAGGCTCGCAAAGCACCTTCCTTCCCTGGTTTTTATGTTGAGAAGGGAGAGGTCGAAATGAAACTGCTGACGCAATCGGACGACTACGGATTTACCCGTGGTGTGACCTGTGGCATTCTGGATGCAATTGAAAACGGTGTCGTCCGGAATACCGGGTTGTTTGTAAATATGCCGGAAAGCGAGCACGCCGCATCCTTTATCCAAGATTATCCGCAGGTGTGCTTTGGCATCGACTTCAATATTGTCTCCGGAGATCCGGTCTCTGACCCGGAACTGCTCCCGGACCTGGTGGATCAGGACGGACATTTTATCCGTTCCACCGTCAAAATGGCAGATCCGCGCTTTGGTAAGGAAGAGTTGTGGCCCTACGAACAGGTGCTGACCGAACTGCGGGCACAGCTGAAGCACTTTGTCCGTCTTGCAGGGCAGCCGCCGGAATATCTGCACGGACACTCCATCAGCCGCAGCAGCCCGGCCTATATCCGGGCGATCCGGACCCTGTCGGAAGAAAGCGGCGTTCCGTACAGCGCAGACTGCCACAAAAAGGTGAATATGTACTGGGCTGCCAACGGTTACAATACCAAGCCTTTCACGGTGGAAAAGCAGCTGGAAACCGATGCACTGGCGTATGTCCGGGAACATCTGGATGAGGCACTGGGGCACGAATACGTCCTTTTGGGCGGTCATGTCGGCTTTGTGGATGCAGATCTGTTCCGTTACACGACCTATTCGGTCATCCGCTGCAAAGATCACGAAGTATTCACCTCGGACTTTGTGAAGAACTGGATCCTCCGCAACAACGTTGAGCTGATCACATACCGTGACCTGAAATAAGAAAGGAGAAACAGATGAAACTGATTGTACGAGGCGCCGATTATGCCATGACCGACAGCATCACCGACGGCTGCCTGCGCGCAGCTCGCTGCGGGATTCTGACCGATGTGGGCCTGATGACAAACAATGCTGCACAGGCCCGCTATGCGGTGAACGAGTTGAAAAAGTATCCGCATGTTTCGGTTGGTCAGGACCTGAATCTTGTGTCCGGGCTGCCCGCCAGCGACCCGAAGGACATCCCTGCACTGGTGGATGAAAACGGCATTTTTATTTCTTCGACCCGCCGCAAACTGGAAAATCTGTATGAGATTCCTTACGACCAGATCTACCGTGAAATGAAACAGCAGGTCGAAAATTTCATCGAAATTGTGGGCCGCAAGCCGTGCTACTTTGCAGGGCATTCGCTTTCCACACCGGAAGTCGAGCAGGCCATGGTGGATATTGCAGAGGAATATGGCGTACTGCTGAACTGCTTTGGTCTGAAGGATCTGCCGGTCGGCACACGCTGGTACTATAAAAACATGAAGGTCGACCCGAATGACCGCAAGCCATCTTACGGTCTGGCTGAACAGGGTGCAACGGATGTCATCGGGCATATTCTTTCTGGCGGCTGTGAGTTCGACTTCAATGCACCGTATGCGATGCTTGCAACCCACTGCGGTTACTGCGATGGTGAATTGCAAAACATGTCGACTTTTTCCGTCATCCGCGGCAGAGAACTCGAAGCGCTCTGCTCGCCGAAGATCAAGGAATGGGTCAAGGCAAACGGCATTGAGCTGATCAGCTTTGATCAGTATCTGGCAGAGCACGCGAAATAAACCACCGCGCATCTGCGCTTAAAACGCATAAAGGGATATGCGCCACTGGAAAAAATGGAGCATATGATGACAAAATGGAAAAAAAGACACTATTGGTAAAGGAACCAGGCTTTTACAGGCTGATGCTGATGCTTGCACTTCCTGTGATCATCCAGAATATGATCACGGTGGGCGTGAACATTATGGACACTGTGATGCTGGGCAGCTTTGGTGAGATACAGCTTTCCGGTTCTTCGCTGGCAAATGATTTTATCAACCTGTTCCAGATCGCCTGTATGGGCGTCGGTGGCGGTGCATCCGTTCTCAGTGCGCAGTTTTATGGCAAAGGCGACTACAACAATGTGAAAAAGACGGTTGCGATCATGCTGCGTGTAATTCTCTCTGTGGCCGTCGTCTGCATGGTGATCTCGTTGTTTTTCCCGGAGGAGCTTCTCCGGATCTATACAGCCGACACTGCTGTGATCGAAAAGGGTGCAATTTATCTCCGGTACAGCACAGCTTCTTTTGTAATGATGGCCATCACAATGACCCTGACCTTGATTCTGCGGTCTATTCATGATGTAAAGATCCCGCTCTACGCATCGATTGGCAGTTTCTTCGTCAACATCTTTTTTAACTGGGTCTTTATTTTTGGTCACTTTGGTGTGCCACAGATGCAGATTGCCGGTGCCGCAATCGGAACCGTTCTTGCCCGTCTGTTTGAGCTGATCGTGATCGGCGGACACTTCTTCTTCCAGGAAAAGCAGTTGCGCTTCCGCATCCGGGATCTTTGGATGCCGGTCGGAGATCTGCTGGGTACATACTGCAAATACTGCATTCCGGTTCTGTGCTCTGACATGCTTCTGGGTATCGGCAACAGCATGGTCTCGGTCATCATCGGCCACATCGGAACATCGTTTGTAGCAGCCAATTCCATCGTTGCCATGATCCAGCGCCTTTGCACAGTCATGACACAAGGCATCGGACAGGCCGCGGCCGTGATCACCGGAAACAATGTGGGAAGCGGCAAATTGGACAAGGCTTACCGGGAAAGCACAACCATGATCATCTTGACCGTGTTGTTTAGCCTGGGAACCAGCCTCATTTTAATGATCATCGGGCCGTTTGTGGTCAATGCCTACAACCTTTCCGCTGAAACACATGACATTGCCATGCAGCTCCTGGACGCGATCAGCTTTATCATTGTATTTCAGGCACTGCAGTCCGTGCTGACAAAGGGTATCCTGCGGGGTGGTGGAGACACACGGTTCTGCATGATGATTGATGCCACATTTCTTTGGCTGATTTCCATTCCACTTGGATGGCTCACCGGTGTTGTCTTGAAGTTGCCGGCATTTGTCGTATATGTCTGCATGAAACTGGACTGGATCATCAAGGTTTTTGTGTGTCTGTTCCGTTTCAAAAGTAAAAAATGCTTTCGGATCGTCTCCGACAGTACGGAAGAAAGGAATGCCGATTCATGTTAAAGATTTTTCTGTCCTCTCATGGCCGCTTTGCCAGCGGCATCAGGAGTTCCTGCGAGATCCTTCTGGGAGCGCAACAAAATCTGACGGTTTTTGATGCCTATGTAGACAACGATACCGTGCAGGAGCATCTGGATGATTTCTACAAAACCGTTTCTGCTGAGGATCAAGTCCTGCTTTGCAGCGATCTGTATGGAGGCAGCGTCAATCAGTCAATGTATCCATATCTCCAGAAGCCGAACACGCGTCTGGTCAGCGGCGTCAACATGACATTCATGATGAACGTCTTGTGTGAGGAAGAATTGTCCGATGAGCGACTGGAGGAGATTCTGGAGGAAAGCCGCAGCTATCTGCGCAGGGTAAATCTGGAAACCAATGAGACAGAGGATGAATCCTTCTTCTAAGGAAAAAGCAGTAGGAAAAGCCACGACGAATGTTCATATTGTGACGTTTCATCGTGGCTTTTCTTGCGGTCAGAGTGGCGAGACTCAAGCTCGCGGCCTCCTGCTCCCATAGAAGAAGTAAAAAGACATCGCAAGCCGATGCTGCTCAGTTCAAAAGGAAGCGTTGAGCAGCACCCGGAGGGAGAAGAATGATTCCCAACGCTCTGTAATTTTGGCACCCGCCCAGGCTGCGATTAAGTCTCCCCGGAAATAAAATCTGATAGGACAAAGAAGAAAAAAGCTCTTGGCTTCTGTAATGGAGGCCAAGAGCTTTTTGCATCTTGTTTTGTAAGAGGAAAGAGGTTACAATAATAGAAAAGAAAGCGTATATCAGTCGAATAAGGTGGTAGGCCTATGAAGTTTTTTGAAGCGGTTCCAAGCGAACTTTTCTCGCCGCTGGCTTCGCCCAACCGTATTTTATATGCGGATGCACTGGACGTACTGTACGCAGCATACCAAGAAAACCTGAAAATACGGGAAGATGTCTTGTATTCCATGCTGCGCGGCAGGCTGGAGCAGGAACTGGCGGATGCTACGTTTGAAGATGAAGACATTGACGAAGAGGAACTGAGGGATATCTCTGGCCGCGCTCGTTTTTTGATCCGCAAGCTGTGTAGTAAGGGGTGGTTTGAGAAAGAACGCGGGGACGACTTTGAAGAGTATATCACGATTCCTAATTACAGCAGCCGTTTGCTGGAATTATTCCACCAACTCTGCGATGATAGCCCGGCTCGTGGATATTCCTATGTGTTCGGAACTTTCTCAGTCTTAAAGACCGCCGACGACAGCAACAATGCTTACGATAAAATGACGGCTCTCTATAGTGCCTACGATAACACAACGGCGCTGATTAGCTTGTTGCAAATGGTCTATCATAATGTGAAGCATTATTTTCAGACGCAGATCGATATGCAGGATGTCAACCAGGTGCTGGCTGCACACTTTAACGACTTCGGACAAAAGGTTGTGGAGGCATATATCCGTCCGCTGAAAATCAAAGATTCAGTGCCGAAGTATCGTGTGCCCATTCAGTCTGTGCTTAGGCGCTGGGAAGAGGATGATACCTTGCTGATGGCGATGGCAAATGAAGCATTGCGTGATAAGCGGGGCAAGACATTGGAAGACTGCCGTGCCGATCTGCTGAGGAAAATTTTCTGGATCGAAGAACGCTATGACAATTTAGAGAAGGACTATCTTGAGGAAATTGATACGCAGGTCCGGCGCTATACCAGGGCAGCAACACAGAAAATCGAGAACCTGACGAACCGAGATCAAAGCGTGCGCGGCAATTTGAATGTTTTGCTGACGACACTGTCCAGAAACCGCAGGGCGGCTGAGCTGGTGGACCAGATACAACCGGCATTTCAATTGTATGAGCAGTCTTTTTTGTCAGAAAAAAGTCTGTGGTACCGTAAGCGCCCCGAAAAACGGACAAAAACCGCGTCGGTGCTGATACAAGATGATCAGGCACCGAATACGGAAGAACAGGTCAGAGCGGCACAGTTACTGCAATCGAAATATGGCCGGGCAGCAGTAAATGCTTACGTGCAGGGATGGCTGGGAGACGCTGACATTCGTTGCTCGGAGGAGCTCTCGCTTGAAGAGGACAAGGATTATATCATGAGTTTGCTGGCAATCCTTGGAAGCAAGGATGCATCTGCCGGTTATGTGGTCCAGGAACTCGATGGCATTTTTTGTAAAAATGGCTATTCGATCCCGCAAATGCAGATCCGGAGGAAGGAGAAGAAGCCGTGAATTTTGATTTTGTTACCAATGCAACGGCAAAAGAACTGGAACAATTCAAATCAGTCTGCAATCAGCTGCTCAGCCGCACATACATTGTGCGAACCATCTACCAGCCGGGAAAAGGCAGGGTGGATAACCCAGACTATCTTTTTCTATCACGGCACTATGAGGCTGTACAGGAGTACCTGAGTCTGCTGGTGTACGGGGACAACGTATTTGAGAAAGACGGGATAAGGCGGGACAGGACGGGAGACGGCGAGAAAACCCGCTGTTTATGCGGGAAACGGGGCATTTTCAACCGGGACGGGCCCGCGATGGGGCCGCAAATTATCAGACAACTTGAGCGAAGGGCGTCGAGGCGATCGGCGTCCTTTTTTCATGCCCTGGCGAGCCCTGGGAGGCCCAGGAACGGCGGCGGCGCGTCGGGCGCATATCAACCCGCCGAGGGGCGAAAAACCTTGATACAAGGCCGTTTTCGGGCGCAAGAAGGGCCGCTCGGCCCGTCCCGGAAGTCACAGCAGCAGACAAAGAGGACGGGCTTCGCGGCCCTTGAGGATAGTATAGCAGACGAGGCCCCGGAAGGCAAGCGGGCGAAGCGTGCAAACAGGGCGTTAAACCGTGCAGGAATTAACAGCAGGGGGCAAAAACAGGGGTTCGGCGGCGCAGATCGGCGGGGCGGGCACGTTACGAGCCGTTAAACGGGGCGTTACTCACAGGGCGGCGACGGAGCGGAACCAGGGGCAAAACGCCCGCTCGCAATTCTACATTTCCCCCAAACCCGTGTAGAATTGTAGAATTGCCCGGAATACGCGGGTTTTCCAGGGGTCGGGACGCTCTCCCGGCCTCCTTTGCAATTCTACAGACTTTTGATTTATTTTTTAATCATAGCGGGGCAAAAAAATCAGGCGGTTCCGTCGCGGGCTTCACGGCTCTCGGCGGGGCCGCTTTTACCGTCGTCGCTCCCGTCGAAGTATGTTGAATAAATAGATTCTTTTTTCTGTTCGACGACGCGCTTGTATTTGAAGTAGGCCAGGTCAAAAAGCTCCTCGCGGTGAGAGGGCGGAAGGAGCCTATACATGGCGACGAGGTCAACTTCGTCCTCGGAAAGCGGGAGGCCGTCACACATGAGGCCCCCTCGCTCTTTCTCTGCTTCGAGATCCGGCTTCTCTCCTTTTGGAGAGCTATCCGTTCGGAGTGTTCCGTAGACAATGTAGTCGAGAGAGGCCCCGAGATAATCGGCAACAAGAACCAGCTTGTCAAGCCGTGGACTTTGTGACGACCACCGCTTTATAGTTCCGTTTCCGAGGCCGCAGTCATGCTCTATTCGGTTAAAGGTGAGGCCCTTCCGTTTTGCAACGGCCTCAATTCTTTGAATTAGTTCGGACATAGCACATCCTCCTTGTGTCACTCTAAGCGGAGAGTAATTGACGAAAAATCTCTCCGTTTCTATAGAAAAGGTATTGACATCTCTCCGAACGGAGAGTATAGTATAGATAGATTAAAAAATTAAGCAAAACAAGCATACCACACCGACCACAAAAAGGAAAGCGTAAAGGAGGCCGAACATGAGAAACGGCAGAAAGCCGACCAGGAAACAGAAGATCAGGCTCGGGCAAGCGGGCCTCGCGCCGGAGAACTGGCTCGTCGTGCGGCAGAAGCCGGACGGGGAACTCATCATCCTCCACAAGCGCACGAACATGATCCGGGTCGTCCCTTCGCTGGGACAATGACCCACACAACAGGAAGGAGCAGCAGCATGAGCGAGAAAAGAGAACGCATTTGCCCGGTCTGCGGGCGCAGTTATACCGACCCTCCCGCGCTTTCACGGCGGGACAACAAGACGGACATCTGCCCGGAGTGCGGGATGCGGGAAGCCCTGGCAGCAATTCCTCGGCGCGAGACCCCCGCCGAACGGACGCGGCGGGCCGTCTACGCTACCGGGAACAAGTGGGCGATCGAGAACTTCGAGGCCACACACTCATAGCCGAAACGCCCCTCGGGGCGTCATCGAGGGGGAGAGCCCGCCCTCGGTCTGATGATGGCAGGGCACGGAACAACAGGAAGGAGCAGCAGTATGAGAAAGATGAAGAAGATCAACGGCTACCTCGTCGTCAAGTTCAACGACCGGGAGCTTCGGGAATGGGAGGGCACGGCCCTCGGCAAGTACGGCGTCATCGACGCGGAGCTCTACACGGGGACGCTCGAGGTCGACCGGGGCGCGATGGAGTACGACAACGCGGACAGCATTGAGGAGGCCGTGGAGCTGGCCCGTGGGCTTGAGTCGGAGCTCGACACCGAGGAGCCCGAGGTCAAGGTCACGCTCATCAAGGAGACGGACGAGGCCACCGAGGAGGAGGAAGTGGACGCGCAGAAGATGATCGCCGGATGGGAGAACACCCTCCGGGGACAGGTCGCGAGCCCCCACTACAAGGACGTGGACGAGCGCACGGCGGCACATGAGCTTTACGGCTACAAGGCCGCGCTCCGCGACCTGGGCCTTCTGGATCGGGAAGACTGCTACGTCCTCCCGGACACCTTCGGGGAGGCCCCGGGGCCGCTCCCCAAGAAGCCGGAGGAGCTCCTCTCCTATGTGTGCGACGAGCTTTGCCGCCACCACCTCCCGGAGATGACGCAAGAGCAGCTCGACGCGGTTTGTGCGCGGTGCTCCCTTGAGCGGCTGGCGGACGAAGCGGACGAGGCGGAGCTCCGCATCCGCACAAAGGCGCACCGGGAGCTCAACGGCCTCATCGCGGATCTCCGGGACGCCCGGCCCGGCGCGGAGGCCGGACGGCTTGAGCACGAGGCCCGGGCCTATCTCCGGGCGCTGGCGGCGACGGGGACGGTCACAGAGGGCGAGAGCGCAGCCCTCACCGCCGCGATCGAGGAGGCCCGCACCGCCCAGGCCCACACGCCGGAGCGGACGACCTTCGAGCACCTCCACCCGGAGCTCAAGCGCCACCGGGAGACGGCGCAGATCTACACCCTGGGGCTGGCGCTGGCGGCGGATTGCCCGGACAACGATTGCCGGGTCTACCTCAACATCTTCAACGGGGCCCGGGAGCTGGACGCCGCCCTGGACAACCTGGACGCGGAAGGCGCTCCGGCGCTCGCCTTGCGGAAGGCGCTCCGGGAACGGGTCGGAGAGCTGGCGGAGATGTTCGACGGGAACTTCGCCGTCAAGCAGTATCGGAAGGAGGCGAGATCATGAACGGGTTAGACCTCTTTAGATCCCCAAAGACGGCGGCGGACGAGATCGCCAACATCGTCTCGGCACAATGTCCGCCCGTTGTCCCTGAGAACTGCGACGCCTTCTCGTGCCGGGAGTGCTGGCTTGCGTGGCTGACTACAGGCGAACCGCCAAAAGAAAAGGGGCCGTCCGACAAGCAGACAGCCCCGGGCAGAGACTCCGCTCCATACTACCCGCCCACAGAAGCAATCAGAAAAGCAGCAGAAAGACTTAAGGACGGAAACATGGAGTACACGGCTATAGCTCTTATTCGGGCTCATGATGGCGAAGAACTTCCGCAGCCTTAAACGCATACGCCCGAGCGATGATCGAAGCTGCATAGTATGTTTCACGGCATACCGCTATAATTGCTTCCTTTTGGGCGTCGCTAAGGTTGGCTCCGGCGTGTTCATCGGAGTCGAGGATGGTTTTGCGAAGGCGCTCCCCAAGAATAGACCAGTCGGCGTCACGACAGGCATCTACCTCGTCATGAACTCGCTCCACAGCGTTGAGAACATCGTCACACATTTAGATCACCTCCTTCCCGGGCCGGAAGCCCTACTTCGATTATACCAGCGCCGGGGAGGGGCACACAAGGAGGAAACAGCAGCATGAAAGCAGAACTCAAACGAGCCGCCGACCTCGTCGCCTTCCAGCGGCGGGAGGCCCTGGCGCGGAAGCGGCTCTCGGGCGATCCCCGGAACCCCTTCCGGCCCCGCTACGGGGCGGAGCTGACCTTCACGGCGGCGGCGCAGGAGGCGGAGACCCTGGGCTATATTCTCAAATTACTTGAGAAGGAAGCGGCCCGGGAGTGTGCGCGGCGGGTCATCCCCACGCTGGACGCGATCCTTGACTTTGTCATCGGGTTCGGGCTTCTGGCCCTGGCGATGCTGGGCGTCGCCGCCGCGTGTGTGGCAGCGGGAGCGCCGGACGGCATCACCCGGACGGCGGCGCTTTTGGGCGTGGGTTTCATCACAGCCCTCTCGCTGCACCGCCTGGGGCGGAAGTAATTCTAAGAACGACTACACAGGAAGGAGGACAGCGATGAAAAGCAACGGCAAACTTTGCCCCCTGGGGAAGCTCGTCGTCAAGGCGCTTGCCGACCAGGAGAAGACAAAGTCGCAGCTCGCCGCCGAGATCGGGACGTCGCCGCAGTATCTAAGCTACATTCTCTACGGCGTCCGCTCGGGCGAGAAGTACCTCCCGGCGCTCATCGCGGCCCTCAAGCTCGACCCCCGGAAGGTCGAGAAGGCAACGGCAGCATGACAGCAGGAAGGGAGGGACAGGAGTGCCGGACGTATTCATCACCATGAAGGAGGCGGCGGAGTTCGAGGGCGTGAAGTATGGGACATTCGCCCAACGCATCGCCCGCAACCCCAAGCAGTACAAGACCAAGACGCAGCCCCAGGAGGGCGGAGGCAAGGAGCAAGTTTTGATTGCGGTCTCCTCGCTCTCCCCAAAAGGCCGGAAGGCGTGGCGGGCGGCGCAGAAAGTGGACGGGAGGGATGTCGTCATAGAGAAGCGAGCAGAGTCCGCGCCCTGGTATGTGGGCGTCGACCTCAACCACTACACCGAGCAGCATAAGAAGGAGTTCTACGAAGCCGTCGAGCTGGCGGCACGGGTTCAAGACTTCATAGAGTACGACGGCCCGGAAAACCGCACGGCCTACGCGGAACGCTACGCGCTGGGGCTGGGCGTGAGCCCGCAAACCCTCTACCGCTACATGAGCAACGTCCTCAAGGCGAACGCCTGGGCGCTCAAGCTGGAGAAGGAGGACGGGCAGAACCGGGACTACTTCCGGGCGCTGGCCTTGTGCCGGAAGCCGAAGGAGAAGGCAACCTTCCCAAGCCTCACGGACGAGCAAAAGGCGCTCATTGAAAACATCTGGTTCGACCACCGCTTCGCCGCCAACCTGGGGACGATTGAGATGCTCTATGAGAAGTTTGAGGAAGTCGCCGAGGGCCGGGGCTGGGAGAGCTACCCCAGCATCAAGACGGTCGCCCGGTACATCAAGCACCTCATGGACAGCCGGGGCGCAGAGTCGGCCCGCTACCTCGCGGCCAACGGCTCCCGGGAGTGGAAGAACAAGAAGATGCTCAAGGGCAAGCGGGACGCGACGAGCCTCAAGGTCATGGAGTACGTGGTCGGCGACGAGCACACCTTCGACTTTTGGGTTCAGTGGGTTGCCCCGAACGGGAAAGTCAAGGCCGTCCGCCCGAAGCTCGTCGCATGGATGGACATGCGGAGCCGGGCGATCGTGGGCGACGTGGCTTGTGTAGACGCCAACAACCAGACCCTCAAGGAGAGCCTTGTGAAGATGCTCTACTCCCACCCGGGCGGCGTCCCCCACATCCTGCACGTGGACAACGGCAAGGACTACACGGCGAAGACCATGACGGGCCAGAGCCGGAAGAAGCGGAACATCGAGTTCGAGTTCGACGCGGAGACGGTGGGTTTCTACCAGAGCATCGGCATCGAGGAGGTGGGGCGGTCGCTCCCCTATCAGCCGTGGGACAAGCCGATCGAGCGTTTCTTCTCGACCGTGTGCTCCAAGTTCTCAAAATGGTTTGAGAGCTACACGGGCACCCTCACGGGTTCCAAGACCTACGCCAAGCGGCAGAAGGACGTCGACGGGATGCTCGAGCGTGGGGAGCTGCTCACGATGGAGGAGTTCTTCGAGGCGTGGACGGAGTGGAAGGAAACGAAGTACCACACCCGGGAGCACCGGGGACTCAAGGACGCGGGCGAGAAGTGGGTCACGCCGATCTCGCTCTTTGAGAACGGCGAACGCTATGAGAAGGCAGCGCCGCCCCGGGAGTATGCGGCGATGCTGCTCATGAAGGCGGACACCGCCCTCGTGCGGAACCAGGGGATCACCAAGTTCGGGACGCTCTACACGGACTACGAGCTTTGTCACTACGTCGGCAAGCACGTCGGCATCAAGTGGGACATCGACGACGTCACGAAGCTCTACGTCTTCGACGAGGAGGGCCGGAAGATATGCGAGGCCGTCTCCGCCGAGCTCCTGGCCTTCGGGCCCCACTGTTCACAGGCGGCGCTTGAGCGCCACCTCCGCGACCAGAAGCGGCAGGAGAAGGAAATGCGCGAGATCCTGGAAGACATGCGGAGGCCCTACGAGCTCCGCGTCCAGGAGGGCGGACGCCCCTCGAGCGCGGTCGGCATGATCGACCTCACCATCAAGGCGGAGCGGAGCCCGAAGGTCATCGCCCTCCCGAACGACAAGGAATACCGGGCGGAAGCGGCGGCAAGCCGGAAGGCCAGGAAGAAGACATCCGGGGACGAGTTCCTCACCAACAAGGCAGACGACGCCCTCGCTCGCTTGAGGGCTATGAACGAATAGGAGGTACAACATGGAAGTCACAGCAGCAGCGGCCCAGGCCGCAACCTATACCAACAGCAAGAGTCTCGCGGAGCAGATCAACGACTACCTCGCGGCGACGAAGACCAGCATCGCGACCCTGGCAAGCGAGATCCCGGGCTATTCCCGCCCGACGATCTCCCGCTACCTCTCGGGCAAGTACGAGGGGGACATCGCAGCCATTGAGAAGCTGCTCGCGGACTGGCTGGCCGGGCGCACCGGGGAGGACGTGGCCCTCCCGGAGCCGGGCCGGAAGACCGGGACGAAGCCCGCCTTCTTTGAGAGCCGGGACGCCCTCAAGGTGCTGGGCGTGTGTCAGAGCTGTCAAGAGTACATCGGGCTCGGCATCGTGGTCGCCCGCAGCGGCTACGGCAAGACCTACTCCCTCCGGCAGTACGCCAAGCTCCCCCGGGTCGCCTATATCGAGTGTGACGACACCATGAGCAGCCGGGATCTTGTGGAGGCGATTGAACGGGCTCTCGGCATCCCCAGCGGCTACGGGACGATCTGGCGCAGGGTCAACGGCATCCGGGACTATTTCAACACGAACAAGGGCTACCTCCTCATCATCGACGAGGCGGACAAGCTCGTCTCGAAGTACACCCAAAAGAAGATGGAGATCCTCCGGGCGATCTTCGACCAGTCGGACGTGGGGCTCGTCATCGCCGGGGAGCCGAAGCTCGAGGCGCAGATCAAGACCTACCTCGTCCGCATGGCGAACCGGGTCGACTTCTACGTCAGCCTCAAGGGGCTTGACCCCTCGGAGGTGGAGGGCTACCTCGCGGGCTTCGAGGTCGCGCCGGACGCGATGGTCGAGCTCAAGGCCCGGGCCTGCAACATGCAGACGGGATGCTTCCGCCTCCTCGACCGCACCCTCTCCAATGTGTCCCGCATCCTTGAGGAGAGGGGCGAGAGGGTCGTCACGGTCAAGATCATTGAGCAAGCCTCGAGCCTCATGATGCTTTGACGCGGAGGAGGCCGGGACAATGAAAATGAGAAAGCAGCGGCTCATGGGGCTCGCTATGCTGGCGATCACCGCCCTCATCCTGGTTATGGCCCGAGGCGGGAGGACGCCGGAGGACAGCGACGCGACCGCCGCCTTCCTCACCGGGCCCCTGGGCTTGTATATGCTCCTCTCGAAGACCTACATCCTATACGACGGCGAGGAGCAGGAGGCGGGCGGGCAGAAGGAAAGCGTCGGGGAGGCAGCTCCCCGGGCACATAACAAAACTACAAGAAAGGAAGTTGTCAACACATGGCAAGAAAGAGAGTGGTCGAGCCCTCGGGCGTCAAGACCTGGGAGGACGCAAACGACGCCCTCCGTCAGATTGCGGAAGCGCAGCTCGCCCTCGCGGACATTGAGGGTGAGATGAACAAGCAGATCCTCGGGGCGAAGAAGGCCGCAGAGGAGCAGAGCAAGCCGTACAAGGACAGGGTCGCCAAGCTCGAGCGCGAGCTCAAGGATTTTGTCACCGAGCACCGGGCGGACATGGGGAAGACGAAGACCCGGGCCCTCACCTTCGGCGAGGTAGGGTTCCGGCTCTCGACCTCCGTGTCGCTCCCCCGGGCGAAGGAGAAGATCGAGGAGATCATCCGCCGCCTCAAGACCCGGCAGATGATGGACTGCATCGTCGTCAAGGAGGACGTCTCGAAGGAGGCCCTCAAGAAGTACGGCGAGGACACCGTCAACGCGGTCGGCGCTACCTGGAAGCAGCAAGACGTCTTTGGCTATGAGCTGAACTTCTCGAAGCTGGAACAGGTCAAGGCCGGGCAATAAGAGGGCCGAGAAACGAGGTGTAAATCATGGCAGCAGCAACAACACGCAGCGGGCGGAAGCTCCCCTCCATCCGCACCCTATGGGCGATCGCCAAGTCGCCGGAGCTGGGGCTCACGGACGAAGACCTCCACGGGGTCGTGTACCGGGAGACGGGCAAGGGGAGCATGAAGCAGCTCACCCAGGGCGAGATCACCGCCGTCGCCCGCGTCCTGCAAAACATGAAGGACAGCGCGGCCCGGGGGAGCCGGAGCAAGCGCACGGATGAGGGCGGCAACCCCACGACCGAACGGCAGCGCCGGAAGATCTACGCGCTGACCGAGGCCCTCGGCTGGAACAGCGACAAGCGCCGGATCGAGGGGTTCGTGAAGCGGATGACGGGCATCGACCGCCTCGAATGGCTGGACGCGGGCCAGTGTGAGAAGGTCATCGAGGGGCTCAAGGCAATCCTCGCCCGGGAGCAGCGGAAGGAGGGCGCGGATGGACGTCGGGACAAGTAAAGGGCTTGAGAGCTTCCTCGCCTTCCTCCGGGAGACCACGGAACGGCACAGGATGGCGGAGGCCGACCGCGCCGAGGCGGAGGCCGCGACGCAAGACCTCCTCCACGCGCTCGAGCTGGGAGACGACAAGGCCCCGGGCCGGGCGCGGCTGGGGCTCAAGATCCGGGAAGTGCGGCGGCAGCGCCGGACGGCGAAGGACATCGCGGAGCAGACCCGGCCCGTGGTGGATTGGGTAGAGCAGAACCGCACCGTCATCAAGGGCCTTGAGCGGCTTTTAGGCGATGTCCGCAAGCAGGAGCGCCGGAGCGAGGGGCGCAGCTATGCGCCCCGTACCCACATATTAGAGGACATACGGCGCGACGGAGAGAAGGAGGGGCAGCATGAACAACTTTGACGAGCCCGTCAAGAAGGCGGAGACCGACGCGGAGATCCTGGACGCGCTGCAAGGGGTCAAGCTGACACAGGACGAGATCCGGCGCGGGGCGTGTGGCGGGATGGGGCTCGCCTTTTTCCGGGCCTACTATGAGAAGCTCCCGGAGGAAGTCGCCCGCCGCCTCACGGAGATCGACACCGAGGCCGTGGAGCACATCACCCGGGCGACGGGTCTCAACCTGTCCGGCTCGCTCCTGGATCGGTTCGGGGAGAAGCTGGCAAGCGACGCCGCCTTCGCCCAGGTCATCCGGGCGGCGAACGTGTACCGGGGGCGGCTGGGCTACGCTCCCCTCGGGCCGGACGGCTGGCCGGAGCAAGGGGAGGCCACACCATGAAGGGCCCGTTCCGCTGCTCCGATTGCGAGCACATGGGACTCATGGGGCGGGCCCGCCTCACCAGCGGCACGTCCTGGGGAGGCCCTCGCGGTGAATGTTGGTGCAAACACCCGGAAGCGGAGGCGAGTTTCGCCGCCTCCGGGAACCGCTCGGCCCCTTGCTTCATCGCCTTTACTGCACCAGGGGGAAGCACCCCCGCGATCAAAACGTCGCCGAGGTGGTGCCCGTTGAAACGCCCAGGGGCCACCAGGAGCCCCGGCAAGGGCCCCTCGACGGGTTGAGGGGGGGAGTTATGCCAACGAAGAAGAAGCGCCTCACACGGCGCGAGAAGGCCGAGAGAGCAGCGATGAAGAAGGAGCTCCAAGCGAGAGGAGTCCTCCCGCCCGACAAGCCCCGGCTCGACCGGAAGAAGTTTGCCCGGGAGACCTGGGCGGAGTTCGAGGCGCTCTTTAAGGCGAAGCCCATCCGGGCGGAGCTGGCGCTCATCAAGGCGGTCGGCTTCATGGTGGGGCCGGAGATGCACAGGGTCACGCCCGAGGAGGTCGGCGTCCTCAAGCTGCTCAAGCTGGCGGTCGAGTACGACGCTTTTCTCGACAAACTTGAGGCGGAGGGCTGCGAGACGTACACCACGGGGGAGCTCGTCGACGAAGTCGTTCTCCCCATCATCAAACTATAGGAGGTTATCACAACATGAACGAGAACATCAACACCAGACCGGCCCAGGAGCCGGAGATCAACGAGGTCGACGGGGAGCCCATCTTCCACGCCGGCGAGGAGGAGGGCGACGACGATGAGTAACGTGAGGATCTGTCTGGATGCCGGGCACGTCGGTAGCCGATACAATCAGAGCCCGGTCGTGAAGACCTACTACGAGAGCGCGATGGTGTGGAAGCTGCACCTCAAGCTCAAGGCCCAGCTCGAGGCCCGGGGCTTTGAGGTCATGACGACCCGTGTGAACATAGACACAAACCTCGGCGTCTATGAACGCGGGACGGCCTCGAAGGGGTGCGACGTCTTCCTCTCCCTGCACTCCAACGCTTGCGGGACGGAGAGTGTCGACTATCCCGTCGTCTACCGGGCCTACGACAACAAGAACAACGTCGACGCCCTGGCTCTCAAGATCGCGAAGAAGGTCGGGGAGCTCATGGGGACGGCCCAGGCCGGACGCACGGCCACCCGGAAGAACAGCTCCGGGGGCGAATACTACGGCGTCCTCCGTGGGGCCCGTGCGGTGGGGACGCCCTACTACATGCTCATCGAGCACAGCTTCCACACGAACACGAAGGCGACGAAGTGGCTCTCGGAGGACGCCAACCTGGACAAGCTGGCCGTCGCCGAAGCCGACATCCTGGCGGAGTTCTTCGGGATGGAGAGTTCCACCACCACCGAGAAGACGGCGATCATGGGCAAGGCCCAGGCCACCGCGTCACAGATGGCGGCGTTCTGCTTGAGCAAGAACGCCTCGCCGCAGCTCCCGAGCTGCACCGTGGAGGAGCTGGCCCGCATGTTCATCGAGGAGGGCGAGGCCGAGGGCGTCCGGGGCGACGTGGCCTTCGCGCAGAGCCTCCACGAAACGGGCTATTTTAAGTTCGGCGGGATCGTCCTTCCGTCTCAAAATAACTATGCCGGGATCGGGGCCCTCAACGGCAACGCCACGGGACAGGCGGCGAGCTTCCCCGACCCGCGCACGGGCGTCCGGGCGCAGATCCAGCACCTCAAGGCATACGCATCCACCGAGGCCCTCGTGAACGCTTGCGTCGATCCCCGCTTCTCCCTGGTCGCCCGTGGCGTGGCCCCCTATGTGGAATGGCTGGGCGCGGCGGACAACCCGCAGGGGCGCGGCTGGGCGGTTCCTGGCGCGGGCTACGGGGCGAACATCGTGAAGCTGCTCGGCCAGATCCTCGCCTTCCAAGACCCGGGGGACGGCTACCCGGAGGGGACACCCGACTGGCAAAAGGCGGGCTTTGAGGCCCTGGTAGAGCGCGGCATCATCAACTCCCCGGACGTGTGGAAGGCGAAGTTCGACCAACCGATCAAGGTCGGGGAAATCCTGGCGATCATCGGCAGGATGTAACAGGAAGGGAGGGCGCAGGACATGGATAAACTCGCCGAGGGTTTGACGCTGGAAATGCTCCCCGAAGGGCTCTACCGCATGATCGCCGAGGCGATCGGGACGGATAACTTCTATAAGCTCGCCGAGGTCGTCGGGGGTACGACGGTTTACATCCCGAAGCCCGAGAGCGTCACCCGGCCCGTCCGCGACGCCCGCATCAAAGAGGAGTTCAACGGCTACAATCACCCGGAGCTCGCCCGGAAGTACGGCGTCACAGAGCGATGGGTTCGCCGGATTTGCGGCCCAGGGCAGACGGAGGGGCAGATCGACATCTTCGACTATTTCAACGACCCGGGGCAGGAGGACGACGAGCTCCTCCCGTGAGCGGCAACTCTTAGAACTGCTTCGTATATAAGTTTCCGGGAACGGGATTTAAAATAAGAGTACAAGCTATAGCTTGTACTCTTATTTTTTGTCCAAAGGAGGCAGACACACATGAACATGGAACTCATCCAAAGCGCAGCGAGCGACGCTCTTGTCAACGTCGTTCTCGCGGTCATCGCCCTGGCCGGGGCCTACGCGGTGTACTACATCCGCCTGGGCGCGGCCAAGCTCAAGGAGCAGACGGCGCAGATCAAGGACGAGGCGGGCCGGAAGGTGCTCGAGGACGCCCTTGACGACGTCGTCAACCTTGCGACGGTCTCGGTGGGGGCGATGGAGCAGACCACAGCGAAGGCGCTCCGGGACGCGGTCAAGAGCGGCAAGGCAAGCCGGGAGGAGCTGCTCGCCCTGGGGAAACAGGTCTTCGACGAGGTAAAGGCGGCGATCAGCCCCCAGGCGCAGAAGGTCATCACCGACAACCTGGGCAGCTTCGACAAGTACCTCACCGCCGTCATCGAGGACGCCGTCCTCAAGGTCAAGCAGGAAGACCCCTATCTCACACTCTCCGGGGAACTGATTAAGGACGCCGCGCCGGAAGACAAGGCCGGAGCCGCCGCGCAGTAAGGAGGGGCCGACATGGACGGAGCGACAATCGCGATGTTCGTCTTTCAGACGGTCATCACGGCGATCATCGGGGTCGCCGCGTGGGGAGTGAAGAACGCGATCGGCGAGATGAAGGCGGCGGTCTCGGAGCTCAAGGCAGCGGACAAGAAAAACGCCGAGGAGATCGCCGCCGTGCGGACGGAGCTCGGCGACCTCAAGGCCGACCTCCCCCTCATCTACACGACCCGGGAGGACTTCATTCGGGTCTCGAACAACATCGACCAGAAGCTCGACAAGCTCCTATACAGGGGCGCAGCAAAGGAGGGATAAAAGCGTATGGCATACTTTGACGACATGACGGAGCAGGAGATCCGGCAGAACAAGGCGATCCGGGGCTACATCGTCCGGGCCCTGGCGAAAGGCAATCAGAACTCGCTGCTTGTGCGGCAGATCACGAACGCCCTCCTCGCCGACAACCTCATCACCGTCCCGGACATCTCGAAGCAGCTCTCCTATTTGGAGGACGGCGGCTACATCGAGTTCACGGACAAGCGGGCCACGGCCTACAACGCCTACCGCCGCGACGCCGTCATCCAGCTCACGAAGGCGGGCGTCGACCTTGTGGAAGGCACGAGGGACGACCCGGGCGTCGATGTCTAAGAAAGAGCGCCGGAGGACGCGGATCAGCTCGACGATCGACAAGCTCCCGGACGACATCAAGACGGAGCTCGACGTCCGGCTCGCGGACACGGCCAACACCTACGAGGAGCTCTCCGCGTGGCTCAAGGCGGAGGGCTACGAAATCAGCAAGAGCGCGATCGGGCGCTACGCGATCCGCAGCACCCAGGCGGCGCAGCGGGTCGCCGAGACCCTACAGCGCACCCAGGCGATCGCCCAGGCGGTAGAGGCGCACCCCGACCTCGACTACACGAAAGCGGCGTCGATGGTTCTCATGGACGGCCTCATGCAGCGCGTGAGCACGGCGGAGGGCGACTTCCAGGAGATGCCGCTTGACAAGGCGGGGCGGCTCATCGCAAGCCTCGCCCGGAACGCCACCTATGAGAAGCGCGTCCGGCAGGACATGAAGAAGAAGGCCGAGCTTGCCTTCGACCAGCTTGAGGCGGAGCTCATGGCGGCGATCAAGCAGCACCCGGAACTCGCCGGGGAGCTGCACGACGTCCTCTCAAGGGCGAGGGAGAAGGTGCTCGACGATGGCGAAGATTGACCTCAAGGACTACCTGGAACGGCTCGAGGAGCCGGAAGACCGGGAAGCGGTCGCGAGCCGGGAGTACCAGCGGGAACTATTTGAGCAGTATGTCCAGAAGGGGACGAACTTCCCCGAGCTCCGGGCGCAGCTCCTCGAGGAGTACCGGGCCGGGGCAGAGCTCACGGGCCCCCAGGGGCTACGCCGGAAGCTCGGGGCGGTTGACCTGGGCTACTTCGGGCGGGCCTACCTCCCCCACTACTTTGTGAGGCCGTCGCCCCCGTTTCACGAGGAGCTCGACCGCATCTTCCGCGAGGGCGTCATGAAGGGGCTGAACCCCGCCACCGACGCGAAGGAAATCAGCCGGGCGGACGGATGCCGGAGGGCGGTCGAGGCCCCGCGTGGACACGCCAAGAGCACGAACTTCACCTTCAAGGACTCCATCCACTCGGCGGTGTACGCCTACAAGCACTACGAGATCATCCTCTCGGACAGCTCGGAACAGGCCGAGGGCTTCCTCTCCGACATCAAAACGGAGCTTGAGGAGAACGCGGCGCTCCGGGAGGACTTCGGGGAGCTTGTGGGCCGCGTCTGGAAGGCGTCGGTCATCCTCCTCTCGAACGGGGTCAAGATCGAGGCGCTGGGCGCGGGCAAGAAGATCCGCGGACGGCGGCACAAACAATGGAGGCCCGACCTCATCTTGTGCGACGACCTCGAGAACGACGAGAACGTCAACACAGCCGAGCAAAGAAAGAAGCTCCGGGACTGGTTCTATAAGGCCGTGAGCAAGGCGGGCGACACCTACACGGACATCGTCTACATCGGAACGCTGCTCCACTACGACGCCCTCCTCGCCAATGTCGCCAAGAACCCCGAGTATGAGGCCGTCCGCTACAAGGGCGTCATCTCCTTCGCGGCAAACACGGCCTTGTGGGACGCCTGGGAGCGCATCTTCACCGACCTTGAGAACCCCAGGCACAAGGAAGACGCCGAGGACTTCTTCAAGGCGAACGAGGCCGCGATGCTGGAAGGAACCGCCGTCTTGTGGGAGGAGAAGCTCCCCTACTACGCCCTCATGGTTATGAGGGTATCGGAGGGCGAGGCGTCCTTCAGCAGCGAGATCCAGAACGAGCCCATCGACCCGGAGAACTGCGCGTTTGCCGAGGAGTGGATCGACTACTACGACGACGGGCAGCTTCCCCCGGACTTCTCCGAGGCGCGGTTCCTGTTCGTCGCGGCGAACGACCCCTCCCTCGGCAAGAATCGCAAGAGCGACACCTCGGCGATCATCGCCGTGGCGAAGGACACCTCGACGGGCTACATGTACGTCGTGATTGCCGACATCGCCAAGCGCAAGCCGGACAAAATCATTGAGGACGCGATCGAGGCGTCCCGCCGTTTGAAGCGGGAGTACAAGAAGCCCCTCTACAAGTTCGGCGTCGAGACGGTTCAGTTTCAATACTACTTTGCCGAGATCATGCGGCAGAAGTCCGCCGAAATCGGCGAGTACCTCCCCATCGAGGAGATCAACAGCGTCCAGAACAAGGACGCCCGCATCCAGTCCTTGCAGCCCTTCGTGAAGAACGGCTACCTCAAGTTCTCCAAGCGGCACAAGGCCCTCCTCGACCAGATGCTCAAGTACCCTATGGGGAAGAACGACGACGGGCCGGACGCGCTGCAAATGGCCGTCTCCCTGGCCCTCTCGGTCAAGGTGGGGCAGCACACGGATTATAAATCAGTTTTGGGCCGCGCTATCAAGTTTCGGCGCGGGGCCTACTAAGGAGGTGAGGCATTATTAGTACAGTTATTCATGAGAACACAATCATTCACGGAGATAGCCTCACTGTGCTCCGGCAAATGCCGGACGAGAGTGTGAACGCAATTATCACCGATCCGCCCTATGGCATCAACTACGTCTCACAGACCGGGGCAAGGATTAAAAACGACAAAGCCCCATTCATCTGGTTCCTTTATGACGCTTTCCGCGTACTCAAGTCGGGAGGAACGCTCCTATGCTTCACGCGCTGGGATGTAGAGCAGACCTTCATCGACGCGATTGAACTGGCCGGCTTCCGGGTCAAAAGTGAGGTTATTTGGGACAAGGTCTATCACGGTATGGGGGACACGAAAGCAGCCTTTGCCCCGGCGCATGAGAACATCGTCTTCGCGATTAAGGGGAAGTACAGCTTCCCCGGGGGCAGGCCGAAAGATCTCGTCACCTTCAGCAAGCTCGGCAGCGCCCAGATGATCCACCCGACAGAGAAGCCAGTGGGCTTGATTGCAAACCTTATTACGGCAGTTACAAAGCCAGACGACCTCATCCTTGACCCGTTTGCCGGAAGTGGTTCTACTCTTGTCGCCGCAAAGAAGTCGGGGCGGCGGTTCATCGGCGTGGAGCTTGACGACGAGTATTATGAAAAAGCACGGCGGCGCATTGAGGAGGTGGTCGAGTGAGCAGCAAGGGAAAGCGGTGGAGCCTTAGAGGTTTGTTCCAGCGCCGCCCCGAGACGCGGGAGGTCGCAGCCGCCCAGGTAACAGACAAGTACAGCGAGTACCCCTCGGACGGGCTCACCCCCGTCCGGCTGGCGGAGATCTTCAAGGAGGCGGACGCCGGGGACGTGCTCCGGCAAGCCGAGCTCTTTGAGGAGATGGAGGAGAACTGTCTCTTATACACATCTCCGAGCCCACGAGACTAGCGCTCATCTCG